>Ga0209345_10002685_pt1 | contig 19258 bp, 16 predicted proteins | sample Cruoilmetagenom7_FD_187294 | JGI IMG/M metagenome (GOLD analysis project Ga0209345, IMG submission 187294) | Oil polluted marine microbial communities from Coal Oil Point, Santa Barbara, California, USA - Sample 7 (SPAdes) (version 2) | ecosystem: Environmental > Aquatic > Marine > Oil seeps ... | reverse complement strand
ACCGATTATCAATATCTCACCCTCCCAGCCTTGCTTACGCAAACTGGGAGCCAACTGTGCAGTAGCATGGCCAGCACCAACAATAATGACTCATTGTGTCATGCCTCATCCCCTCTGAAGTTAGAATCTAGCAACCCAATGTTTTAACCTAAAGTTTTCAATAATTGAATCAGGGGGGTAACCATAAAACCATCATGTATAAGATCACTACACATAAGGCCATCATGCCCTTTGACTTAAACAAGTACACCCACAATAACTTCCAAGCCGACATTTATGTAATAAAACTATTTATACAAAATACCAAATAAATATAAATATAATAACTTACTAATCATAATGTTATAAATATAAATAGATGTGTATTATTACTATACGGCCACTTAAGAGACATCATTATTTTGGCTTGAAAAACAATTAAATTGTAGCTAAACTACAAAACTATTTTTAGCTAGCACACCAGCTATTTGCATGGCAATCATACGACGGGTCACGTTAGAATAGCCGCCCTGCCGGGGCTCTGCTATTGCAACCCAAAATAACGGCTTAAAGACGAAAGACCTAAAACCACCCAAACAGCAAGCTATGAGAAGCAATAATGGTTGACTCATTTAAAGAAAGTGCTCTTCGCTACCACACTCACCCGGTACCGGGAAAACTGGAAATTCGCCCCACTAAACCACTGGCCAACAAACGTGATTTATCTGAAGCATACTCCCCTGGAGTTGCCTACGCTTGCGGAGCCATTGTAAAAAACCCTGCTGAAGTGGCAAACATGACTGCACGGGGGAACCTCGTGGGCGTAGTCACCAATGGTACCGCCGTACTAGGCTTGGGAGATATAGGCCCCTTAGCGTCTAAACCTGTCATGGAAGGCAAGGCCGTACTTTTTAAGAAATTTGCCAATATTGATGTATTTGATATTGAGTTGGACGAAATGGATGTAGACAAACTAGTCGACACCATTGCCTCACTGGAACCAACCTTTGGTGGCATCAACCTAGAAGATATTAAAGCACCAGAGTGCTTTATGGTTGAGAAACAATTACGCGAAAGAATGAATATACCGGTATTCCATGACGATCAGCATGGAACAGCCATCGTTTCTGCCGCCGCCGTTTATAACGGCCTTCGTATCGTAGAAAAAAATATTGAAGATATAAAGCTAGTTGTCACCGGTGCCGGTGCCGCGAGTATAGCCTGTGTTGACTTGCTTATTAGCATGGGCCTGCGCAGAGAAAATGTACGCATGATAGACCGCAGCGGAGTCATCTATAAAGGCCGCGAAGCTGGTATGAACCCCTGGAAAGAAGCCTATGCTGCAGAGACAACTGACCGCACGCTAGATGACGCTATAAATAATGCGGATCTATTCTTGGGGCTATCTGGCCCCGGGATTCTCAAAGCCGATATGGTAAAGAAAATGGCTCCAAACCCATTAATTCTTGCCATGTCCAACCCAACACCGGAAATAATGCCTGAGCTGGCAAAAGCCGCTAGGCCTGATGCTATTCTAGCCACGGGTCGCTCCGACTACCCCAACCAGGTTAACAACGTTCTCTGTTTTCCCTTCATCTTCCGTGGTGCACTAGATTGCGGCGCAACTACGATTAACGATGAAATGAAGCAAGCCTGTGTAAAAGCTATTGCTGACTTGGCTCATCGCGAAGCTTCCCAAGTTGTTGCTGAAGCCTATGCGGGAGAAGAACTTAAGTTTGGCCCAGAGTATCTTATCCCCAAACCATTTGATCCCCGCCTAATTGAAGAAGTCCCCTTGGCCGTGGTAAAAGCAGCCATGGAAAGCGGGGTCGCCACTCGCCCTATCGAAGACTTGGAAGCCTACCGCACCAAACTGCACAGCTATGTGAGTCGAAGCCGCCTGTTCATGCAACCAATGATAGAACAAGCTCGTAAAAACCCACCGCGTATTGCCTATGCTGAAGGTGAAAATGACGATGTACTGCTCTCCATGCAAGGCATCATAGACGAAAAAGTAGCCAAGCCGATTCTGGTTGGTCGCCCCACCGTTATCAAGCGCAAAATTGAACAGATGCAGCTGCGTATTCGCCCCGGGATTGATGTAGAAATTTTCAACCCAGAAGATGGAGACTATCGCGAGAATTACTGGAAGTTTTACCACGAGCGTGTTGGCCGTTCAGGTATATCCGTAGAAACTGCCAGGAATACCGTACACACTAACAACACTGTTATTGCTGCCATTATGGTTGCCCTCGGTGATGCCGATGGATTGATTTGTGGTAAAGCTGGTAGGTATGACAGGCATCTCAGTACTATTGAAAGTATTATTCCACTCAAGTCTGATGCCAGTCACATTTCTTCCATTTGTATTTTGTTGATGGAAGATGGCCCATTATTTCTTACAGACCCTTTTGTGAATGTTGACCCAACAGAAGATCAAATTACCACCATCACAAAAGATGCCATCAGCTTTGTGAAGAACTTCGGTATCACACCAAGAGTCGCCTTACTGTCACATTCAAATTTTGGCACCTACGATGATGAGTCTGCTCATAAAATGAAGCGTGCTTCAGAGCGCCTGCGCAATGAGCTTCCTGATGTACAAATAGACGGCGAAATGCATGCCATGTCGGCCCTTAACGAAACGCTCAGAGATAGCATCTACCAAAATGCCAATATCTCAGGTCGGGCCAACGTATTAATTATGCCCAACATGGACGCTGGAAGTATTGCCCTTGGTTTGATTCGCTCCCTTACCAACGCTCGATTGGTTGGTCCTTTCCTGAATGGCCTAGAAAAACCTGCGCATATTCTCATCCCGTCTGTCTCAGGTAGAGGAATACTCAATACCACCGCAATGATTGGTGCAGATATTTTGGCTAAAGCAGAACAGGAATAAAATTTTACCAACCTCATTAAAAAACGCGGCTAAATAAGCCGCGTTTTTTTCATACTTATATTTACTAAATTCACATTTGCTAAATAGCTAACGTCAATAATGTGGTGGTAACTCAACACCATCAGAATCATCAGGAAGCTTGGCCGCCAACTCTTCTGTCCGGGAATTTAATAAACTACATTTTTCCAACAGTCTATCTATTTGATCCTGCTGTCGACAGACCACATCATTCAACTGCTGAATCGTGTCTTCCTGATATGCCAACTTTATTTCCAACTCATTTAAACGCTCAGTATCCACATTCCGTACCCTTTATGGCTCGTTATGAGTATTAATAACTCTCTATTACTCTTTATAAATATTGATGACTTTCATATAAAACTACTAACAAGAAAAAACCGCATAAGGATACCCTATGCGGTTTTTAAAATACTGGTAAAACGATAAAGTTTTACAGCGAATCAGCATTCTCAGCCAAGTAAGAAGCCACACCATCAGGTGAAGCAGACATACCCTTATCACCTTCTGTCCAACCTGCTGGGCAAACTTCGCCGTGCTCTTGATGGAAGCTCAGTGCATCGATCATACGCAGCATTTCATCAATGTTGCGGCCTAAAGGCAGATCATTAACAACTTGGTGACGTACAGTACCGTCTTCATCGATGAGGAATGAACCACGGAAGGCTACACCTGCAGCATCAAACTCAACATCATAGGCTTGGCAAATTTCATGCTTCATATCAGCAACCAGGGGATACCTCACTGGGCCAATGCCGCCATCATTAATTGCTGTATTACGCCACGCGTTGTGGGTAAAAACAGAATCAATGGAAACACCAATAACTTCAACGCCGCGCTTTTTAAAATCATCAATACGGTGATCAAATGCAATCAGCTCAGAAGGACAAACAAAGGTGAAATCCAATGGATAAAAGAAAACAACAGCTTTTTTACCCTTGATCTCTGCTGACAGATTAAATGCATCAACAATCTCACCATTACCTAACACTGCACCAGAAGTGAAATCCGGGGCTGGCTTACCTACTAATACTCCCATGTGTGACTCCTTAATTTGTCAGTTTTCAAAACAATGCTTTTTAAACATTTAAGTTTTTAAGAATAAAGTAGGGTATAAAATATGCCCTACTAATAAATTCGGTAAACTAATGTTACACCATGAGACTGGGGTGTCTCATTGTAATTTCCTATAACATCTATAAGCGGCAACTAATGCCTAGAATAAAACTAAAGACCATTTTCTCTGTAGTCCACAGTTTTCTGTAATCTAACCCTCGGAACCTTGGGCAGCTTCTTTCACCAATTCTGCCAACTCACCCTTTTCATGCATCTCAACAACGATATCGCAGCCACCAATCAGTTCTCCATTGACCCATAACTGTGGAAAGGTTGGCCAATTAGCATAAGCTGGCAAGTTAGCACGAATTTCTGGATTCGAAAGAATATCCACATAGGCAAAACGCTCGCCGCATGATGTTAGTGCTTCAATAGTACGCGCAGAAAAGCCGCACTGTGGCTGGTTAGGTGAACCTTTCATGTAAAGAATAATTGGGTTGCCTTCCACCTGCTCACGAATGGTATCCATGATATCCATTAATTCATACCTCTAAAATAATAGTCGACTATAACAGTCAACTATTCTACCTCTATCACCGCTTAGCTAAAACCATTTATTCATAAAATATCCCCTAATAGAGCATTAAAAATTACTTACCAGTCAATCTACACCCAATGCAAATGAGAATGGTTTGCATTTGCGTTTAAGCCCCTATATAGTGACGCCCAAATGATAATCGATATCAATCCGGAGAAGAGTTCGTTATGTATAAGAAGATTTTGACGACGGCTATCGCCTTAAGTGCCGTCACCACAGCTCAAGCAGCACCTAGTCTAGATGACATGTGGGAAATAATTCAAAAGCAACAGGCCGAAATCACCCAACTTAAAACACAACTCGCTACAACAGAACAGCGAGTTGCTGAAACTGAAGTTAAAACAGAAGCTACTTTTGCCGCAGTGGAAGAAGTAACTGCTGGCCCCGTTGCAAAACTTGCTGACTGGGCAGATAAAACTACCATCGGTGGTTATGGTGAAATGCATTACAACAACCTTTCATCTGACAACTCATCAGAATCAAAAGATGAGTTTGATCTTCACCGTTTTGTTCTATTTTTTGGCCACCAATTTAATGATGACCTCAGATTTTTCTCTGAACTAGAAGTGGAACATAACGTTGCTGGAGATGGGAAAAAAGGTGAAGTAGAAATCGAGCAAGCCTATATCGAATGGGATTACACTGCAAACCACCGTGCAAAAGCAGGTGTTTTCCTAACACCCGTAGGCATTCTTAACGAAACTCATGAACCTGAAACCTTCTATGGCGTAGAACGCAACCCTGTTGAGAAAAATATCATCCCTGTTACATGGTGGGAAGGTGGAGCCATGTTCAGCGGTGAAATTGCCGAAGGCTTTAGCTACGATGCAGGTGTTCATTCAGGATTATTTATAGATCCAATAGGTGGCAAATCTAAAATTCGCGATGGTCGCCAAAAAGTAAGTAAAGCAAAAGGTGATGATCTGGCCTATACAGCTCGTATCAAATACACCGGTATCCCAGGGCTGGAACTAGCAGCTACTGCTCAACACCAAACAGATGTTTGGCAAGGTGAATCATTTGCTGGCGAAGAAGAAGCCGATGCTAACTTAATAGAACTACACGCTGTTTATAATAAAGGTCCATTTGGTGTTCGGGCACTTTACGCGCACTGGGACATTGATGATGTTATCGAAAATGTAAAGGCTGGTGCCGATGAACAGGAAGGCTTTTACATCGAACCTTCCTATCGTATTAATGAAAAGCTAGGATTCTTTGCACGCTTTAGTGAATGGGATAACCAGGCTGGCGACAGCAGCGATACTGAAAAACAGCAATATGACATTGGTTTCAACTACTGGCTCCACGAAAATGTTGTATTAAAAGCCGACTATCGACATGACAATAACGAAGGTAGTTCAGATGAATTCCGTGGATTTAATCTAGGTGTAGGCTGGAGTTTCTAATTTTCGATATGTATCCAACTCGAGAAATAAAGTCATTTATTTCGAGCACATCAAAAAGGAAGGCCATTTATTTGGCTTTCCTTTTTATGCTTGTACCACTGTTCCTAGCAGTTTCCAATGTGGCACATAGCAAAGGGGTCTACCAGAATGTACCAGACTTTCTCGCGGAAAATTTTCAACTTTCAACACTCAAAACCAGCTCCCTGTGGCTGACACCAGAATTGAAAAAATCTGCTAGCACAATATTGGATCGCAAAGTTCGAGGAATACGAGTCCGGTATTGGAAAGATGAAAATAAAACCGCCTGGGTCGTGGAAGAAATAGGTAAGGAATTACCCATAACGATTGGCATAGTGGTAAAAGGTAGAGGCCAGGATAGCTATATTGATCAAGTGAAAATTCTAGCCTTTAGGGAAAGTCGTGGTTGGGAGGTTCGCTATCCAGCATTTACGGCTCAATACGATAATGTCAAAATAACAACACCCAACTATAAGCTAGACCAACATATAGATGGTATTACCGGAGCCACACTCTCCGTAAGAGCAGTAACAAAAGCTGCAAGACTTGCCCTGTTCTATCACCAACAGGTTTATCTGCAACGGGCTACTCCACCAGCAATTGATCAACCAAAAATAGAGAGCCCACAACTTGCCCCTAAAACTCCGTAAAACCATTATCCTCAATTTGCGGTGGCACCGACGCATTGGGCTATCCATCATAGTTATGGTGATTTTCCTTGCAATTTCTGGCTTGCTGTTAAACCACTCACCTGGCCTTGGGCTAAGTAAGCAAACCCTACAAGCCCAGTGGCTACTGGATTGGTACGGCTTTGAAACTACTGCTTTCTCTGGTTTTAAATTGAATGAACATAGCCTAAATAAACAATGGCTCAGCCACCCAGGTGGGCACGACCTATTTCTAAACACTGAACCTGTCACCAACTGCCAAGCACCTTTATTAGGTGCATCCCGATTAGACTTATCTAAAGACAAACCATCCCAGGCCAAATCATTACAAACCCAGCCATTGTTATTAGCCCTGTGCCAAGATGAACTGGTAATATTAACGCCAGAGGGAGAACTGGTAGAGAAGCTTAGCTCGTTAAATGGTTTACCTGAAAACACCTCCGCCCTTCAAGTTATTGGACAAGAAATTCTTATTCGCTCAAATGAACAAACTCTGTCATTAAATATTGATAGCCTGGAAATACTGGCCAGCCAAACTAATGTTAAGGCATGGAGTCAACCATCGCCCCTACCCCAGGAACTAATAGAACAAATTAATCAAAGTGCTGAATTACCAGGTATCTCAATGGAGACTCTGATTCTGGACCTACACAGTGGGCGCTTTTTTGGTACTGCTGGCGTTCTTTTTGTAGATTTAATTGGCCTACTAATCTGTCTATTAGCACTCACGGGGCTTTGGGCTTGGTACAGTCATCACAGACTAAAAAAGCTGGGCGGTTAATTCCTAGTAGCACTAATAGCGGCAACTCTATTCACACCAATCGTTGCCAACCCGCATAAATCCTTATAATATTCACTTTTTCGGGCAGCAATTAGCTGCCTTTTTTCGTTTTTGTGGCTTTTAAGGCTATTGATTTATTAAAAAGTCTTACCTAGTAAGCGACAGCTTTGCCCAAAAGGGCGCGAGAGAAACAAGCATGACAAGCAGTGCACTAATGAATAACTACGGTACCCGCAAACTCACCTTAACCAAGGGCTCAGGCTCCTGGGTGTGGGATGATCAGGGTAATCGCTATTTAGATGCCGTCTCAGGCATAGCTGTCTGTGGATTAGGTCATGCACACCCGGCCGTCACAAAAGCCATTACTGATCAGGCTGCAACCCTCTCCCACTGCTCCAACCTTTTTAATATTCAGCCACAAGAAACACTGGCGGAACGGTTACGGGATATTTCGGGGTTGTGCAAAATTTTCTTCAGTAACTCAGGTGCTGAAGCCAATGAAGCCGCCATCAAGTTAGCAAGGTTATTTGGCCACAGTAAAAATATTGATGAACCCGCCATCATTGTGATGGAAAACTCTTTTCATGGCCGGACCCTTGCTACCTTATCAGCCACAGGTAATCGCAAGGTACATGCAGGTTTTGAACCACTGGTCAGGGGGTTTGTTCGGGCACCTTTTAACGACATCGAAACAATAAAAACCATCGCCGCTAACAACAAAAATGTGGTGGCTATTTTATTGGAGCCTATACAGGGTGAAGGCGGCATCAGAATTACCGACAAAGATTATTTGCCTGGCCTTCGGCAAATTTGTGATGAGCAAGACTGGCTATTTATGCTGGATGAAATCCAGACGAGTAATGGACGTACCGGTCATTATTTTAATTACCAACACTACAACTTTTTACCCGATGTAGTCACAACAGCCAAAGGCTTAGGTAATGGTGTGCCCATTGGTGCTTGCCTGGCCGGAGAAAAGGCTGCAGATTTAATGCAACCCGGGAGTCACGGTTCAACCTTCGGTGGCAATCCACTGGCCTGTGCTGCGGCCCTCGCTACAGTGGACACCATCATGAACGATGGACTCTGTGAACAAGCACAAGACATGGGTAATTATCTGAAGCAACAACTGACCAGCCAATTGGCAGACTGTACGAATATAGTAGACATTAGAGGCCAAGGCCTAATGCTCGCCGTAGAACTGGACGAGCCCTGTGCAGGTTTGGTTGATAAAGCCGCCAAACAGGGACTATTGATTAATGTTACGGCTGAATCGGTTATTCGGTTATTGCCACCTCTTAACCTAACAAATAAAGATGCTGATCAACTGGTCACTATTCTCAGTGATGTGATCAAGCAAGGGTTATAAATACTATGGCACTTAGACATTTTTTAACACTACAAGACTTGTCAAAACAAGAGCTTCAACAGCTGCTAAATCGTGCGGTTGAACTGAAAACAGCCCATCGTAACGGCACTGCCAAACAGACATTTTCTGGCAAAATACTAGCGATGATATTTGAAAAGTCATCCACCCGTACCCGAGTTTCTTTTGAAGCAGGTATGGCGCAGTTAGGTGGTAGTGCTCTGTTTTTGTCGCCCAACGACACCCAACTTGGTCGCGGTGAATCCATAGAAGATTCCGCGCGTGTGATTTCGAGGATGGTGGATATTATTATGATCCGCACCTTTGGCCACGACAAAATTGAGAAGTTTGCGGAATACTCATCAGTACCCATCATTAATGCACTTACTGACGATTACCACCCCTGCCAGTTATTGGCTGATATGCAAACCTATATTGAGCATCGTGGCAGTATTCAAGGCAAACGTGTGGTGTGGGTTGGCGATGGCAATAATATGTGTCAGTCCTATATGAATGCTGCAGATATGCTTGATTTTCAGCTAATCATTGCCTGCCCAGAAGGCTTTGAACCCTGCTCTGATTTACTAGAAAAATTTAGTGATCGGGTCTCCATTGTGCGTGACCCGGTAACCGCTATCACCGGAGCAGACCTAGTAGTTACAGACACCTGGGCCTCAATGGGCCAGGAAGAAGAAAAACAACTAAGGGAAAGAGCCTTTGCTGGTTTCCAAGTCAATGAAGAAGTGATGTTACTAGCCGCTAGCGATGCTCTATTTATGCACTGCCTACCTGCATACCGAGGGATGGAAATTAGCGAGACTATTATGGAATCTAAATGGTCTGTGGTTTGGGATGAAGCCGAGAATCGACTCCATGCTCAGAAAGCACTAGTGGAATTTTTACTTAACAACATGGTGGCTTAAAGCGCCTTATCACAAACAAGTTGCGCTTCGGCCACATCTAAGGTTCCTTCATAGATAGCTCTGCCAGTAATAGCGCCGAGTATCCCCTGATCTGCCACCTTATTAAGAGCAACAATATCATCCATATTGGTAATACCTCCGGATGCAATCACAGGAATAGATGAAGCCTGGGCCATTGCCACAGTGGCTTCGACGTTTACACCTTGCATCATGCCATCACGGTCAATATCGGTGTAAACAATAGCACTAACACCATCGGACTCGAATCGTTTGGCCAAATCTGTGGCTTTCACTTCTGTCACTTCTGCCCATCCATCAGTGGCGACCAAACCTTTTTTCGCATCGATACCAACAATAATATGGCCTGGGAACTGCTGACACATTTCAGTAACAAAGTCTGGCTCTTTAACTGCCTTAGTACCAATAATCACATATTCCACGCCAGCCTTCAGATAGGCTTCAATGGTCTCCCCACTACGAATACCCCCACCAATCTGAATGGGTAAACTCGGATAGGCTTTAGCTATATCTGTCACCACTTCGCCATTTATCGGCTCACCGGCAAAGGCACCGTTTAAATCCACCAAATGCAAACGTCGAGCACCCGCATCAACCCAGCGAGCTGCCATATCAACAGGCTTACCAGGGAATACTGTGGAGTCGTCCATACGACCCTGACGTAGACGAACACATTCGCCGTCTTTCAAATCAATAGCGGGGATTATTAGCACGAATTAATTCCTGTTCTTAAGTTGAAGGTTATAGGTTACAAAATAAGGGCTTTAAAAAAAAATTAAAAAACTAAGGCCTATTTATTTCCCTGCCAAGAAACAAAATTACTAAGTAACTGTAGCCCGGCTGTATGGCTTTTTTCCGGGTGAAACTGCACAGCAAACAAGTTGTCTCTCACCAAAGCTGCTGCAAACTTTACTGAATAGTCGCAGGTGCCAGCTACTAACTCTTTTTGACTCTCATCTACAAAATAGCTGTGAACAAAATAGAAACGGCTATCCTGCTCTATACCCTGCCACATGGGATGATCAACGGTTTGATGAACACGGTTCCACCCCATATGTGGGACTTTAAGTTTTTCACCACTGGCATCATGAATATCACGACCAAAAAATCGCACCTTGCCCGGCAAAATATCTAGACAATCTACGCCATTATTTTCTTCACTGCGTTCCAGCAATGCCTGCATTCCCACACAGATACCTAATACCGGTTTTTCCTCGACGGCTTTCGCCACCAGTTTGTCAAAACCCAATCGGCGAATTTCACCCATACAATCACGGATAGCTCCCACACCGGGAAATACCACTCGATCTGCTTCAGCAACTTCTTTAGCGTCAGCCGTAACAATAACCTCAGCCTTTGGAGCCACATGCTCCAATGCCTTGGAAACAGAATGAAGGTTGCCCATACCATAATCCAGCACGGCAATACGTGTACGAAAATCTGTCATAGAAAATTCAGTGCTTTTTATTCAAGTTTTAAGATGGCTGCTATTTAAAACGGCTACTACTATAAGAAATTCAAACTAGAGCCAATGGTCAATTTGTAGATAATTAAACATCGGCTGTAGAGTTTGTTTCTATAGAATCCTGTTTAAAGGGTCCCTTTAGTCGAAGGCATTACTCCAGCCATACGAGGGTCCAGCTCAACAGCCATACGAACGGCACGACCAAAGGCCTTAAAAATTGTTTCTATCTGGTGGTGAGCGTTATCACCGCGCAAATTATCAATGTGCAACGAAACACCAGCGTGGTTTACAAACCCCTGGAAGAACTCATAGGCAAGATCCACATCAAAGCCACCCACTCGCGCGCGGGTAAAATCAACGAACATTTCTAAACCAGGGCGACCAGAAAAATCCACCACCACACGAGATAGTGCTTCGTCTAAAGGAACATAGGCATGGCCATAACGTCGAAGACCTTTTTTGTCACCAAGCGCTTGCTGAAAAGCTTGCCCCAAAGTAATGCCGATATCTTCAACCGTGTGGTGATCATCAATTTCAGTATCACCATTTGCCTGAACAGTTATGTCAATCAAACCGTGACGAGCAATTTGATCCAACATGTGGTCAAGAAAGGGAACACCAGTCTCAAAATTGGACTGCCCTGTACCATCGAGGTTTACCTCAACAGTAATCTGGGTCTCCAGGGTGTCACGACTTACTTTTGCCTTACGCTCCGCCATGCGGCTCTCCACTTTCTGTTTACGTAGCTTGCTTTCTATCTATGACCAACTTTCTATTTTTGCAGCCAGTCATAACATCTGCAATACAAGTGCGCGTATTATAGAGCGCCCATCGCCCCCCTTCCATAACAACTACAAAGTGATTAGACTTATGGGCGATTTTTTTGGCAACTCTGGCACATTATTCGTCAACGTTGACCATAAACAATGACACTAGCACCTAAATTACAGAACGAATGATCAATTCACGTAGCGGACATATCAGCAATCTCAACATGCGGCACTTGCTGCTTGTCTGCTTGCTGTCGCTTTCCACATTGTGGGTAAGCAGCGCAACGGCGGCCCATATTCATCTTGGTGATCACGAGCACCAAGGTGAGTTCTGTATAAGCTCGCATTCAAGTGCAACCACATTAGAAACCAATGTATCAAAACTGGTCTTTACAGCAGCAACCTCTGAAGTTGCTGTAGGTCTTGTTGAAAGCCCTCAACTAATACCTGTTGCGCCCTGTAACAGTCGTGCACCCCCTTTCCACCTATAGCAGCACCCAAAACAAATCATTCTTTTTAGTTAAGAGAAGCTTTAGCTTAGCCTAATGAGCGCAGCCGTTGTCTGTAGTCTCAAATAGCTGTTGCTATAAGTTTTGCTATAGGACAACAAACCATGAAAAATATTTTTATGGCAACGCTGGCTATGTCCAGCTTGCCCACTCTCGTTATTGCTCAAGATTTATTGCATGGCCAATATGAGTCAAATAATAAAGAATTAAATGAAATTGTTATTTCGGCCTCCCCCCTGGAAGAGAGTGCCGCAGGCATTAACCAAGCGGTCAGCGTCTTAACGGGAGAGGCTCTTCGCAATGAAGCAGCGGCCACCATTGGAGAAACATTAAAAAACGAACCTGGAGTAACGAATTCAGGCTTTGGCCCCGGTGTTGGAAGACCCGTTATCCGCGGACAAGTCGGCAATCGCGTAAAAGTGATGCAAGATAGTTTGGGGACCTTAGACGCTTCATCTGCCAGCGGTGACCATGCCATTACCACAGAGGCTCTAGTGGCAGAGCGTATCGAAGTACTTAGAGGTCCAGCCACCTTGCGCTACGGCAATGGTGCCATCGGCGGTGTCATCAATGTAATCGACAATCGTATTCCCGACGAACTACCTGAAGAAACAACAGGTGCCATTGAATACCGGCATAACAGTGTCAACGACCAAAATAGTACGGTAATCGTACTAGATGGTGCATTAACAGATACTCCTCTTGGAAACTGGGCATGGCATATTGATGGCCTGTATCGAGATAGTAATGACATCGAAGTTGAAGGCCTTGCAACACACCCTGAAGCGGGAGAATACCCTGCTGACCATGAAACAACGAATGGCTATATCGATAATACTGACACTCAAGCCAACACTGTTACTGGGGGAATATCCTGGATAGGAGACCAAGGTTTTATTGGTGTCTCAATCAGTGAAATGGAAAACCGTTACGGGGTTCCCCCAGAGGGCCATGATCACGGTGATGAGCCCGAATTAATAAGCATCGATATGGAACAAACTCGTGTGGATTTAGACGCCGAATGGGCCGACGTACTACCCGGGTTTACGCTGGGCAGAATGCGTATCAGCTATAATGATTACGAACACATCGAATTAGAAGGTGGCGAAAAAGGTACACGCTTTACCAATGAGGCTATCGAAGCTCGTGTGGAACTATTACATCAACAGTTTTCAGGTTGGACTGGTGCCATAGGACTTCAAGTGGAAGATCGCCAATTTGCTGCAATCGGTGAAGAAGCCTTTATCCCCAAATCAGATATTCAAAACACAGGCCTGTTTTGGGTGGGAGAAACAAGTCACGGCGATTGGAGTTATGAGTTGGGCCTTCGCCTGGATCGCCAAACCATTGACCCTGAAAGCTCATTATCTTCAAGGGGTTCTGAAATCGATCACAATACTCAAAGCTTTTCATTAAGTAGTTTATGGCAAATGACCGATGAACAAAGCATTAGCCTGGGGTTCACCAGAGCACAACGTGCTCCCTCGGTAGAAGAGTTGTTATCTAACGGGCCTCACCATGCCAGTGAGAGCTTTGATATTGGGGATGAGAGTTTAGACGAAGAGACCAGTCATAACTTTGAAGTGGGCTACCAATACCAAGGGCCCGTTAAACTTAACATTAACCTGTTCTACAACACCATCGATGACTTTATCTTTAAAAGAAATACTGGTGTTGAAGACCCTATTGAGGAATTAACCATTTTTCAGTTTGAACAGGAAGACGCCACCTTCAGGGGAGCTGAAGTAAGTGTAGATGTCCCTCTTACTGATAACTGGGAAATAGAACTCTTTAGTGATTACGTTCGAGCCAAACTCGATAAAAATGGTGATGTACCCCGTATTCCGCCGCTTAGTTACGGAATAGCTTTAAATTATCAGCTGAAACAATGGAATGCAGGGCTAAGGCTAACAGAAGCCGAAGAGCAAAATCGTGCCAGTGATTTTGAAGAAGATACCGATGGCTACACCCGGCTCGACGGCCATGTGCATTATCATCTTGATACAGCAAACGGTAATTGGCTGATATTTTTAAAGGCTAATAATTTATTGGATCAAGAGATCCGCAACTCCACTTCATTCTTGCGAGAAATTGCACCGGAACCAGCCCAAAGCCTGGAACTTGGTATACGAATGAGCTTCTAATATGAGTTAACTTTATTGTTAACAGTCAACAAAAAATGGGAGCAATCCCAAACTTTACAAACAATCCCAGCTATTGAGGGTAAGATGATTACTCACAATAGCTGGTTAGTTTGATGCTTAATACTTTACAAGGAAACATACTTAACGTATTAAGTTAAATAAATACAATAACTAATTGTTTTTAAATATATTTAAAGTATTTATTTAGGCAGATAACTGTCGGAGAAGATACAGACAAAAGGAGCATTTAGGGTGAAATTATTAAAAGGCTTTTTTGCATTAATAGTTATATTGATATTGATTGTCGTGGCAGCTGTAGCCTTTCTTCTGGTCGGAGTTGACCCTAATAGCTACAAACCTGAACTGGAAAAGCTGGCTAAACAAAACAATATTCAACTTATCATTGATGGCGATTTAGGCTGGTCTTTTTTCCCCAATCTTGCGGTCCAAGCAGGTACGACAACCATCACCGCTACTGATAAAAGTGAAACTGGAATTCCCGACATTCAGTTTCAACAAGCTGATTTTATTCTGGACTGGAAAGCACTTGTTTCACGGACTGTGCGCCTCAGTGCTATCGATATAGATGGCGCTGTAATAAAAATAGAAAGTGCAGAAGAAGCCGCTAACGTCGCCGCTGCACCCGGCGCAGCCGCAGCAACTCAAAAAACTAAAACAGCTGACTTGCCCTTCGAGCTTGCGATTGATCAGCTATCTCTCACCAATAGCCGCATCACATTGGTAACACCTGGAGAACCCAACAAAGTTTTAGAACAGTTAAATTTTACCAGTGAAGATTTAAACCTGGATGGACGAGCATTCCCCATCACCTTGAGTGTTTCAACCACCCTGCCAGATCAACCATCCCCTATTGCCATTGAGTTTGATTCCCAGCTTAAATTTCAACTTGAGGAACAGGTAGCTGAACTCACTGGTTCAACCCTGAAACTAGACGGAATCAAAAAGCTACCAATAAAACTGGACTTTAATGCTTTATATGAAGGGCAAAAGGACTCTATCAAGTTAAGTGATATAAGTGGCAAGGTGGGCTCAGCTGCAATCAAAGGTGCAATCAATGTCCTTCAGTTACAAACTGCCCCCTCAGCCTCGGGCCAACTATCTATCCAAAACCTGTTATTTAGTGAACTTCCCATTGATGAACCACCTGAAGGGTTCAAAAAACTGGATATTAAAACCCAATTTTCCGCTTCAGAAGCCCTAATTAAACTGGACCAACTCAAGCTAGCCCTAGACAACTTTAATATCGGCGGCAATCTATCCCTGAAACTAGAAGGCCCCCGGCAGTTGGAAATGGCGTTAAAGGGTGGCCATCTAGTATTACCCACAACAAGCGAAGAAAGTGGCGCTGGGACTGAAAATCAAGCCGTGTTACTTACGCCAATTCTGGCACCTCTTGCATTATTAGAAGGCGGCAAAGGCCATATAGAGCTGAACCTCGACAGCGTCACCAGCGATAATATTAAGGTCGACCAGCTCCACCTCAACTTATTTGCCAATGGCAAGGTTCTGGATATAACGGATCTGTCCGGTGCTGTTTTTGGTGGCAAGTTTCAGGTCACAACCAAAGTTGATCTCAAGAATAAAACACCCAAAGTTAAGTTCTCCAAAAAGTTAACCAATATTGATATATACAACACCCTTTCTACTCTGGCTGAGCAATCGGATATTCGTGGTCGCCTTTCAATGGATTTCAATGGCGCCAGTTCTGGCGACACTCAAGAGACTCTTATGGCCAATGTAGTTGGCAACGGTAAACTCAGTGTCAGTGAACTTCAGGTCGAAAATATCAACGTTGAACGCAGCTACTGTGAGATGGCAGCATTAGTTGAAAAGGTCGCCGTCAAACAAACCTGGGTAAATCACACTCGGCTTAAAGACGTGCAAAGTGATATTCACTGGAAGAATCAAATCATCACCTTACCCAACCTCACAACAGGCATGGGTAATGTGGCAGTGGCTGGGAACGGCACCGTCAATTTAGAGCAAGAAGCTTACAACATGCTAATCACCGCCAATCTTCAAGATGACAGCACCTCTGAAACTGGCTGCCATATCAAAAGCAAAAGTATTCGTAATCGTGATATCCCCCTTCGCTGCACGGGTTCATTTGCAGAAAATGGCGAAGGAAACTGCCACCCTGATAAACAATTTATTAATCAGCTATTGCAGGACAAAATCAAAGACAAACTATTTGATAAATTCCTCAAGCCTAAATCAGAGCCATCTGACACAACTGATAGCCCTGAAGGTGCTACACAAGGTGAGCAAAAACAAGAGGAACCCAAAGACATTAAAGAGCAGGTCATCGATACTCTACTAAAAGGTATCTTCAACTAGTGGCAAGTTCTTTATCAAAAGGCCCTTTGCCCAAAAGCTCTTTTGCTCACAAACTACTGACCTGGTTTGATCAGCATGGTCGGAAAAATTTGCCCTGGCAGCAGGATATATCTCCCTACCGAGTATGGATCTCGGAAATTATGCTGCAACAAACCCAGGTCAATACGGTAACCCCTTACTACCATCGGTTTATGGCTAGCTTTCCAACAGTGGAGAAGCTAGCCAATACCTCACAGGATCAGGTGTTGCACCATTGGACCGGACTTGGATACTACGCCCGAGCCAGAAATCTACATAAAACAGCACAAATTGTAGTTAATGAACTCCATGGTTTATTTCCAGATGCCGTAGAGCTGTTAGAGGCCCTTCCCGGTATTGGCCGCTCCACAGCAGGGGCAATCTGTGCCATTGCCCACCAAAAGCCCGCTACCATCCTTGATGGCAATGTAAAACGGGTGCTCGCTCGCCATCAAGCCATTGATGGCTGGCCAGGGCAATCTAAAACCAGCAAACAACTATGGGCTCTGGCAGAGCAGCACACACCAAAAGAAAGAATTGCAGACTACACCCAAGCTATTATGGATCTGGGCGCCACCTTATGCACTAGAACCAAGCCTCAGTGCCACCACTGCCCTCTTTCGGATGACTGCATGGCATTTGCCGCCGGAAACCCCACAAACTATCCCGGCAAAAAGCCCAAAAAATCACAACCAGTACGAGAATGCCTGTTTTTAATTATTCGTAATGCTGAAGGTGAGGTATTACTGGAACAACGCCCGGCTAATGGGCTTTGGGGTGGACTGTGGGTCTTCCCTCAATGCGATAGTGAAATAGATATTCCTGACACTTGTGAACAACTCAGCTGTGTAGCGAAAAACTGGCAAGTACAGCCAGTACAACGCCACACCTTTAGCCACTTCCACCTAGACTTTCGACCGGTGCTAGTAGAGGTATCCCAACCTTGTTCAGTCATGGATAGCAATGCCATTGTCTGGTATAACCCTACCTTCCCTTTAAAAGTCGGTACAGCTCAGCCGGTAAAGCAGCTTCTGGAACAATTAACGATATAAAGTACACAGCTCAACACCCGACACCTATCAACACAAGGCGCATCGCAAATGGCACGCATGGTTCAATGCAAAAAGTTGAATAAAGAACTGGAAGGGTTGGATAACCCACCATTCCCCGGGCCAAAAGGTCTTAATATCTTCGAGACTATCTCCAAACAAGCCTGGGAAGAATGGCTTACGCACCAAACCAGGCTAATCAATGAAAAGCACCTGAATATGATGGATATGACAGCCCGCACCTATCTAAATGAACAAAGAGACAAGTTCCTGGCCGGTGAAGATGTCGACGAAGCCGAAGGTTATGTCCCACCATCAAAATAATTTCCAGCAACGCCCTTGACGACATAAAGACGAGAAGGTTTAATACGCGCCTCTTGTGACCCAGCAGTTATAACGCTGAAGTAAACAAGTAATGCCCGGATAGCTCAGTCGGTAGAGCAGAGGATTGAAAATCCTCGTGTCGGTGGTTCGATTCCGCCTCCGGGCACCATATATAAAAAGCCTCACCTTTTGGGTGGGGCTTTTTTGTATCTGAGGTGTGGCTGAAGGAGAATCCCTTTCAAGTGTCACCGACCCCTTATTTCGTAACTCCAGCAGCCTGCACTAGTTAAATAGCCGTAAAGCCTACTCACTTCGATTTCATATGTAGAGTTCGATCTATGCGGAAAGCATAGAACACAATAATGAGCACACACAAAATGCTACCCCCAACCAAATTGGCCTGTGGAACTTCTTGAGTAAACTTAGCGTAGAACAAAAACAATAGAAGAAAGACCAAGGAGTAAAATAGAAAGAGAGCTGCCTTGCCTGTGTGAAATAAGATGTACTTGCGCTCCACCTGAGGCCTTTTAACGATTCGCATCACCGGGCACAAAAATAGGGTGAGGAACGAACGGCGCTTTTTGTTCTCCGCATGCATGCACTTGTTAGAGCATTCCAAGTAGTTCACCCAAACTCCATACTATCTGACCCTGACCTTTGTTTAGGTAGATCCCAAACTGGGCAATCAATGAATATGCAAGGGCAAACTGCGCCACAGCATAGCCAGCAATAGTAAACTGACTAATGCTCACGACTCCAATACCGAACTGGAACAGGGTAAAGATGCCATAGGCAAACTGGCCAATGGCAATGACACCCTTTGCCGGCACTGGAACATGATTTGGACGGAACTTGAATGAAATATGAAGCAGCGGTAATCCAAAAAACGTA
>Ga0209345_10002683_pt1 | contig 19277 bp, 7 predicted proteins | sample Cruoilmetagenom7_FD_187294 | JGI IMG/M metagenome (GOLD analysis project Ga0209345, IMG submission 187294) | Oil polluted marine microbial communities from Coal Oil Point, Santa Barbara, California, USA - Sample 7 (SPAdes) (version 2) | ecosystem: Environmental > Aquatic > Marine > Oil seeps ... | reverse complement strand
CTTAGCAGAAGTATTAGCCGAAGGCAAGGGCGTTCCTTTGCTATTTTCTCTCCTCGCTGAACTGCATAGCTGACAGCGGCAGGCGTTATGTCAAATTATTTAACTATTTACGGTCGTCCCACCTTTCATATGACTCTCCGAGAAAAGGTGTCTGAAATTGACACACCCTTTGAACAAAGATGGAAGCCCAGACCCTGCCATGGCAGCAGGGCTTATTGACCAGGTTTGGTCATTCAGAGAGCTGTTAACCGCTAAATTACTGCATGAGCCATAATCGAAGTAATAACGGAAGAGCCTCCAATTTTCAGTTGATAGACTAATTTCTTAGTTTCTTAAGGCTGTCCCCCTTAGCTTGCAGTACAATGCCTCGGTAATTACCATCCCTTTTCAGAAGAAACAACATACCAAGTATTATCCCTGATGTACAAAATGTCTTGATATAGGATAGCCCGTAAACCGGTTTACGGGCAGTCCGTCCGTCCGAAGTCCGCTGCAAAGACAGCCAGGTCTGAGCCGTCTACATCACCATCAGTGTCAAAGTCACCCTCGCAATCGCCGCTACAGTCCGTCCGTCCGAAGTCCGCTGCAAAGACAGCCAGGTCAGAGCCGTCCACGTCGCCGTCAACATCAAAGTCGCCGCGGCACTGGTTAGTTGGTATACAATCCGTTCGTCCGAAGTCTGCGGCAAAGGTAGCCAGGTCAGAGCCGTCTACATCACCATCAGTATCGAAATCACCCTCGCAATCGCCGCTACAGTCCGTCCGTCCGAAGTCTGCGGCAAAGGTAGCCAAGTCGGAGCCGTCCACGTCGCCGTCAACATCAAAATCACCCTCGCAATCGCCTGGAAAGGCTACAGCCTCGTCAGTATTACCATAGGCGCCCATATCTATTCTCCGGTCACCAGGTTCCGGCTCTTTTCGTCCGTCAGAAGTATCTGTGAATATGTAGGCTCCATCAGCAACCGTATAGTCGTTCATGAACTGACCGTGAATATCGATGGTACTTGAACTCACGGCGACAACAATATCTGCCTCGGCATGGGCCCCGTCAGTAATCCAAACTCTGTCATCGATTGCAATGTTGGTTGTTTCATTTACAGCTAGCGTGCTCCCTCCCGTATAGTCTGAGGCCAGCATTTCCATAGGATCTCCGGCATCTATACAAGGTGAACCACTGCTGAGATGAAAATCGTCGTTTGAAATATCAACGAAGGACGGATGCTCGGAGATATCATGGATACCTGAAGTACAATCGATGTAATCGCCGCCGGTATTATTCCACACGTTATTATAATCCATGCGTGGCGTTGCCCCGCCTATACACGCTACCCCAATATCATTCCCACTGATGATGTTGTTCACGACTGTTATGCCAGACGATGAGGATTGAATAGCCGTGGCAGCCGTGTTTCCGGATATGGCATTATTAACTACCTTGGCAGTCGACATACCGCCGCAGATGATCCCCATAGAACCGATCCCTGTAATAACGTTATTCCGGATCAGTGGGGATGCCCCTTCAGAGCAGTTGATCGCGTTGTCAGCGCTTTGAATCTTAAACCCTTTTATCATGCTCGCCCCACCCACAGCATTACTACAATACACCGCATCTACACCGGCGCCGGCATCAATGACGGTCCTTGTAGGACTTTCTCCCACCAATCTAATAGCTTTATCGATTGCTACTTCCTCCTCATATATACCCGAAGCAACCAATACCGTGTACTTCGCGGGCGCGGCGGCGATCCCTTCATTAATGGTGTTGTAAGGGTGATCTATGGAGCCATCCTCAATGCCGGATGTATTGCTGAAATCTACATACATGACCGGTATGTCGGTTTCGTCTAAAGGGTTGGTGCCTGCGCTGACTTCGTAGCCATCTGAATAGCCATCGCCGTCTGTATCGTATGACAACGGATTTGTGCCGATATTCACCTCGTCGCTATCCGGTAATCCATCGCCGTCTGTATCGGAACTGTGGGGGTTGGTACCCAATTGCAGTTCCCTCACGTTTAACAACCCATCGAAATCGGAATCTTCGGTTGCAAGGTCAATCTCTTGAATGCTGCCCCTTTGACCTATGGTAGTAGTTACAGCAGGGTCGGGTTCACTGTTGATGTAAATATCGGCTGCATCACCAGGGCGAGCTGTGTCTGCTTCCTGCGGGTCAAGCGCATCTAAGGGTATCCTCAGAACATAGGTGTATTCGCCTACGCCGGGGTCAGAGCGCATCGTGTACGAGGCTATTGTTTGACCGTTCACCTTTACCCCAACGATGTCAGCATCGACCTTGGCCAAACCATAGATGATGTTGTCCGGTTCAGGGATCTTGGCGAAAACTCCTTTGGCCATCGTGAAGATAGGGATCAACATAAAAACACTTGCCAATAAAATCTTATGACCTTTCATAACGCTTACCCCCATGTATACATATCCTGGTTTTTTTCTTTGCTTCCAATCAATGACCTCGCCCGGGTACCGGTGGCGGATTGCCATTATTCTTGGGCCGTGGTGGTACTCTTTTCTTAACTGTCTGCGGTTGTTCCTTTCGGGCCTCTCTCAACTCCTCCAAGATTTCAGCTATGACTTGACCATCTATATGGATGTCAGCCTTCTCCCTAAGGCCTTCGATATAATCCTGGCGGGCTTTTCTCATCTCTTCACGACGAATTTGCTGTTTGATTTCAGCTTTCACACTATTTAGGCTCTTGCGAAGAGCAGGCCGTCTTCCAACAAGCATGATCACATGATACCCATCCGGAGTTTCAATTACGTGATCACACAGATCGCCACTGCGTTTAAGCTTGAATGCCCCTTCAGCCAGCTTGATGTGTAACCCATGAGGTCCTCCCTTGGCGTCAAGGTATCCTGTGTCCCCAAGAGGATACTTGTGGTGGGTATCGGAATACTTTCTGATCAATTTGCCGAAGCCGAATCTTTTATCCCGCACTTTTAGGGCATATGCCAGCGCTGACTCAGCTTTCTTTTCCCTTTCAGATCGTTGCTTTGGGGTTGAATTGGGAGCCACTTCAATGAAGATGTCCGCGAGGCGCACCTGTTCCGGATGATCAAACTCGTATTTGTGCCGGTCATAATAGGCTTGCAGTTCCTTTTCCTCAATGGGCCGGGCCCAGACTTCACGGTCTATATTATCTTCCAACAGCTTTTGGCCCAGTGTCTGCTGAATCTGCCGCCGTATCTTGGGGTCTCGGTGAAGATTGTGTCGCAAGGCCTCCTGATACAAGATCTCACAGACAATCATCTCATCAAGCCGTTCCTGGATGGCTTCTTCTGTAATAGGCGAATGACGGGGTATAGGCCGGTAGGACAGGTAGCTTTTGAAATCAGCAATGTTTATACTTTCATTGCCGATCTTGGCTGCATTACGATTCTTTTCTCCATTTTGCAGATGTTCATCCACTGTATGCGTATCGAGCGGCTCTTGACTCAACCCTTGAAGAGGAAGAAACAACAGTATTGTGGCTATTGAGATGCATAAATAGGCAATTCTAAAACAGGTTCTTGACTTCATTTTATTTCCACTATTCTTTATTTACCAACATTGTTCCCATAATCATTCCGCAATGCCACGCCACCGTTCTTGTGTTGTTGGGTTTCGTTCCTCAACCCTACCTGCCGGACCACCCAGCTTGCACCATGATCGTTGAGTCTCGTCGGACACCATTTTCAAACGAAGCCGGTCTCAAACGGTATGGAGGTAGTCTTGTCTCAAAAAATTTCATCTTTTCCCCTCACTTTTTACTGATACTCTAACTGCCAATTAAGGTTTATGGCTTTTCATAATTTTGGTTCCCTGTGGTTACTTTATTGTAATAATCTTTAACGGCCCTTTGGATCGCATCAGTAACTCCCCCCAACAAAACATCTCCAACTCCATTTAGGTTCAACATATCCTGCAAAGTACCCGAAGAAGTAGAAGCAAAGGCATCTACAGCTTGCTCAGTGTCGAATCTAAAGTATCTTTCATATGCTAAAGTACGAATTGTCTTATTTATGTCGACCTCCCCGCTCAAATGCTCTTTCATGCCTTTACTTACCATATATCCCAAAACATTTGCCGCAACGATTCCACCCGGATTTCTTCCTGTTCCCATTATTACAGCTTTTTTCACCATCGCTCCAGACATTTTTGCTGCATAGGCTTTCCAATCACCCTTAAATTGAAAACTTATCTTTGAGTCAAAAGCTAAATGAAGAATTAGCCCCTCCAAAGTCGTAACAGGTTTAACAGGCTCTCTGTAAAACGAGAAATCGAAGGAACCCAGCGCATCAGAAATTCCTTGCTCCGCTGTTGCTCTTGCTAATGTGCTTACAATTGCCGAAAAAGACTTGCCTCCTGATGGATCAATTGCGTTAATGGGCCTATTTAGTACGTATGCATAAAGATTTACTTCCTGTGGATAGCACAAGAATTCCTGAAAAGTCTCTTCATCAACCCCATTTACCTCCACATACAACGGATCAACACTAACAAACCTCCCCACCACCGCGTCATAATACCTCGCCCCATAATACATCAGCCCGCTTTCTCTATCCAACTCCTTGCCCGTATACTTATAAGCTGAATCAAAGGCACCCCTCTCTTCATACCGGGGCCGACCAAATGGATAAAACTCCGTGCTTTCCACCACAGCGCCGTCCATATCCGTAACGGTATTGGAACTGCCTAGATGATCAGGATGATAGAAGTAAATCAATGGAGGTTTTTCCACATAGGCAAGGTCTCCATCCGTTTTCATCTCAACCCAATAGGCCATGCCCGGCTCCATAATATCAAGGTCATTGAGGAAGGTGGGCCCTTGCGGGTTGAAATGTTTCCATTTTCCGTCAACGGACTTGTAACGGCATACGGGCCCGAATTTCCCTTCAATAGAAGCCAGCGCCTCATCTACAGGCAGATCAATATTGGCAGGGCACGCGATAAGGTTCCAACCGGCGGGCAAGGTCATACCATCGGAATTCCGGATACCGGTTACCTCCAGGGTAGCAGGTGATGTTATATTGATAATGTATCCCCTCTGTGCGTGAATTTCCGACAAGTCATTTATGTCCTCTCCCGGCACATATCCCTTATACTCGTTGCTTACGGGGTCAAACATCCAGACATCAGTGTAATCGCCTTCAATAGGGCTTAAGACTGCCCCGGTAGCCGTATCTTCCGGTTCTATTTCCAGGGAGAAAAAATTCCAGCCCGGTTGGAAATTAAGTGTTTGGTATGTCGATTCCCCAGTATCCGGTAATCTCCCCTCGATACGCGCAACCCTTCTGTTTCCGGCAAAGACATATTTTGTCGCCTTGCCTTCACGGATCTCATAACCCTCACTGATATAATAGGAGGTCTTCTCCTCACTTCCATCATTGACCTTCTTGATTACCCTCTGCCCCCCATAGTCGTACACGTAATTCGTATCTGAGGCCCCTTTTTGAACCCTGATCAGCCTGTCCCTGAAATTCCACGAGTAAAGATCACCACCGGCATGGCTGATCATATTCCCATTGTCATCGTAGTCATACAAAAGACCGCTCTCTGTGCTGGTAACGGCATGCGGGCCCGGGGGATCGCCCGGGTTCCTGCCTGAACGGTTGCTGCTGCCATCGACGCCGCCGTAATCCATGCTCCCAAGGTTGATGAAGGCATCGTCGATATGTTTGAGGTCAGGGGTGTCAGGAGATTTTTTGTGCGTCATGTTGCCGATCTTGTCATATGAAAAATCGATTGTCCCATATCCTGCCCCATCGGCCTGGGTCAGCCGGTACAAGTCGTCATATTGAAATGCCTGACCGGCGTTTTTCGGTGAATCGGGCGGCAAAGACCGTCCATCGCTAATGGCCGTGATATTGCTCACCCCATCCAGCGTATAAGTCAAATCCTGGATGACTTCAATCTCCGGGAGGGTCTTTCTTGTGTCCAGGTTGATCAACCTGTGCCGGGGATCGTATGCATAGGTTGTTTCAATGCCGTTGGCATAATCGATGGAAGCAATCTGACCTGATGCGTGATAATCCATCCCGTCAATAAAGCCGGGAACGGATTCGAGAAGCGTCCGGCTATTGTAAGTATATGAAACCCGGTCACCATCGGGGTAAGTCATGCCAACTACCCTGTCCATGGCGTCATAGGTCATGGTGGTTTTATAGTCGCGAATAAAAGCTCCGTCATGCACCTGCTTTATTGTCCACGCCGGATTTCCTCTTCCATCATAAGAGAAGAACTGAGCGCCCGACAGGTCTTCGACCCAGGATAGGGCCCCTTTCAGATTGGCTGCATGAGTGTGGTCATTCGATGGAATATCATAATGGTAGGCAATGTCCGGTGTCAGACCGGCCTCATCGAGAGAGTCCTCTTCTGAGATGCGGTTTGCTCCGTCGTATGCGTAGAGAATCACTTGACCTTTATTGTCTGTCGTCCGTATCAGATTCCCCGCATCGTCATATTGGTACAGCATCCTCCCCTTGTCAGGGTCGCTCATCTCCGTCTTTCTTTTGAGACCGTCATATGTCATGGTCTTGACATTATTTTGAGCATCGATGATTCGTGTGAGATTATTGAGGGGGTCATATGCATAGCTTGTTACATAGGTTTCGCCGCTGTTTACTTCACGGACTTCAACCAGCCGGTCGAGGCCGTCTTTCTTGAAGGTCTTAGCGTTGCCGTTCTCATCGGTGATGATGCTTTCAAGGGGCAAATACAGGGTGCTGACGTGCGTCACAGTACCATTCTGATCGGTCGGGTTGATCCTCAGGACTTGCCTCCCAGTGGCATCATAATGCGTTTCAAATGTTTGGTTGCTTGGTGACGGAGTCTGGTAAGCTGAAGAAGTGGTCTCATCGGGTAAAAAGACAAAACGGTTTGTTCCCCGCGCATTAAAGAGGACTGACTCTTTGACAAGAAAGCCCTGCTCCGCCTCCTCCACCAGGGCGAGCTTACGCCCCAACCCGTCCGTATATTGAATGCTGTCAAAGGTACCGGATTGGCCGGACTTTTCACGGATCTCCGTCTTTACGGAGCTTGCCACCGCTGTCCCGCTGCCCACGGTGACGTTTCCATCTTCATCATAGGAATAGATCAGGCCTCTTTCCGGATCCACCATGGTGTATCTGAAACGCTGCGTTGGAAAGGCAGAAGAATCCCCCGGCTTGATGACCTTCACAAGCCTCCCGAAGGAATCATAATTATAATACGTAGTGTGGCCGTTGAAATCAGTGCTTTGGGTCATAGTGCCGAGCCCTAAGTTATACTGAGCATCTATAGTCAGCACCTGACCTTCATCTCCGACATGGATAGTCTCATTCACTGGGTAGGTATGAAATACAGGGTCATATTCTATCGTTTTGAGATTGCCGTTGCCGTCCATGGCGCCGATAACATTACCATAGGAATCAAAGGCGTTTCTCACAACATTGACATATCTGCCGCCCTCTGCCCAGCCCTCTTCCCTGGTCAGGTTCCCTCTTTCCACGGAGCCAAGCCCCAATCCTACATAAGCATCCCCATCGTAATACCTGCGACTCTCCATCACCTTTATACTATTCCCATCAGTCTGATACATGCTGTAATACTTATCGATTATCCACTGATTCGTATTATAGACATAAGCGGTATATGTAAAGACTTCATCACCACTTATGGACGTGGCGCCGTGGTTTTTTTCTTCAATCAGATTTCCGTAATCATCGTAAACGTATGTAGTCTTCAGACCTACAGGTGAACCTGTGCCCTCAACGATTTCCTTATCCTTTTCCGTACTATAGGCAAAGCGCACATCCCTGCCGTCAACCCCGCTCAGCAGCCCCTTTATTGCCCAAAGATTTGTTTCCCTTGAATAAACTATTCCTTCGGCAGACTCGATTTCGGTATTTAATACCTTCCCTTTCAAAGGCTCGTCTTCCAGACTCCCGTCCGCGCTGCGTTCGTCTATATGTCCATCGCTATCATTATCTAAGCCGTCCGGGCCACCGGTGTGGAAGAAAATACGGGTTACCTGGGTGGGCGCGCTTTCATCTCCACGCTCAATTTTTTTTGCAAATGCAAATCCCCTGAACTCCTTTTCAAAACCGTCGTAATAGGCATCCCTATAGGAATATTCGGTGATATATTCATCTTTACCGGAGGCGCCATCCAAGTCCATACCGGCCGTGGTGACAACCCTTCCGACCACAGGCACAGGAACAGGAGATTTGATATGCCAGGGATTTCCCGCCTCCCTTGCCTCCACGTAACAGCTTGTGGAACTTTTGTGCTGAATATTTATACGGCGACCCAGCCCATTGTCGATGATCTTTAACTGGTTGGTTCTGGTCCGGCCGCAAAAGTCCAGATACTGAAAGCGTTCTTCCTGACCCGATGCGGCCTTGATCCAGACCAGATCGGCTGTACCGTTTCCGTTCATATCGGCAAAGCGCAACGCTGTGCTTGATCGATCATATACCGGGGTACCATTGTAGACCTGTTCTTCGCTCCAGTTGCCGTTTCCTATGTTTATCCAGACAGTAACCTGACCGGATCGGATTTTCACCAGATCGCTCAGGCCATCGGCATTGACATCTGCTAACTTCGCATCTTCTATGGAAATCGGGCCGAGCGCAACCTCACCTGACATAACCAGATAATTATCGAACTCCGCCCGTCCCTTGTTGGGCCAGAACCAAACCACTGTCTCCGTTGGACTGAGCTGCCTGATCCAGACCACATCCTGGAGACGGTCTCCATTCATGTCAGCGAGACGGACAGAAGGGTTGTCGAAAACAATCTGGGGAGGAAAGCCCATGGGCACACTCCCGGTGCATTCCCAGTCTCCCCCTTGTGCATTTCCTTTGTTAAAACAGAATACCCAGTCACCATCGCTGTTGCTTCTGACCACATCGATCTTCTTGTCAAAATCCGCATCAAATAAACGGGTGCTGGGATTATTCAATTCAAAAAGTGGGGGGCTGGTGTTATATTGCACACCCGTCGCCCATGAACCATTGCCCATATTGCGGTAAAGGACCAGCAAGTCCGAACCGGCCTTATTGACTAAATCAGTCAGTCCGTCTCCATCCAGGTCTGCCAGGGTAGTATTGTCGGAAGCCAAAGAAAGGGGCGGACAGGAATCCATGGTTTGCCGGACGGTAAAGCTGTCATTGCCCGGATTTAAATAATAGTAGTGCTGTCCATTGTCAGTGTGGAAAACGTCCGGCAGGGCGTCGCCATTGACGTCCAAAAAATCCGCTTGCCCGTCCTGAAAGTTGACGTTCGGGGCATTGGCCATTTGATGGACTCCGGTCCCGTCCTCTATTCCATTGCCGTTCAGGTCCACATCTTCCGGTCCGGGAAAATTCCCCTGGGGCGGATTATCTCTGTCTTTTGTGTGCAAGCGGGTATAGCCGAATCGAATCGGAGGGAGGTAATTCTGACCGCCGCTGTTGTCGAACCGGGTTACTTTAGTAAGCAGAGAAAAGGCGAGGGGGACAGCGCCTTGTGCCGAAGGATCAATTATCCCCGTCCCGTCCGTGTCATAGTAAAGCCTGTATTCACGAACCGGAGAGCCCTGAGTCAAAACACGTATACGGAAGACGCGACGGCCTGTTCTGATCTTGAACCCGGCTCGATAGTCGCTGAAAGGGTCCGGCCTTTCCTCGTAATCAAAGGTCACTGAGTTATAAATGCCCCCGGTGATATTGTACCGTATCTCAGTGATGTAGAGTTCCCCCGGTGAATCCGCAAAAGTGGTGTAGAAATACTCAACCCTGTTTCCATTGGTATCAATGAACGTATCCACATGCCACTTGAATATTTCGTTAAATCCGGCGCCTTCTTTACCAATTCTCGAGGTCTGCCACGGTTTTTCTTCATTGGGATATTGCCCTAATCGATAGATACGGCCGCTCTTATCCCGAACTTCCCACCCATCTCCATCCCTCTTGAAACGCATAAACGCCGATTCATTCTCACAGCGCCAGGTTCCATCGGCCAAGGGCACAAGCTCCTCTCCATTGGAATAAATAAATACATCCCCGTCATGATAAGCAGGCTGCCCCTTGTCTGTCTGCCGTTGGATATGGGGAAGCGGCAAATCCCAGCCAATACCAAAGGGGCTGTTTCCCGACCCGCTGTTGTACTGAAGGGCCGGTTTCGGTTGATGGCCGTTTACTCCAGGTGGAATGTTTATGTTGACGCTGTAAGTAGCGGAACCGGTGTTCAACTGTGGCTCAAAGGACTCACCCATGCCCTCTATGCTTCCTGGGCCTGTGGGCAGGGAGATCACCTGTGGTTTGACGCCGGATTTGTTTTTCTCCGCACACACGGATTCGAAAGCATTCAGAACCAGAAGCACTGTAACAGCGATAAGGGCTATGTGATTTGGTATCTTTTTAGTCAACTCAGTACTGCGACCCCTTTTTAAGTATGACTTCCACACAAGATCGACCGACTTCCTTTGCCGAAAAGAATATAGAAGTGTTCTACAAACTATAACCGGTTTTCATACTACGTGGTGCCCCAAAGGGACATGAGAGTTTGTCTTGACAACAGGAGAACTTCACCTCCCATGTTGTTTTGTTCCGCAAAATTAAACTGCACTACTGATTCATTTTAATTCTTACAATTTCATAATAAATGCCAAAGCATAATATGGTGGACGATTATCAAAAGAAGCATTGAAGCTATGCTGGTGACTACCGGCATTGGAAATAGTTCCTGTAATTCCATGTAAATGAGTACCCGCTGAAGAGGTTGTTCCATTATAATTATGCCTATGATTTTCGAGATATCGCCGATCTCTATCGCCTGAATCAAACCACCTACCATCATTGAATTCAGTGCCAGTTGTTCCAGAATATGTATGAGTATGGCTTCCTGAAACCGTTGTCCCCAAATTATGCCCATGAGAGTGATCTCCATTGAGCGAAGTATTTCCTGAAACTGTTTGAGCCAGTGTTCCTCCAGTATTATTTACCGAGTAAGAATTCCCAGCACCTACAATAAATTTATCTCTCAAATCAGGAGTGCCTTTAGTACCATCACATAATGCCCAGGCACTAGGAATATTCTGGACCGAACCGGACCACATACTTATCAACCCTGAAGGGACCAAACTTGATGCAAAATAAGAACTGTCATGTCCGTCTAATGTATCCGCGTTATTGGCCTCGGTTGCTTGATCCGCGGTTCTGGCATGAAAGGCAGGCACTAACTGCTGACGGGGGATCATCTCCTGATTGGTGTCTTCACCGACTTTAATGCCAAGAAAGCGAGGCCCCGAAGAAGCATCAAACAAAACAGCGTCAGATGGGTCACCATTGCCATCCGGGTCATCAAGATTTGTCATGCTTCCCAATAAAACATTTAACTGGCCGTTGATGACGCTCACCGATTCATGGAATTCAGTCCAAGAATCCACGCCGCCCGTCGGCGCGTCATAAATGGCAAATGTTATGCGATACACACCATTCAGCGCCGCGCCTTCGGTGTCAGTCAACCGCCCCTGAAAAGGGATAAGTCGACTATTCTCTGCGCTGTTTGCCGGTAACGCCCATACCATCCCTAAAATCAACATCACAAAGGTTGCTACCCATAAAGATTTTCCTTTTAAAATATTACTCATTCTTCCTCTCCTTATCTAGTGTTTTACTGTTTTGTAAGTCTGGATTTGCTGGTTCATCAATTTTTCTCTTAGATAATATAGGAACTCCCATTTTCTTGAATTTCGCTATATACTCCATTTCCTGTGCCTGTATTGCCAGGAAAATAGTCTGTGTCCGTCTGTGTGGGTCTGTGGCTAATCTCGCCTTGCGCGGCACTCAGCCAGTCGAATCAATACAAAAGCGAAACCCGTCGCTGAAACTTTTAAATTTCGTTACATACCCTAAGCGGATGGGCGTTAGTTCAACCCATATTACCCTTACGGAAAAGCCACTTCCCTGGGTTTGCCAAAATGATAATAGAGCGTTATTACAATATCAGACAAATGCTCTAACCTCAAATCTTGATTATTTCCTCTGTTCATCTTCATCCTCAATGTCCATCGAGTTACTGAGGGACTATGGCCTGCTAGCTGGTAATTATCCTCTGGAAGTGGATCTGACCAACCGTCAATAGTTGCATCGACAGTAGCGTAAAATGGCGACTTTTCCAGAGTTCTCCCTTGTTCAAGATCATAAGTCAGTATATCGTCATCTGTAGGATATTCAGCAAAAAAGGTGCGAACATTTGCTTCATCAAGCATAATCAAATCCACTTTAACAGGCTCAAGAGTTGTGTCAGGACCTGCGATAGATCTTTCCGGTGAGCTTACCAGATCGACCGAAATTTTCTCCACCTTGATGTTCGGATGATTTGGAAATAGCTCTTCATCCCCTATTTCAAGAGCAAATTCAAAAATCAAATCAGGATTGTCGGGGTTAAGGCCATCCTCACGGTGTTTGGCAATTAAATTTTTAAATAATAACCTGTTATATTCCTCATCCAGACCCTCATATCCCAAAACATCCTTCCGAATAGATATAGTCTTAGAGGAGTTCTGTCCTTCAGGGGAACGTAATTGCCGCATCTTTACATCCCAGGCTTGCAGTGCATCCAGGTACTGGTCAAGGTTCGGGCTTTTTATTTCGGCAAACTTAACGGCAAAGATCGATTCAGCCCTTACATATGGATCAAAAACCGGAGATAGGGGTTCGGGAAGCCCCCCGTTCAACTTATTTGCCGGGTTATTGAATTTTTCCGACCACAAATACTCGAGAGCTTTTGCCGCATAATAACTTTCCACCATGGCAGACTCAAATGTAATTTCCGCGGCTTCGATCAACTGGTCACGATCCAGTCTGTAGGCAGGGTTTGTGAAGTATGCAACGGTCATATCTTCTCGGGCTGCTACATAGTTTCGCACAGTCCTTTGAAGTTCCGCCCAGAGTGCATGGAGCCTGGCACTCTCTTGCTCCAGAATTTTGCCTGCCCTCTCTACGGCAATCTGCGCCTGTGCCTGCTCTAAAAGCAGGTGCTTAATTGTAGCGGCGCTGTCGATGTTACGTATTTCACTTTGTTGTATTGCACTGAGAATGTCCCGCCTGCCACGAACCATCGCCAGCAAGGGCGCTAAAGGATTGATTGATATATTTTTACTGGAACTGACACTAGAGCTAGGACCTGTCGGGCCAACACTGAAAGATATCGATTTATTGAAGGACACATTAACCGAAGAAAGCATTGTTTCCGATACACTCAGCGCGCTGAATTCATACCCGTTACTCGTAATTAAGGAAGCTATCTGCTCGTTTCGAGATTCCTCAATCCTAATTTTTTCAGGAATCTGCATCAACATCTCGTAGGACTGCCTGGCTGCAATGGCTGACTCCTCTATAGCCAATATTTGAAATCCCATGTCACCATTCCCGTTGATTACATTCGCCTGTGCATCTAGAAACAGCCTTTCCCTATCCTCTATTTCAGCCAGGTTATAGTTGCCTTGAACTATCAGCCCTGTCAGTTCCTCAATACGGTCTAGGTACTGCAATTGTTGTGATTGGAGTGTGTCGTGGAGAGTTGTTTCATCTTGATCATACAGACGTGTTGCCGTCTTGGCCGCTCTTTCCGCCTGTCTGGCATCTTCAACCACTGTCCTGGCAAGATTGAGAAAATTTTCTACAGACTGGTGCGGGACAAAATCTCCCAGAAGCTGCAAGGGGTTGAATCCGGCCAGAATGTCGTCAAAGACCCGCTGCGCATCCAGGATCTGCCTCTTGAGCTGATAACCGTTGTTCTGATCAAAATCGTCTTCTGTTTGAATGGATGCAAGCACGGCCGTATGGAGATATGTGGCATGGGCCGAGTATTTGAATTGACCGGCGGCAGCATCTCTTCCTGCTTCATCTTGTATTCCATTGCCATTCAAGTCCAGATCCTCTGAACCTGGGAAGTTTCCGTAGGGGAAGTTATCCACATCCTTCACATTGTCAAAAAAATACATCCTCTTGCCTTTGGAGTTGTTTGCCATTCCAGCGCGTTCAACCAGATCGGTAAACCGATAGAGTTCATTCTCGACTATTTCGCCAGTGCCGGATCCAATAACTGTGTTTTCAACATAGAACGGAAATTGGGGGGTTACATTACTACCGGCTCGCATACTTTCAGGCCTTGTTCTCAGGGCTTCAATAGTTTGATTAATAGCCTCTTGAAATCCGTCTGCACTCAATTTCAGCAATGTCAAATGATCCGGATCGTCTGGATCGCCGGTATTTGGAAATCTCACCCGAAGCCCTTTAATTAAGTAATCATTGCCAATCAATAACTGACCGGCCATGTATTCATTCAAAGCTTCCTGCAAGCCCCAGGTGGCTTCCTCGCTCAAATCAAGGTCGTCAAGATAGGCAGCAAACTCTTGGGCCGCTTCCGGGAATAACTGCTGGGGCGTTTGGGGCTCATAACCAGTTACGGCATTGGTCTTGTAGTCTTCTATGAGTTGACTATGCGTTTTCCCGATTCCCCGCCAGTCAATCCGATACCCCCTTGCCGCATCGAGCTTTGCCCATATAGATTCAAGTTCTGGGGCTTCTCTGACATTAGCGGCGGCATATATGGGTTGAATCCCTATTAAGCTCCACAATATCAGCACAGACATAAAAACCGTTTTTTTAAAAGCAGTTGTCATGACAATCATTCCTTTTTGAAATTATGGGTTTGCGCCGATTGAAAGCACCTTGTTTCCTGAAACACTTAAGCCGATAACAGGCTGGCCTATGTTTACGTAAATGTGGGCATGATGGGACAGGTCATCATCAGGGCCTACCGGTCCGTCAATGTAATTGTCCCCACCTTCCAGGAAATGGTTGGTTAGCGTCACTATATCTACTGCTCCCGTAAAGGCATCGGTATCTTCATTACCGGGTGTGTCGCCATACGGAGGCCTATCAATATCAAAGGTTGCAGAATCAAAGGCATCCTCATTACCATACCATCCTCCGCTTCCAAGTACTGTAAAAGAAGCTAGGATATATGAGGGGTCCTCAGACGGCCCCACTGTAATATACTGGCCGGGTTTATCTACCGTGGCAATAGGTATGCCGGGTGATGCCGTATCAAAAATATCCATCTTGGCGATATAGACGCCTATCTGGTCAAAAGTCTCGATAATTTGTGAACCTTCGCCGGTTCTTACTGTATATGGCTGAGGTATTCCATCCACAAGTTCACGCAGGGTCCAGGTGTAAGTGTAATTATGACCTGGCACAAATACATCCGGCGGTGAAATGTCCACGAATTCCACTGTTAATGGTTTGAGACCACTGTTCGGGTTAAAGATAAAATCGGCTTCTGTCGCGACCATTTTCTCCGGATCCAAATCGAAGTTTTCAACATCCCGGCCATTTACGCCTACCTCTGCGGTAAAACTTTCGTAGCCTAGATCAGATACTGTTATACTGTATATACCATTAGTCAAATCATCGAACCTGTATGCCCCGCCCGGGCCGGTTATGGCCATGAGGGAAAGGCCGCATCCGGTAAGAATAACGGTGGCCCCTTCTCCAACATTAGCAATGGTTCCCCCTATGGAATAGACTTTGGTCCCCTTGATATCGAGGGACCATGACACGAGTGTGCCGGTTTCTCCTGACTCCTGATCGTCAACTTTTAGGGTCCAGATTCCGTCTGACATCTCTTCGTTAAAGTCCTCCATACTGTCTACCGGGGTTTCATCTGTGTCGTAAGTGACCTCCCCAACAATTGCCGTGGTTCGTTCTCGAAGCACAACCTCGGTTCCGGTGGGAGAAACAAGCGTTACAACCAGATCTGCAGGCCGGGTGTGAGTCAGGTTTACGGTTACATTCACTTCCGTAACGATCATTCTTTCACTTATATTTATCGTTCTTTCCAAGATAGTCCCATCATCGGGAATCAACCCGCCTTCACCTCCCGTGTCACTCGAATCTATTGTGGATGGCTGACTTTGAATCCGGGTTGCCGTAAAGGTGCCAGCCAGATATATCGGTTTTTCCAGGACATTGCGGATGGTTTCCCTGTATTCCCCCTTCAGGTCAAGGGGGCCGAGCATTGCATCTTGGGAACCGGCCCGGTCGCCTACCAGGGTGATGTCTCGTCTCAGTGGAACCTTGTAGGGGTTATCCGCATGCCCTACGGGAAGTTCCAGGCTGCCTGAAATTGTAAAATGGTTGGTGCCTTCTTCATAATACGCCCCTGTCATGTAAAAACGTTCAGGCATCAAAAGGGTTCGGTGCTCGTCAATAATCCCTTTGAGGCCATCTCTGTCATTATAAATGCTCAAGAACAGCCGGGGATTATGCATGTCCGCTTTTTTGTCATCCACAGTATCAATGTGCGCAATAATATTGTAGTCCCCATCGATTGCGGCAACATTCATGTAAACCGTTATCTCCCGAATCGGTTCATCCCCGCTTTCATTGCCGGTAATGGTTATTGTTGCTTCGTAATCTCCTGATGGCAGGCCGGTGCGGTCTGCAACCACCTTGAGGATGGCGGTATCTGTGGTTACGGAGCCGGAAAGGCTTTCAACGGGAACTTCTTTTCCTTCTTCATCCATGATTGTAAATCTGAGCCAGGGGTTATTTTGAGGTTCGTCAATTTGGGCAGTCCAGGTAAGAATACCTGAGCCGGTGTTGTAGATGGAGATATTCTGGGAAGTCATATTGTCACGAACACTCAAGGCTCGCTGGGTATCCGGTCGATCATAAAAGCCATCCATTCCGACATCCTCATCACCGGCTGTGAAATCGGACCACCAAAGTCTTTCCCCCGGAATAGGGTCATCGGCTAAAAGGGGCGGCACATCTTTATCCCCTTCCATGGCCGTGCCCAGGCTTGGTTCCAGGGTGAAGGGTTCGCTGGCATAAACCCAATACCCTGTGCCAGGCTCCAACTCAGTAAAATCTTCCATTACCGGAGCACCGGGGATTGCCGGCAACTCCACCCCTTTGAACTGGCTGGCAGCGGCGTCGTACTTCCAGATTTCCCGAATAGGAGCTTGATAGAAAACTCGATCATAGGGTTTGGCTTCATTTGCGGAAAAGCCTACCAGATTCCAACCGGTGACAAAACTCGTACTACCTGAGGGCATGGCTTCCGCACCTTCGATTGTAAGGATGGGGGCGCTGGTGACATTCAGCCAATAACCTTTTCCCGGCTCTATTTGTTCTATCTCAGAAATTGCTGCCATTGGTGATGGATATGTGATCCATGTTTCAGACTCAGCATTGTATGTCCAGATGGCCAAGAAAGTACCGTTTGTAATGATATTATCCAGGACAGCCTCCACGCTTGGATCAGTCGGTTGGACCGCAAATGATATCATATTCCAGCCTGCTTTCAGCTCTATCTGCTGATTGGCAGCCATGGCATTGGCTGAATATAAGAATAAGAAAAACATGAAAAAGACTCCTAAAAAACGCATTTTCATTTTCTCCATAACCTGAACTCCCTGTTATTTCTGGATGTTGTTGTTTAGATTTTTTACTTTCACTGGAAAAGATGGTGGTTCTGACCTGTTTGTTGATTTCCTTTTCCTGAATTCGAGTGATTTTAGCAAATCCTTATTTATGTTGATTTCGAACTCTTTCTTAATCGATTGATAGAATGCCTCTTGTGCTTTTGTTCTGTTATTCAGAGAAAGCTTTTTCGTTATGTCACGTTTTGCCTGATCCAAGCTCCTGGGCTTCCCTTCCTTTCTGTCCATGAGCTTAACCAGGTACATTCCTTTGGTCGTGGTTATGACAGGACTTATGTCTCCCGCTTCTTTAAGATCAAAAATCGCATCAATAACGGATTTTTCCCGATTGAATATCCTTGCGCCTTTTGGCAGCCAGCCGATATCACCTCCATGATATTTGCTTGCCTTGTCGTCAGAATATTCCTTTGCCAGACTACCAAAAGATCCTTTGCCCTGACCTTGCTTTTTTGCCTTTTTCAGAATGGTCTCAGCTTTTGCCTTTAGAATCTCGATATCTTTTTTAGTGGCTTTTGGAGTGGGTTTCAGATAGATTATCGCGGCTTTGACCATATCCGGACCAGTATAATCCTCTATGTGCTTTTCGTAATATTCCTTTATCTCTTCATCTGTAATATCTATACTTTTCAATTTAGAGGCCAACTGCTCTTGCAAGAATTTCTGCACCATCATCTTCTTAATACTTGCTACAATCTCAAGATCTTTATCATACCCCTCTTTTTTTGCTTTAGCCGCCAGAACTTCAAAACGAATCATCTTCTCCAAAAGGGCTTCCCTTTTTTGCATAGTATCAAACCGCCCCGGGATATGTCCGCCGTGGCGGATCGTCTCTTTTTTAAAGGCCATTGCTGTGATTGGTTCTCCATCTACGGTGGCAATAACACGTTGACCCTTCTCAGGAGTCCTCTGAGTCTGTGCATTTGATGTATCTCCGTAAAGGAGAATGAAGAATGGGGCAAATACAAATAGAAGAAGCACTTTCCTATATCTTTTTTTTACTGATCGATAGCCTCTTTCGTATATTATATACATTAAATAATCCTCTCCCTCCTTGCAATCGCCGTGGCCTCGGTTCTATTTTTTTTATTCATCTTAAACACTTGAGAGTCCAAAGTTCTGCCGTCATGCCGGACTCGATCCGGCATCCAGCTTCATTATCGTCTTGAAATTATTCTGGATTCCGGCTTTCGCCGGAATGACGTCACGAATGAATCAACACCAAGAATAGCAATGTGTTAAAAGAACTTTGGACTCTTGAGTTAAACAGTATGAATCGCCTGAACAATGGTGTGAGGGTCCTGAACTTCACTTTTCAAGAGATAACCTGATGCCCCTGCATTAATTGCTATCGTTTCCATAGTGATTCTCCTTACCCGCCCTACACTAATTTGTCAAGGGGTAGGTGTCTTACTTATATTGACACAGAGGGATCTCGCAAGTTCTCCTCATCAGGGAAGGCCGTAAAGACGATAATCTTTGTCTCTGGCGATATATTTCCAATGGTTTAAGTCGCTTCTATCCCGTGGTGTTCGCCATGATAGAGCATGTCCAACAGGCTGTCCAGTCATTGGGGTCCACCTCCCATTCCCATGTCGGTCTGTATTGTTACTGAAAAGTTGTTTCCGTTCAATTCCCCGATTGATGATGTGAATCAATTCGCCCGCTGTGTCTATTCTATAGACGATCATAAAAATAATTTCATTTTTTGCAGGACATTTTTTCATTTATATGCATAATAATCTCAGATCACCATATTAACCCTAAGTATGGAGTCTGAGAAGATGAAAATAATTTTTACCAATAG
>Ga0209345_10002682_pt1 | contig 19282 bp, 18 predicted proteins | sample Cruoilmetagenom7_FD_187294 | JGI IMG/M metagenome (GOLD analysis project Ga0209345, IMG submission 187294) | Oil polluted marine microbial communities from Coal Oil Point, Santa Barbara, California, USA - Sample 7 (SPAdes) (version 2) | ecosystem: Environmental > Aquatic > Marine > Oil seeps ... | reverse complement strand
TACCGCTGTTGCAAGTTTTTTGATTGTGTTAACACCCAGCAAAATTGCAGCTCTATCAATGCCTGTAATCTCTTGATTGAACCCAAAAAATGGTGAATTAACCAGTCTCAGGAGTGCAGAGGTTAAGCCTTGATCCATTTTTATTTTTTCCACCATAGCATGCATACTTGATTTATCATCTTTAGCTAATTTAATGAGGTCATCAACGATTATAGGTAGTGCTGGTATATTCTCAGAAAGTCTTACTATTGTACCTATAGAAATTTTTGTCGGTTTTTTATCCCCAGGGGTTCTATCTTCATTGAATCTATTAAGTCTTGCCACAATTAGATCTTTATTATAAAAAGCGTATATAATATCTTTAGCATTGTAGGAAGCCAGCAATGTTTTAAGCGTGTGATCAGCTTTTGTGAGATAAAAATAAGTTGGTTTTGAAAATGGCACGGAGACCTTGTTTAAATCGTCTCTTGAATTAATTTCTAAAATAATACACTCAGCAGAAGCGTTATCCATAAACACAACATTTCCATATAGTTTTGACTTCAATTTGTTTTTTTCAGAGAGACTGCCTATATATTGCACACTTACCATAACATATATTCCTGTTTGGTATTCCCTTTTTTATTTTGATGAATAGTTGTACTATATACGATATAAAACATCATCCTTTTTTTGTCAATATTTGTTTTCTATGACTATGATTTTATGGGTTATAATTAAAATTTCAATTTTACTTTTTGACTTGCTATAATAGACTTTTGCAGGGTAAATATTGAAGGGTTATTATTTAAAAACTAACAGATTGCGAGATAAAGATTTGCTTTTCATCTCATTCTCACATTACATCGCGCAATGTTTTAGAGGCTATTGCTATTTTTGCTCTCCATGGCAAAAACCAGGCACCCAAAGCGTTCAAAATAAATTTTTATATCTTGTCTACTACTCGTATAACCTATAGTAGTCTACCTTCTTCCCCTGCAAAGGTCTTAATAATAAAAAAAATGATTGTGGCTGGGAAAATTCTAGCTATAATAGTGCTGGATAATTTAATAATAAAAAAAATGGATATTATGAGTATGAATGAAAAGAATATATAAAATGAATTTATCAACCATTAAGAGAGGGATGTTTATTACACTTTTTTTTGTATTTGTCATGGATTTATTTCTAGTGTATGGTCAAGCCTATCAATTAAACATTGTTTTACCTGAAGAAGTTGGTATGTCACCATCTTTTACAGAGCAGATAGACAAGATAGTGAATAAGACAATTGACCGTGGGATAATCCCTGGAGCAGTTGTGCTTATTGCAAAGGATGGTAAGATTGTAAAAAAAAGCGCTTACGGTGTTATCCAAAAGTACGACATGGGCAAGTTATTAAAAAATCCTATTCTTATGACAACAGATATATTATTTGACCTGGCTTCTATAACAAAAGTTATGGGTACCACACAGGCGGTAATGAAACTTGTTAGTGAAAACATGCTGAATGTGAGTGATCCAGTTGCAAAATATATCCCAAAGTTTGGCAGCGATGATAAAAACAGTATAACTATTGCTGACTTATTATCCCACTCTTCCGGGCTGCCTGCCTGGGCGCCTGCATATTTTCATGCTAGTAATTCTGTAGAAATGCTGGATTATATTTGTAATCTTTCGCTTGAATATAAGACAGGGACAAAAAGTGTATATAGTGATTTCAGTTTTATATTATTAGGTTTTGTCGTAGAAAGAATTACCGGGAAAAGGTTAGATATATACCTTAATGAAGAGATATACTTTAAATTAGGTCTTAAAAATACTATATTTAATCCATTACCTAATTTTGTAAATAAGATTGCTGCAACTTCATGGGGAAACCCCTACGAGTATAAAATGGTAGCTGATGATAACTTTGGTTATAAGTGTGAAGAGGATGTCGATGATTTTAACAGGTGGAGAAAATATACATTAATTGGTGAGGTGCATGATGGGAATGCTTTCTATGCAAACAATGGTATTGCCGGGCATGCAGGGCTTTTCTCAACAGCTTCAGATCTGGCAGTACTATCACAGCTTATGTTGAATCATGGTGTTTATGAAAAAATAAGATTATATGATAAAAATGTTGTAAAAAACTTTACTAAGCTGCAGAGTTTTGGCCGTGGTTATGGTTGGGAAATGAATAAAAAATATATGGGAAAGTTTTATTCTGATAGAGCCTATGGCCATAGTGGTTTTACAGGGGTAAATATTATTATGGATCCTGAATATGATTTGCAGATTATTATATTAACAAATAAATTAAATAATGGGCAAAAAGTAGATGGGAAATATCATAGCACATGGGATATGTGCGGTCAGATATCTGATGCTGTATATAATGCCTTTTAGATGTGATAGGCAGACTTCTTTTGCGCGATAAATATTACATCAACACTATGTAAATATTTAGAATCACTTTTTGTGTATGGTGAACCCTATACTATTTGTTTAAATGGATTTTGAGGATTCAAAAACAGTAATAATGGTAAAACCAAGAGACTTTGCACGTCATGTAAGTAATTATTATTGTTTAGATATGAAGATAAAGATTATTATTGACATATATTCATAAAAATCTATATTTTGTTGTGAAATATAAATATAGAAAAAGGGGAAACTATGGCAATAATGCGAACAGCAAATCCAGCTTTGAGCGCTAAGGCTTTCGAAGGATACCGTATATCTGATTTGGAAGAGAGGATGACAATCCAAGGGACTGTGAATAAAACAGCTATCCTCCTTCTGTTGGTTTTTATTTCCGCATCTTACACATGGGGGAAATTCTCTGTCGATAACCCGGCTGCTATACAACCATGGATTATGGCAGGTTTAATAGTAGGATTGATATTGGCATTGATAACAGTATTCAAAAAAACAGCTGCGCCTATAACAACTCCACTGTACGCTTTGGCTGAAGGACTTGTTCTAGGAGGTGTATCAGCTTTTTTTGATAAAATGTTTCCTGGAATTGTAATACAGGCAATAGCGCTAACATTTGGAACATTATTTGCTTTACTTGTCGCCTATAGATCTGGACTTATTAAAGCTACAGAAAATTTCAAGCTTGGTGTTGCAGCTGCCACTGGGGCAGTATTTCTCGTTTATATAATTGATTTTGTTATGAGCTTTTTTGGTTCTGGCATGACATTCCTCCATGGTAACGGCTTGCTTGGGATTGGCATTAGTGGAGTTATAGTAGTGGTTGCCGCTCTTAATCTTGTTCTAGATTTTGATTTTATAGAAAACGCTGCTGAAAATGGAGCGCCTAGATATATGGAATGGTATGGGGCTTTTGGGCTGATAGTAACCCTGGTATGGCTTTATCTTGAAATTCTACGCCTTCTTTCAAAATTAAGAAGTAGCAATTGAGCATGTAAAAGATTTTTGCACAGGAAGAAGGTAGACTAATAGAGGTTTATACAAGTAATATACAAGAGATAAAGATTTGCTTTGAACGGTTTGGGTGCCTGATTTTTGCCACGGAGGGTAAAAACAGCAATAGCCTTCGGATCATTACACGATGTAATGTGAGAATGAGATGAAAAGCAAATCTTTATCTCCTAATATGTTGGTTTTTGAATAATGAGCATTCAATATTTACCGTGCAAAGGTCTATATAAGAGATATGTTATTAGTCTAAAAAGGTAAGGGGGGCGTCCTATGATAAAATTAAAAGATCCATTTAGTTGTATTTCTCATCTAATAGGGATGATATTAGCCATTATAGGAACAATTTTTCTTATTGTTTATGCAAGTACTAATACAACAGCATACCATATTGTTTCCTTCTCTATATATGGAACCACACTAATATTACTTTTTCTCTTTAGCTCTCTATACCATATGCTCAATCTATCAGAGGGTAAAAACATACTGTTCAAAAAACTTGACCATATAATGATTTATATGCTCATAGCAGGAACGTACACTCCCTTATGCCTTGTTACATTAAAAGGTGGATGGGGATGGAGTATGTTTGGGGTAGTTTGGGGGATGGCTCTATTAGGACTTGTATTAAAGTTATTTTTCATCAATATACCAAGATATTTTTCAACACTATTATATTTATGTATGGGTTGGGTTGCTTTAATTCCAATTTATCCTTTAGTTAAAATATTGCCTATTAGTGCTTTGATATGGCTTTTTTTGGGAGGCTTGCTCTATAGTGCTGGTGCAGTGATATATGCGATAAAAAAACCAAATTTCTGGCCTGGTGTATTTGGATTTCATGAAATATGGCACCTATTTGTTCTTGCAGCTAGTTTCTGTTTTTTTTGGGTTATGTTTGATTTTGTACTCAAAATGTAATGTCTCACATTATATGCTTAAAACTACCTGACTTAGATTTTAATCTTTTGCTGCTTTTTCAATTTCCACGTTTGTTTGCTACCTGTTCTGACAAATAATTCTTTAATTCTACCTTTAATACAGCCTCTGCTAATCTCTTAATGAGTGGCATAGGCATACCATATTTTTCAAATAAAAGGTTTCCTCCATTAATCCCTATAAGACTTTATTAAAAACAACCCTTTTTCTACCATGTCAATTCACTAAGAGTTAATAAACAGAATTTTATAGATGGTATAGATTGCTCATTTAGATGGATGGTACTAGTAATGGCCGTGTGTTATTTTACTTTGATAATAGTATTTTTGCCGTATTTTTGAATATACTGTAGCTGTTTTCTGAAAACAGGCACAGTAATATTGTTTTTAAACATCCTGTATCTTCTTTTGAAAAATCAATTATTGCTCTAACTATTATATATGACGCTTCTTCTAGAGGGTAGCCGAAGATCCCTGTTGAGATTGCTGGTAGTGCAATGGAGTGAAAGCCTTTGCTTTGGGCCAGTTTTAAACTGTTTATGACAGAAGCCCTAAGGTTTTTTTTAGGTTCAGGGTTTATATTGTATCTGGGACCTACTGCGTGAATTATAAAGTTTGCCCTTAGATCTCCGCCTTTTGTTATAACAGCATGGCCCAGGGGGCAAAAACCTATACTGTTACATTCTTCTTGAATTTTTTCCCCTCCAATTTTCCTGATTTTGCCAGCTATTCCATCACCTAATATTAGTAAACTATTGGCCGGGTTTACTATGCAATCAACATCAAATGATGTGATATCACCCTTTACTATATTTAGATTAACTTTATTAACTGTTAATATCATGTGACTATAATCTCATATAATTTTATTGCATAAACTATTATATACATATATAATAGTTGGCGAAATACAAATTACGTTTTAAATTTTGTCTTGGTTTATGGTGATTAACTGTTTGCAATATAAAGTGATAAGTGGAAACATAGAGGATAATCTTATCCTATTTTATGATTCTATTAAAACGTGTTCTAAGAAGAAAGCTAATATAATAATTTTGCCCGAAATGTGGTACACAGGTTTTGATTATGAAAACCTGTTGGATTTGTCTCGCAATACAGGCTATGTTTGCGAAAAGATCTCCGCTATTTTGCAAGCTGATATGATTGTCTTTTCATCTTTACCCGAAAAAGAGGGAGGCAAAGTCTATAATACAGTTTTTATTTTATCAAATAAAGGTATCGTAAGTAAGTATAGAAAGAATATGCTATTTGCTGTTACAGGTGAAGATAAGTTTTTTTCTAGAAGTCATGGTGTAATCTCTTTAGATTTTATGGGCGCTAAATTGAGTCCATTTTTATGTTATGAGATAAGGTTTCCTGAGATTATTAGATTGGCTGCTTATATGTATACTAACGTTATAATTGTTCCTGCTATATGGCCTGCTGAAAAAAAAGATCATTGGCTAACGTTGCTTAAAGCTAGGGCAATTGAAAATCAATGTTTTGTGGTAGGATGTAATGCAAGTGAAATAACGACGTCAAAAAAAACAATTAAATGTGGTTATTCCTCTGTTTTTGATCCATGGGGAAATAATCTGGGGTTACTTGATAATCAACCATCAATTTTAGAATGCAATATCAACCCTTTAAGGTCGAAAGAAATAAGAAAGTCCATGCCATGTATTGAGGAAGCAATTAATACATTTGATATAGGGATTAATTATAATAATTAAAAGGAGATAATTATGTCAGAATTAGAAAAAAGAATAAGGGATAAAAGTTTATTATCTAAAATTATGAAGGCGGAAGATACTATTAAGTTCTTTAAAGAAGCAGATGATCGCATACTAGATCTCGGTTGGTCAGGTTTTACACCGTCAGGATATCCAAAAGCAGTCCCGATAGCTCTAGCAGATCATGTTGAAAAAAATAATTTGCAAGGTAAATGGAAGTTTAACCTATTCATTGGGGCATCAGTTGGTGCAGAAACAGAAGATAGATGGGCAACACTTGATATGATAGATAGAAGATGGCCTTATCAGACAGGTAAAAATATAGCAAAAAATATTAATAGCGGGAAAATAAGGATGGGGGACAAACATCTTTCGATGTTTGCTCAAGACTTAAAATATGGTTTTTATACCAAAGATAGAGGTGGAAGGCTTGATATAGCAATTATAGAAGCTTCAGCAATAACTGAGGAAGGTCATATTATACTTACCGGCGCAGTCGGTTCAGCAACTGAAATAGTTCATATAGCAGATAAAATTATTATAGAAATAAATACGGGCATGCCATCATTTGAGGGGATGCATGATATAGAACTTTGCAGGATACCACCTTTAAAAAAGGTGCTTCCTATTACTGATTGCAGACAGAAAATAGGGGCACCATTTGTTCCTATAGATGCGCGCAAGGTCGTTGCAATAGTTGAGTCAAAATATCCGGATAGGGGAAGAGCTCTTGGAGGGACTGATGAGTTATCACAGAGAATTGCAGATAATATTATAGACTTTTTTTCCGCGGAGGTAGAAGCAGGAAGACTTCCTGAAAATCTATTGCCTCTTCAGTCTGGTGTTGGAAGCATTGCTAATGCTATAACGGGAGGACTCACTAAGTCGCCCTTTAATAATTTGTTTGTATGGACGGAGGTTCTTCAGGATACATTTTTGCCATTTTTGGATTCTGGCAAATGTAAATATATAAGTTGTACGTCACTTTCATTATCGGAAGATGGTTTTAAAGACTGGTGGAAAAAATTTGATTTGTACAAGGAACTTGTAGTCTTGAGACCTCAATATATAACTAACAATCCTGAAATTATAAGACGTCTTGGTGTTATAGCTATGAACACGCCTATTGAATTTGATATTTTTGGGCATGCAAACTCAACACTTGTTGGTGGAACGAGAATAATAAATGGAATTGGAGGTTCTGGTGATTTTGAAAGAAACGGGTATATTTCTATAATGCATTCACCTTCTGTAAGACCAACGAAAACTGATGAGTTTGGCATTACATGTGTGGTTCCTAAAGTGCCTCATGTCGATCATACAGAGCATGATCTGGATGTTCTAGTTACAGAGCAGGGGCTAGCTGATTTAAGAGGCCTGGCACCAAAGGACAGAGCCAGAGAGATTATCAACAAATGTGCTCATCCAGCTTATAAAGATTATCTCATGGATTATATTGAAAGAGCCGAAAAAAAGACTGGATATCATCATGAGCCGCAGATGCTAGATGAATGTTACCAAATGTATCACAGCCTTGCTGAAAATGGAAGCATGAGATTTTGGGAAAGAGCAAGAGGTTAACAGGTTCACATAAAAAACTGGGGGTCTATGTCCAATTTGATGGACATACTCCCCTTTTTTACTTTATCAAATGTTGTTTTAATAAGTTTACCGGTTGTATGTAGATTTTTATATGTTTTAGATTTTATCAGAAGGTTTATTCTATACCTATTCTTTATTTTGTAAATTGGTGACGTTGATGGTCCCATTACGCTAATGGTTTTTATGTTTGATATGCTCTTGGCAATTATATCTCCTACCTCGTACAGATAGTTTTCTTGTGTATATGAGATTATTACCCTCATCAATTTGCCATATGGAGGATAGTTTAGAGGCTTTCTTTTGTCTATTTCCATATTGTAAAAAGAATTCGGATTATTTCTTATTATGTTGAATATCTCTTGATCAGGTTTATAAGTCTGTATAAAAACTTCACCAGAATTTCCAAATCTGCCGGCTCTGCCTGACACTTGTAGAAGGATTTGATATGCTTTTTCATAGGCTCTGAAATCCGGGAAAGAAAATATATTATCTATATCAATGACACCGACCAGGGATAGGGATGGGAAATTTAATCCTTTTGCAATGAGTTGTGTCCCTACCATAATATTGTACTTTTTTTCACTAAAATCTTTCAAAATTTTATCCAGTTTTCTTTGTGAAGTAATTGTTTCTCTATCTATTTTGACAATCTTTTCTTTAAATAATTCTTCAGCTAACTCAAAAACCTTTTCGGTCCCAAAGCCATACTCAAAAAAATCAACGCCACCACATTTACAACATTGGGCAGAGGATGCAGTAACACCACAGTAATGGCATTTAGAATATTTTTTAGACTTATAATAGGTCATGGATACTGAACAATTATCGCATCTATAAGGTTCGCCGCAATTGGAACATAACAGTGTACGGGAGTACCCTTTTTTATTTAAAAATAATATAGCTTGTCCACCCGTTTTAATAATATGATTTATCCTGTTATAAAGTTTTAAACTTATGATGCCATCTATCTTCTCCTCTGTTTTCATATCAATAATATGTATTTTAGGCTTTTCATAATCACTGAATCTTTTATTTAATATGTAATAAAAATATTTTTTCCCATCATGGGCGTTATAATATGACTCGACGGAGGGCGTAGCCGAACCTAAAACTACAGGTATATTAAATATCTTTGAATATAAAACCGCCATATCCCTTAGATTGTATGCAGGTGTTTCTTCTTGCTTATAAGAAGATTCATGTTCTTCATCTACAATAATTAGGCCAATGTTGTGTGGAGGAACGAAAAGAGCGCTTCTTGCCCCTATAAGAAGAGGTAGATTGCCCTGTCTGAACCCCCAGAAAAGGTTTTTTCTTTTTTTAAAGGATAATTTACTGTGGAATGGATCTACTGATATTCCTATTGTTTCTGATATCCTTGTCACAAGTTGTGAAGTAAGCGCTATTTCTGGAACCAGGTAGATAGCTTGCTTTTTTTGTGCAATTACATCTTTTATTAACTTAAGATAGATTTCTGTCTTACCGCTTCCGGTAATACCATGTATTAGATGAACTGAAAATCTATTATTCAAAAAAAACTTTATTTTATTATATACCTCTGCCTGTGATTGTGTTAGCTCACAAAGTTCTACGTTCTTAACATCATAATGAGTCGTTGTGTCATTTTGAGAAGTAAGAAGTGATGTTGCAATAGATCCTTTTAGCACCGATCCCAGGGGAACCAGGTAGTGTTTTGATACGGCTTTGAGGAATTTTATAAAACAGGAATTAAATAATGGAGTTTTATCCAATATATCAATAACTTCTTTGTAAATTATATCATCTGAAAGATCATCGGTTAAGCTCTCAACAACTCCCACAACTTTTCTGTTTCCAAAAGGGATAATAACCCTGCAACCACTAGATGTTGAGCGTTCACTTTTATATGTGAAAACTTTATCAATTGGTGCAGGGATAATTATATTGTAATAATTCATTAGTTCTACTATATCCCCTTTAAATATTTTTAAGTAAACAATAAAAAATAAAAAAGTATTGAATAAATATTTTCGATAATTTATAATAGCATTCCTTCTAAATTAAAGTAAACAGGATTATCCTAATGAAAAAATATCTGCCTTGCGGTAAAACTGAGCTTGAGAAAATAATTGAACAATATCCTACTCCTTTTTATATTTATGATGAAAAAGCTATTCTTGAAAATGCAAAAGGACTACTCAAAGCTTTTGCCTGGTCAAATGGTTTCAAAGAGTATTTTGCGGTAAAGGCGACTCCTAATCCCTACATAATTAAAGCATTAAAAGAGGAAGGTTTCGGGGCAGATTGCAGTTCACTTTCTGAATTAGTATTATCAGAAAAAGTTGGTATTATTGGTGAAGAAATAATGTTTACCTCCAATGATACACCATGGATTGAATTTAAAAAAGCTATGGAACTTGGAGCGATCATAAACCTGGATGATATAACACATATAAATTATCTGGAGGAATATGCGGGATTACCAGATATAATTTGTTTTAGATACAACCCAGGTCAATTAAAAGAAGGCAATGCAATTATTGGAAAGCCGGAAGAGGCTAAATATGGTTTAACAAAAGATCAACTTTTTCAAGCTTATAAGATAATGAAGGATAAGGGCGTAAAAAGATTTGGCCTTCATACGATGGTGGCTTCTAATGAACGTGATCCTGATTATTTTGTTGAAACTGCCGATATGTTGTTTGATACGATAATTGAGATAGCAAGGGAATTAAACATAGATTTTGAATTTATAAATATGGGTGGGGGGATAGGGATACCATATAAACCTGATGAAGATGCTGTAGATATAGATTATATCTCGGGCAAAATCGAGAAGATCTACAATAATAAAATTAAGAACAGTAGACTTGATCCTGTTAAAATATTTATGGAAAATGGTAGGGTGATTACCGGCCCTTATGGTTATCTTGTGACAAAGGTTATTCACAAAAAACATATATATAAGGAATATATAGGTGTTGATGCAAGCATGTCTAATCTTATGAGACCGGGGATATATGGAGCTTATCATCATATTACTGTTTTAGGCAAGGAAGATGAACCGGATGATATGGTATATGATGTAGTAGGGTCTTTGTGTGAAAACAATGACAAATTTGCAATAGACAGGGCACTGCCTGCTATAGACATTGACGATATCATAGTTATTCATGATGCAGGAGCACACGGTCACTCTATGGGCTTTAACTATAACGGGAAACTGCGTTCATCTGAACTGCTTTTAAAAACAGATGGGTCTATACAATTGATAAGAAGGGCAGAAACCATAGATGATTATTTTACCACACTTGATTTTTACGGGTTATAAATTTTGTATTCCCGTTGACATTTAATAGATATTAATATATAAAGCAGAAAGTTAAATGGAGGATGTTATATTATGAAGAACCTATGTATTATTTGTGGTATATTGTTTTTCTCAGCAAGTGTCGTGTTAGTCAGTGGTTTGTTTGAATATAGTATTTCTCAGGATAATGTAGCTCCTGGTGTAGCAGAAGTTGATCCTGGAGCAGCAGAAGTTGACCTTGGACCAGCAGAAATTGATTTGAGTAAGATATTTGAGATACCCAAACCAACACAGAAATCTGTTATTTTCCCTCATGCATTTCATCAGCAGAACATGGAAGAAGATTGCGAAATATGCCATATGACGGCAGAAGGCGGTGAAGCATTAAAGGATCAAAGAACCGGTAAACTGTTGACTCCTGGCAAATTAGTTGGTGTTGGTCATGCTGTACACCAGAAGTTTTGCTGGGTATGCCACAGAAAGATGAAGGTGCCAAAGGGTACAACTTGTACTACCTGCCATAAATAATTTAATGTTAGTATTTTTAAAAAATATATTAAACAGGAGTAAAAGCGTATGAAGAGAATTGTTGTAGTTCTGTTTATTTTTGTGGTCGCTTATGCAGTAACGCTTGTGGCCCAAGACTCTACTACTGAATTTATTAATATGAAGGAAAAATATGATCCAAGTGGCAATTACGCTGATGCTATGTTTCCTCATTGGGTACATGAAAAAACGTTGAACTGCGCAGATTGTCATGTTAATGGCGTGGAGCTTAAAGATCAGCTAAATGATACTAAGCTTGATACCAGCGGCCCTTCAATAGCGGCTTTTCATGACCATTACTGTTTAGCTTGTCATAATAAGGAAGGAACACCAATCAGTGCCCCAAGGATTAAAGATTGTAATCTTTGTCATACAGGTCCGTAAATAAATATAATGTCAAGAATAATCTCTTTTTTGAGATTATTCTTGACATTTTTTAAGTTCATTTTCGATGTTTTTTATCTGCCTTTCTATAGACGGTTCATAAAGATAATTGGATGCAGCAAGTAGATTGTTTTTTGCTTTTACAAGTAAATCTGTACTATTATTGCTTATACTTAGTGATAATTCTATCATTTTCCCTGATTCTATTGCCATCGACATAGCATAAATTCTTAGTTGGAATGCTTTATCCATTTTAAGCGTAAAGGGGACAAGAAATATTGCTATTATTATATAGATAATCCATATCAATATTGCTGTCAAAGCGTATGACAGCAATATCCCTACAGATAAAAGTAATGTGATACTGACGGCCGTGGCTTTTCCTGGAGAACCTATGTAAATTACTTTTTTTCTGGATCCCCCGGTCGTATCTACAGTTAGGGGCTTAAATCTCCTTATTTTATTAATCTTCTTCTCGAAATAATTACACAATAAATTAAATTCTGTATCTATAATGTTATTAGCCATTAAAGCCCCCATTTGCTGAAATTATTAGTTGCCAATTATTCCGAGTATAATTAAGCTCCTTTATAAATAAAAATCAGTTTTCTGTAAACAGTTAATTGTTAAGATATCTGTGTGTTCAGATCAAAGCTGGTTGCAAGAATAAATGGTTTTTAATTTCAGATCTTTAAATAGATTTTCTATTATTATAATGTTGCCTTTCTGTTGCAACCAAAATCAAAGAAAACTTGGATGGATGGCATCATTATGGCAATTACAGGCAAATGATGAAAAACTTAAAGGGGACCTTTCTATTTTGGTTTGACAAGGATATTCTTACACTTGATTTTCATTAATAATTATGTTACGTTCTCAAGTTATTTCACACATCTGATAGATAATGTATTGGCATGTGTTCTTAAAATCTAAGGATGCCAGTGCTAACAGGTGGAGGTAAAACAAATACAGGAGGATTTATGAATTATCTGAGTATGAAAAATTTGTTGGAAGCAGGGGTGCATTTTGGTCATCAAATTAAAAGATGGAATCCTAAAATGCAAAAATATGTTTTTGGAAAGAGAAACGGCATTTATATTATTGATCTTCAAAAGACGGTTCAATGTTTTAACCAGGCATATGAATTTGCAAGAGATATGGCTAAGCAAGATGCTACTTTTTTATTTGTAGGGACTAAAAAACAGGCAAATGAAGCTATTAAAGATGCAGCTGAAAAATCTAACTCGTTCTATATGTATAATAGATGGTTGGGAGGTACTCTTACTAATTTCAAAACAATAATAAGCCGTGTTGAAAGGATGAAAGAGCTAGAAGAAATGATAACATCAGGGCATATAGATAGATATAAGAAAAAAGAAGCTGCAACATACAAAAGAGAATTTGAAAAATTAAAAAATAATTTGTATGGAATAAAAGATATGAATAGGGTCCCTGATGTGATGTTTATTATCGATATAAAGAGGGAATCAAATGCTGTTCATGAAGCAAAACTCCTTGATATACCTATTATTGCAGTAGTTGATACAAATTGTGATCCAACTGATATCGATTTTCCAATACCAGGTAATGATGATGCTCAGCTTCTTTCTTCTAAGATTGCTAATGCTATTATGGAAGGGAAGCAACTTAGAGAAGCAGAATTAATAGAGGAAATAAACAGAAAGGAAAAGTTAGAGGCAGAGACAGAGGCAGAGACAGAGGCAGAGACTTCTATCAAAGAAACCGTAATTGACCCAAGTGGTCATGATAATGGACAAGAAAACGTGGAGAAAAAATAATGGAGAAAATAAATGCAAGTATGGTAAAAGAGTTAAGAGAAAAAACTGGGGTGGGTATGATGGACTGTAAAAAAGCCCTTACAGAAAGTAACGGTGATATGAACAAAGCTATTAAATTTCTACGTCAAAAGGGGTTAGCCGATGCTTCCAAAAAATCAAGCAGATTGGCATCAGAAGGACAGGTTTTCAGCTATATCCACGCTGGAGGGAAAGTTGGCGTTTTAGTAGAGATAAATTGTGAAACAGATTTTGTTGCAAGAAATTCTCAATTTCAGGAATTTGCAAAAGATATAGCTATGCATATATGTGCTTCTTCTCCAAAATATGTAATGACAGATGAAGTCCCTCAGAATATTATTGAGAATGAAAAAGAAATTTATCTTGCAAAAGCAAAGGAATCCGACAAACCGGATCATATAATAAATAAGATTATAGAAGGTCAGATAAAAAAATACTTAAGCAATATTTGCTTGCTAACCCAACCATTTGTAAAGGATCCCGATATAACTATTGAACAATATATTGCTGAAAATATCATTAAGATTGGTGAGAATTTAATAGTTAGAAGGTTTGTAAGGTTTGAACTTGGAGAAATAGAAGATAAAAAAAATTAGATGCACGTTGTATTTTTAAGCCATATGATCTCATATGGCTTAAGTTTTAGATTCAGTTTTTCTGTTTGACTTTTTAAGGTTCTTTTTGATAGTATATCGATCCATTTGTTTGACCAGTCCTTTGAGCAAAGTGATAAATTGTTTTTGTATATATCCACATCAATTGTTGCGTTAGATATATTTGTTAGGCATATTATTGATTTGGATCTATCATTTGAGATTCTTTCCAGCGCAAATATACTTTCAGATAGGTCCAAAATATTTTGTTCTACATTTGGATGAAATAATTTTTCAGAGTTTCTTATCGTAAGTATTCTAATGAATTCTTTAAATACTTTAGAGGTTGTGTTTTTTTTATTTTTTAATAAGTCCATTAATAGATGCTTGTTTATAATTTTTCTATTAATGCTTCTAGTTTGCTTTTCAAGTATAACAGCTTCAGCATCATTTTTTGTTGCCAACAGGCTGTGTATATAAATTCCAGGGACTCCCATCAAAACCAAGGCTATAGCTCTTGAGGCGATAAAACGGTTTGTCTGTAATTTTTCATCCTCATCAGCATCTTCATTGTTTATTGCGCTATACCATGATATGTTTAATTCATAAACTTTATCTTTCCCTTCCTGGTCCTTTTTATAGGAAATAAAACCTCCATGTTCTACTGCTTTTAATATCAAAAAAGATATTTCATTATTATCTAAGATATTTTCTACAGGTGTTATCCCTATACCATCATGGGAGCTTAGAAAATTAAAATATGTGGCGCTATCTGATATTTTTCTAAGACCTTTTGCCCAGTTTGTCAGTTTAGTAGCGTTTCCTTTTAAAATAGTGTATAAAACTAACGGGGGCAGTGTGAAATTATAAACCATGTGTGCTTCATCATAACCGTTACCAAAATAATTAATATTTTCTTTATGTGGGACATTGGTTTCTGTTATTAAAGCAACCATTGGAGCTATAGTATCAATGACTGTTCTAAGCAGTTTTACTATGGTGTGAGTCTGTTTTAAATGTATACAATTTGTGCCTATTTCTTCCCATAAATAAGTAACTGCGTCCAGTCTTATAATGTCAGCACCTTTTCTTATATAAAACAGGAGGATATCTAGCATTTTTAGCAATACGTTTGGGTTTTTGTAGTTTAAGTCAATTTGATCACTACTAAACGTAGTCCATACGTGTTTTAAACCATCTATGGCATAGAATTGAGTAAACAATTCTGATGTCCTGGGTCTTACTATGAGCTTTAGAAAATCTTCAGAGACCATATCTTTAGTAGAAAAAACTATAAAAAAATCTTTATAAGAATGAGTTCCATTTAAAAATTCCTGAAACCACCTGCTTTTAGATGATATATGATTGATTACACCATCAAACATAAGTTTAAAGCCTTTGCCTATAGACAGAATGTCGTCCCATGAACCCAAATCTGGGTTAACCTCTTCAAAATCTTTAATCGCAAAACCTTTGTCAGAAGAATATGGATAAAAAGGTAAAATATGAATAGTACTAAAAGCGTCTTTAAGGTAATCAAAAGCAAAATCTTTTAATATTTCTAGAGGGTTCTCATTATCATTTTTGATTATATCGCCGTAAGTTATCAATATAGCGTCTTTTTCGGTAAAAATTTGAGGTTTTATAAATTTTTTTTCTAAATTCAATAATTCATTGCTTTTATAGGCATGATGAACTCTTATTAATCGCTCAATTTCAGGGAAATATTTAACAGACTCTTTTTGTCCGTATAGTATTTCTAAATAAGATAATATTACACTTTTTGTGTGTTTATCTATTTGAAATAATTCTTTAGTGTAATCGGCTTCTTCCAGAAAAAAAACAGATTTATCTATCATAGTAAATTTGTTATGTATTTTTGATGCTTTCTATGGCTTCATCTAGATTATCAAAACACTTTAAAATTTTATCAAGGTGAGTTATTCTAAATACTTCTTTAATTTGGCTGCTTATCGAAGTTAATATTATGTCGCCATTGTTAGTTCTGCATACAGATATTTTCGATACAAGTGCACCTAATCCACTTGAATCAATAAAATCTGTATGTGCAAAATCAACAATAAAATTGTATGTTTCATGGTTGATGCCACTACTGAAAATTTCCTTTAGCTTTTGTGAAACGCTGGCATCAAGTCTGGGAGGAGGTTGAATGACTAATACGTTACCTTCCATTATGCTGTTTGTATGAAATAAACTTTCTGTCTTGTTCTCCATATTTCCTCCGTATATAAAAGATCTATATCAGTAAAACATATATTCCTATCAAAGTTAATTAATGAACTTTTATCCAGTAGATAGTCAAGAACTTTTTACACAATTTTATAAAAAATACTATCTGTCTGGATATTTTAAATGTACCTCTATTTGTTAAGTAGTGTTTCATATGTATAATTGATTGACTTGCTTTGACTATCATCTACAAATATATCCCAGGTCAATTTGCTGCCATCCTGTTTGTTGTTAGGAGAGGTTTTTATAAGGTTTGAAGGATATGGGAGATTTCTTATTATTTCAATTCTTATTTTCTTTTCTTTATGATTATTAATTACTATTTTTTTTGATATTATCCTTTTATTCATTTCTTCTGTTTGTTCTGTTATGATTTCTTCTATTTCAATGTCTTTTGCATATTGTGATAGAATTTCACTTTCTTCCCCTTTTGCTACCCATTTTAATTCACTTTGCCCGACCCACACCTTATCTTCATAGTTATCAATAATACCAGGAGGTAAGGGAGTATTTAATTCATTTGTGAATTTATGCTTTAGTAATACTTCTGCTCCATTCCATGTATAGATATTGGATAATTTAAGTTTTCCGGAAAAAAGAGGAAGTTTAACAGACTCATTTTTATATAAACCAAGTTTTTCATTGTACTTATACTCCCACATTTCACCTGCTTGGTTTAGTCCAAATCCAGCTGAACTAATAGCTGCTTCTTCAGGTGCTAACACTCTTTGATTAGTCGAGTATGTAGAAACTTCACCTGCGATAAGGGGTGATCCCATTACAAATGTAATATTTGCATTTGAGAAATCGATATAACTTTCCAAGAAAGCATACGCTGATATATTACCAGTTAATAAATCAAGCGTATATGTAGGTTCCCACTGTAACACATTTCTCATTATATAATTGATTGATTGCTCTTTATCTTTTACTGTGCCACTTATCTCTATTTGCATCAAATTTTCATCTATAAGCCTACTATTTATTGGTTCATTATTAGCAAACTGTAAAATTTGGATTGAACTTATTTCATTATCACTTATGATAATTGGCTTTTCTATGTGGTCAGGGGAAAGAGAAGGAGCTAGCATCATTATAAGTGATCCTTGATCAAAATTCCATCCTTCAGGATTTAGTATCTCTCCCTGGTATGATACCCCATCTTTAGTTAGTACACTGATGATATCTCCCTCAAGGACTAAGTTAATATACTTTCCTGTATTATTTTTTATATATTCCACGTCTATTCCATCAATTACTATAGATTTAAAAACTGTTCCAATAGGTAAAGCGAAATCATCAACTATATTATAGGTATTTTCTATATGTAAATGTTTTTTTACAACTGTAATCCCAGATGTAAAAATCCTGAAATCCATGCTCTCTGTATTCTCTGTTGTGTCTATTTCTACGGCAAATGCAAAACTTGTGAATACTAACAACATTGAAATAAGGGATGTTGTTAGAGTCCATGATTTAACATTGCCCATAATTATATCCCCCATATATATCCTAAATCTTTAGCCAAATTATAAGCTAATTTTAATGCATTATCAACAGAGATTAAATTTTGATAAAGTTTGTGATTAGAATCTTGCATATTTTTGTAATAGAATGTAATTAAGCCTACAGTCATCATTTAGAATTAAATCTTTAATCAAAAAAAATGGGAGGTAACTGTATGAAGCTTGATGATATTAAAGTTTCCAGAATAATCATAAAAAGGTATACAGAGAAATTATTGGATAGCTTGGAATGTGATGTTGCGATTGTCGGTGGTGGTCCTGCAGGCTTGGTAGCAGGTTATTATCTGGCACTGGCAGGTAATAATGTCGTTTTACTGGAAAGGAAATTATCGGTTGGGGGTGGTATGTGGGGAGGTGGTATAATGTTTAATGAAATAGTAGTACAAGAGGGAGGTAAAGATATCCTAGATGAATTTGATGTTAATACAATGTCTGTTGAGGAAGGATATTTTTCTGCTGATTCGGTGGAAACTGTTTCTACTATTTGTTCAAAAGCTTCTAAAGCTGGTCTAAAGATATTTAATTTGTTGAGTTTTGAAGATGTTATGATTATTGATAATAGGGTAAGTGGACTGGTTATAAACTGGAGCTCAGTTGGTTTGGCTAATTTACATGTTGATCCAGTCACAATGAGGTGCAAGTATGTTATTGATGCAACAGGCCATGATGCAGAGGTAGCTACTATTATCCAAAAAAAGCCTGGTTGTAATCTTAAGACTAATACGGGTGAGATTATAGGCGAAGGACCTATGCATGCGGATCTTGGTGAACGATTGATTTTAGAAAATACAAAAGAATTTTTTCCTGGTGTATTTTCTTGTGGCATGTGTTGCAATGCAATATTTGGTGGACCACGTATGGGGCCAATCTTCGGTGGAATGCTAATGAGTGGTAAAAAAGCTGCCGCTCTAATACTTGAAAAAATCGTTTCAAAATAAAAAGTTTTACAGTTTTTTTATCAGGTATTGTTGCAATTAATGTGTGTTTGTGATAAATATATGTTGACAGGGGTAGATAGATAACTTATATTGCTCCTCTTGGCTTTAGATTTGTGTTGGTTTTTTACAGTTGTTTGAAAATAGAAATGGTCAGTCTATGGCGAGTAAGGAAATTGGATGGAGAGTTTGATCCTGGCTCAGGACGAACGCTGATGGCGTGCTTAACACATGCAAGTTTGGGAGAAAGGGTTTTCG
>Ga0209345_10002681_pt1 | contig 19286 bp, 16 predicted proteins | sample Cruoilmetagenom7_FD_187294 | JGI IMG/M metagenome (GOLD analysis project Ga0209345, IMG submission 187294) | Oil polluted marine microbial communities from Coal Oil Point, Santa Barbara, California, USA - Sample 7 (SPAdes) (version 2) | ecosystem: Environmental > Aquatic > Marine > Oil seeps ... | reverse complement strand
CTTTACCCATCCCGATGACGAGGAAGCCGACAACCGCATCTTCGCGCTCAAGCCGATGAACTGTCCCGGCCACGTGCAGATCTTCAAGCACGGGCTGAAATCCTACCGCGACCTGCCGGTGCGTCTGGCCGAATTCGGCAATGTGCACCGCTATGAGCCTTCGGGCGCGTTGCACGGGCTGATGCGGGTGCGCGCTTTCACGCAGGATGATGCGCATGTGTTCTGCACCGAGGAACAACTCGAAGCCGAGATCCTCAAGATCAACGACCTGATGATGTCGGTGTATCGCGACTTCGGTTTCGAGGAAGTCGTCGTCAAGCTTGCCACCCGCCCGGAAAAGCGGGTTGGCACCGACGAGATGTGGGATCACGCCGAGGACATTCTCAAGAGTGCGCTTGAACGCATGGCGCGCGAGGACAACCGCATCAAGACCGGTATCAACGAGGGCGAGGGGACGTTCTACGGTCCGAAGTTCGAATATACCTTGCGCGATGCGATCGGCCGGGAATGGCAGTGCGGCACGACGCAGGTCGATTTCAATCTGCCCGAACGGTTCGGCGCCTTCTACATCGGATCGGATTCGGAGAAGAAGCAGCCGGTCATGGTACACCGGGCGATCTGCGGATCTCTCGAACGGTTCCTCGGCATTCTGATCGAAAGCCATGCCGGGCACATGCCGCTGTGGTTCGCGCCGCTGCAGGTTGTCGTTGCGACGATTACCTCGGAGGCCGATGAGTATGGTGCATCGGTCGCCCAGAAGCTGCGTGATGCCGGTCTTCAGGTGGAAACCGATTTCCGCAACGAGAAGATCAACTACAAGGTCCGCGAGCATTCGCTGGCCAAGGTTCCGGTGATCCTGGTTTGCGGCATGCGCGAAGCAGAAGAGCGGGCGGTCAATGTCCGACGGCTCGGCAGCCGCGATCAGGTGTCGATGACGCTTGATGAGGCGGTTGCGAAGCTGGTCGAGGAAGCAACTCCGCCCGACGTGCTGCGCAAGAACGCGGAGAAGGCGGCGCGGGCAGCCTGAACATTTCCGGTGCGGCGGACCTTTGTCAGGCCGCGCCGGTTTTCACACCGGTTTCACATTGGTCCGGCATGGGACGCGGCCAAGGCCGTTCATGCGGGCAGGGTGCGCAAGGCAGATATTTAGCCGGTGGCACTGACCGGAGACAGCTTTCTGGCCCCGCATCACAGCGCGGTGTCTGATCCCTCAGAGCTGCAGGGATAGCCTGAGAAACATCTCAAGGCCTTCTAGTTCAACAGGACTTCGACATCCGCATTGCGGCCGGCGACAACGGTGAATTCACGCTGGTGAACGTTGGCCTTGTTGCGTGCGATCGCGGTGTAGTCGCCTTCCGCGAGAACGATTGTCGGGAAGGCGCCAACGCTTTCGGACACCACGTCTCCACCCGAAGTCAGGATCGACCAGGCCGTGTCGGCGATGGCCTCTCCGCCGGGTTCGGCCACCAGCTTGAGGGTCAGCTGCGCCGCGCGGTGCTGAATGACGGCTTCGGTCAGCTTGCCGGCCTCGACGCGAATGTCGGAACGGATGACGGCGTTGACGGAGCCATATTCGGAAACGATGTGATAGGTGCCGGCATTGAGCCTGACGATGGTGTTCGGCTTGACGTCCTCGACCACGAGTTGCTGTTCACCGTCGATGCCTTCTTCGGCCTTGTAGATGTTGAAACGCAACTGGCTCGACGGAATACGCGCGTCGACCCCTGACACGGCGTTGAGGATCAACCCGCCGGCTTCCATGACAATATGCTGCTTTTCGATCGGGCCGTCGCGGGGCACGGTGAGCTTCTTGGTGACGCCGGCGCGTCCGAAGGCCACGTGCAGGAAATAGTCGCCGGGCTCGAATTCGAATTCCGCCGACCCGCCTTCGGAGCTGGCAAGCAGAGGCAACTTGCCATCAGGACCCGGGGTCGGGTGAAATATGCGCCAGGTCAACCCGTGTCTGAGCGGCTTACCGGTTTCGGTGAGTGCTGCTTCCATGTGTACGGTTCGCCGGATCGCCGCGCTGGCGCTGTCGGATTGGGCCGGTGCATATTCCGTCAGCCCGGGAAGCGCGATTTTCGGTTCTGCGTCGTTGCTGAAGGCATCCTGGGCGTTGGCAGCTATCGGCAGCGCCAGTAACGTCAGCGCGGAGAGAAGAGCAATAGACAGTCTGTTCATACGGCGCGGTCCAGTTGACTTCTGAATTTTGAAAGGTCACTTGGACCTCAAAGCCATGGCAAATTCATGACCGTTTTCGGTCAAACCTGAATGCACGAGGAAGACATGCCGGTCAATGCTGCCCTGAAAACCTATCTTGAAACCCGCCGTTCCATCCCCGCGTTCCAGATGAGCGAACCGGGGCCATCGCGGACGGAAATAGAGGAAATGCTGAGGCTTGCCAGCCGGGTACCCGACCACGGCAAGCTGGCGCCATGGCGGTTCATTGTCTATTCGGGCGCGGTGCGCGAACGGATGTCGCTCGAACTCGCTGATATCGCCATGGCCAGGAACCCGGAAATGGCGGACGACATGATTGCGGTTGAGAAAAACCGTCTGACCCGGGCGCCGGTGGTGATTGCGGTTGTCTCCTGCGCAGCCCCCCATGTCAAAATACCCGAATGGGAACAGGTCTTGAGCGCCGGCGCGGTGTGTCTCAATCTGGTGATGGCGGCAAATGCGCTCGGCTATGCCTCCAACTGGCTGACCGAGTGGTTCGCGTTTGACGAAAAGGCGCACCGGGTTCTCGGGATCTCGGGTGATGAAAAGGTTGCCGGGTTCATCCACATCGGAACCCCGAAAATGCATCCGGGCGAGCGGCCAAGGCCGGAGCTTGCCGACATCGTTACCTTTGCAGGGGAGTAAGCGGCTTGTTTTACGATACACAGGAAAATGCCCATGGCCTGCCGCATGATCCGTTCAAGGCCATCGTCTCGCCGCGTCCAATCGGCTGGATCGGCACCAGGGGCAAGGATGGCTCGGTCAATCTGGCGCCATACTCGTTTTTCAATGCGATATCCGATCATCCGAAAATGGTGATGTTTTCGTCGTCCGGACGCAAGGATACGCTGCGCAATGTCGAGGAAACCCGGGTCTTCACCACAAGCATGGTTGGCCGTGCGCTGACCGAGAAGATGAACATCTCATCGGCCAATGCGCCCTACGGAGAGAGCGAGTTTGATTTCTCCGGCCTGACCATGGCGGAAGCTCAGCTGATCAACGCACCGTTCGTGGCCGAGGCGCACGCGGCGCTTGAATGCAAGGTAACCGAAATCTTCGAGGCAAAGAGCCTGGAGGGAGAACCGAGCGGTTCCTTCGTGGTTATCGGCCAGGTGGTCGGAATCCACATTGACGAGGCGGCACTGGTCAATGGCCGCTTCGACATGGCGATTGTGGCGCCGCTGGCGCGTCTGGGCTACATGGATTACGCCGATGCGGCCCAGACCTTCGAGTTGCGGCGCCCGGCCTGGCCGCTCGACAAATAGAGGGGTCTACTTGATCTCCGGCACGGCGTCGGGTTCGAGGCCCGCGCGGCGCGCCACGCGTTCGGCCTGGCGCAGATGCGGCCGGTCGATCATCTTGCCGTCGAGCGAGAGAACGCCGGCATCCGGTCCGGCGGCTGCGAACAATGCCAAAATCCTGACTGCGCGTTCCACGTCTTCGGGCGGAGGGGTGAAGGCCTTGTTGATGACGGCTACCTGGTCGGGGTGAATGGCCATCTTGCCGGTAAAGCCATCGCGGACGGCAGCGCGGCATTCCGCGTCGAGACCTTCCATGTCGCGAAAGTCGGTGAACACGGTGTCGATCGCATCGACACGGGAATGGGCGGCTGCAAGGATTGTCAGGGTGCGGGCCAGGCGAAACACATCGGTATAGGCACCGGTCTCGTTCTTGTTGGACGAGGCGCCGATATCGGCTGCGAGATCTTCAGCCCCCCAGGCGAGGGCAGCGAGCCGTTCCGACTTGCAAGCGAACGTGCCGGCGGAAAGCATGCCCGCGGCTGTTTCTGTCATCAGCGCATGGATCATGATCTTGCCGACTTCCAGGCCGGCTTCGGCTTCGTGCACGCCGATCCGGGCGCTCAGATCCTGAATTTCGGCGCCTGAACCAGCTTTGGGCAACAGGATGGCATCGGGAGAGGCAGCAATCACCGCCGCCAGATCGTCATCGCTCATGCCGGTGTCGAGCGCGTTGACGCGCACGATCAGCCATTGTGTGCCCGCGCCTCTTTTTGCGTCCTTGAGAAACGCCGCGACAGTTTTGCGGGCTTCGGACTTGCGTCCCTGCGCAACCGAATCCTCAAGGTCAAGGATCAGCGCATCGGCGCCGGAGCTCGTGGCCTTGAGCATCTTGCGTTCCGAATCGCCTGGAACAAACAGCAAGGACCGCATCATTGTGCCGGCCTCTTGCGCATCATCGCCTGACGGACGCAGCGTGCGACCAGCTTGTCACGTTGATTGAACGCCTGGTGTTCCATCTCGACGATGCCGCGATCATCCTTGGATTTCGATTCGCGCACCGTCAGTATTCTGGTTTCCACCCGGACGGTGTCGCCATGAAACAGCGGGTTGGGGAAGGTGACTTCGCTCATTCCCAGATTGGCGATAGTGGTGCCAATCGTGGTGTCGTTGACCGAGATCCCGATCATCAGTCCGAGGGTAAAGAGGGAGTTGACCAGGGGCTGGCCGAATTCGGTGGATTTGCAGAACTCGTAGTCGATGTGCAGCGGTTGCGGATTGAGCGTCATGTTGGAAAACAACATGTTGTCCATTTCGGTGACAGTCCGCCGCAGGGTGTGGGATATCACAGCGCCCGGTTCGAATTCCTCAAGATACATACCGCGCATGTTTTACCCCTCATACAATTGCACGCGTATTGATGCCGCGTTCCAAACGGATGTGCAAGTTCGAGATCTTGAGGAATTGGGCAGTGCAGAGGTTTTGGTGCGAAGTCGTGGTTAATCAACCTTTGTCAACGTGGCGTCAGGCCGTGATACGGGTTTGAGCCATTGAAAGATTGCGGGAATTTCCACTGGTTCACATCGGCCTGCTGCTGATGCAATTTGCAGGGCAGGGCGCGGGAATGGCCTTTTCAGCGCGGCTGATGCGTTAACAAGTATGGTGAACCGATCGTAAACCATTTGGCTCTAGTGTCGGGGCACTGGTACCGAGTGGGGTCGCATATTCATGATTGTAAGTTCCTTTTTGAAGTGGTCTGAAACCGCCAAGGTCGGAGACCGCTGCCTTGCAACCAGGGCCTTGACCCAGGCCTACGCAGAAGGCCGGATGGACCAGTCGGAACGGCAGGAAGCCGAAGCGGCGCTGGCGCTGCTGCTCGAAGACCCTTCTCCGAAAGTCCGCCTGGCGCTTGCAGAGGGCCTGGCTCTGGTGGAACACGCGCCGCGCAGCATCTTGTTGGGGCTGGCCGGCGACCAGATCGAGGTTGCGGGCAGGATCATCGCGCTGTCGCCGGCGCTGGCCGACAATGACCTGATCGAGATCGTTGCCGGTGGACGTTCGGCGCTGCAACGGTTTGTTGCATTCCGGTGCCCGGTTTCCGTGTGTGTCGCGGCTGCACTGGCCGAGGTCGGGGAGGCGGACGCTGTTGCCGACATGTTGGATAATCCCCACGTTTCCATCGCGCGGATTTCTCTCCGCCGGATTGCCGAGCGGTTTGGTGACGACGCGGAAATCCGTGCCCGCCTGTTTGAACGCGGGGATCTGCCCTGTGATGTGCGTCAGGCGCTGGTCGAGCGGCTGGGTGCTGCGCTGGCCGGGTCGGATTTCGTCCGCTCTGCGATTGGCGGCAGCCGCGGCCGCAAGATCACGGAAGAAGCCTGCATGAACGCCACGCTCAGGATGGCCGAGACCGTGGTCCAGGACGAAATTCCCGCACTTGTCGAACATCTGCGGATTTCCGGGCGCCTGACCCCGGCATTTCTAATCCATGCCCTGTGCGCCGGCAATGTCGATTTCTTCGCCGGAGCGGTGGTATCGCTGTCGGGCATGAGCGATTCGCGTGTCCGGGGCATACTGATCGACGGGCGCGAAACCGCGATGCGGGCGCTTTACCGGTCTATCGGATTGGGCAGTGATCTTGCGCCGGTTTTCGTCACCGCGACTCAGATCTGGCGTGCGGCATCGCGGCTGAATGCCAGCGTCGATACCGGGCGGGTGACCACGGAACTCCTGCGCCGTCACGCCGAAGATGCCGCGCGTCAGCCGTCTGTTGCCGAATTGCTCAGGCTGGTCGAAGCCATGCACATGAGCTGGCACCGGCATGCCTCACGTGATTATGCCCACAGCCTTGCGGCGCAGGCTGCCTGACCTTAGTGCTTGTCAGATGTCGAGATTTTCGGCGAAAGCCGCGTGTTCCTGAATAAAGCGGAAGCGGGCGTCTGCCTTGGTTCCCATCAGGTTGTCGACCGTTTCCCTGGTTGATTCGGGATCGCTGACATCGACCGCAACCTTCAGCAGCGTCCGCTTGGCCGGGTCCATGGTGGTCTCCTTGAGCTGCGAGGCCATCATTTCGCCCAGCCCCTTGAACCGGTTGATCTCGACCTTGCCGCGGCCGGTGAATTCGGTTTCGAGCAATTCCACCCTGTGCGCGTCGTCACGGGCATAGAGCGATTTGGCGCCCTGGGTCAGCTTGTAGAGCGGCGGAACGGCGAGATAGAGATGCCCCTGGCGGATCAGTTCGGGCATCTCCTGATAGAAGAAGGTGATTAGCAGCGAGGCGATGTGGGCGCCATCGACGTCGGCATCGGTCATGATGATGATGCGCTCATAGCGCAGTTCTTCTTCACGGTATTTCGACCGGGTGCCGCATCCCAGTGCCTGTATCAGATCGGCGATCTGCTGGTTGGCGCCGAGCTTCTCGCGTCCGGCACTGGCGACGTTGAGGATCTTGCCGCGCAACGGCAGGATCGCCTGATTGGAGCGGTTGCGGGCCTGTTTGGCCGAGCCGCCAGCGGAATCACCCTCGACGATGAACAGTTCTGCTCCCGCAGCGGTCGTCTGGCTGCAATCGGAGAGTTTTCCAGGAAGCCGCAGTTTTCGCACCGCGGTCTTGCGGTTGACTTCCTTTTCCTTGCGCCGCCGGACCCGTTCATCGGCGCGGTCGATCACCCATTCAAGCAGCTTGTCGGCTTCGCCCGGCGAATCCGCGAGGAAATGGTCGAACGGATCGCGGATCGCGTTCTCGACTATCCTCTGGGCCTCGACGGTGGCCAGCTTGTCCTTGGTCTGGCCGACAAATTCCGGTTCACGGATAAACACCGACAGCATGCCGATCGACGAAATCATCACGTCGTCGGTGGTGATGGCGGCTGCGCGCTTGTTGCCGGTGAGCTCGGCATAGGCTTTCAGGCCCTTGGTCAGCGCAATCCGCAAGCCTGCTTCATGGGTGCCGCCGTCAGGTGTCGGGATGGTGTTGCAGTAGGAACTGATCGACGAATCCCCGCCATACCAGGTGATCGCCCATTCGAGCGAGCCATGGCCGCCGGGCCGTTCGGTCTTGCCGGCGAAGATATCGCGGGTGACGCGGTGTTCCTTGTCGAGCGACGCCTCAAGATAGTCCTTGAGGCCGCCGGGGAAGTGAAACACGGCCTTTTCCGGCGTGTCGGTGCCTTCGACCAGAGACGCGGCGCAGACCCAGCGGATTTCGACACCGCCAAACAGATAGGCCTTGGAGCGCGCCATGCGGTAGAGCCGGCCCGGGTCAAATCGGGCGCCGGCGCCGAAAATATCGGGATCGGGATGAAAACGGACCTTGGTGCCGCGACGGTTGTGTATGTCGCCCAGGTCTTCCAGGCCGCCCTGGGGGATGCCGCGGGAAAAGGTCTGCCGGTAGAGCTTCTTGTTGCGTGCAATCTCGACCACGAGATCGTCGGACAATGCGTTGACCACCGAAACACCGACGCCGTGCAGACCGCCCGAGGTTTCATAGACCTTGCTGTCGAACTTGCCGCCGGCATGCAGCACGGTCATGATCACCTCGAGGGTGGATTTGCCGGGAAATTTCGGGTGGTTCTCGACCGGGATGCCGCGGCCGTTGTCGGTGACGGAGAGATAGCCTTCTTCGTCGAGCTCGACTTCGATGAAATTGGCATGTCCGGCAACGGCTTCGTCCATCGAGTTGTCGATGACTTCGGCAAACAGGTGATGCAGCGCCCGCTCGTCGGTGCCGCCGATATACATGCCGGGACGGCGGCGAACCGGTTCGAGGCCTTCCAGAACCTCGATGGTCGAGGCGTCATAATCGTCACCACTGGCCGGCGCACCCGCCTTGGAAGCAGCCGGGCGGGCCGCCTTCGGTGCTGCCGCAGCAGGTTTTTGTGCCGCGGTGCTTTCCGGTTTTGGCTCGGGTGTTGCCGTTGATGTGCCAGTTGTGGAAAAAAGATCGTTGGAATCGTCCATATCGCCGTAATGCCTGATGTAGATTGGGGAAACGAATCAGCCGGAGTGTGCCAGAATCCATTCCTTCAATCGACTGTGTAGCATTTGGTTTGCGGCTTTGCGCGGCGTTCTTGCCTCGCGGGGAGCGTTATCCCTTGTCCTGACGACACTCGTCACCTCGTTTGTGCCCGCTCATGCACTTGAACTCAGGGGCCACAAGGACAGGCTTTTCGCCTACCCGGGTATCCTGTCGGCTTCGGAAGGCGGCGCGTTTATGGTCGTCGAGTACGACAAGATGCGTGACATTCACCGCCGTGACGTGGAGCCCGAGCGGCGGGTGCGCTCGAACTATATCTCGCTCGGGGTGAAGAAGAAGAGCCGGTTGGCGTTGCATGAAGCAAACGGACGGTCGATCGAAACCGGTGTCACGGGCGATTATTCGCGGGCGCGGCTGGCGGTGATTTTCGTGCATGGCCGGGGCGGGGATCAGCGGCTCGGCATGAACGACTACACGTTCGGCGGCAATTTCAACCGGCTTAAGAACCTGATGCTGCTCAATGGCGGCGCCTACCTGTCGCCGACAGTGAAGAGCTTTGACGAGGCCGGCGCGGGCGACATCAGGGAACTGGTCCTGGCCGGGAAGGCACCGGTGGTGCTGGCCTGCGCCTCGATGGGCGCAATCATCTGCTCGAAACTTGCCAATGACCCGGCGGTGGTGCCCCGTCTCGGCGGCATGGTTCTTCTCGGCGGGGCGCCCGACATGGGAATTGCCAAGAGCCTGGCTGTGCGATCAAGGGTTCCTTTTGTCTTTACCCACGGCAGCTATGACACGGTTTATGACTGGCAGGATCAGAAGTCCGTGTTCGATGCGGTCCGGCGTGCAGGCAATCCCTATCCGGCGCAATTCATCCTGTTCGATACCGGCTCGCACGGCACACCCATGCGCATGACCGACTGGAAACAGACGCTTGAATTTGTCCTGAGCCGGTAGCAACGGCGCCGAATTTGATCTGCAAAACGCTTCATTTCGGGAATAGATACAATTTAAGGAAAAATTGACCGCACCGGTCAACCGGATGTTGGGGAAATAAGACTAGTAACGATCCCATCCTAATTCGGAGCGGGACATGAAATATATAGCCTTTATTCTTTTCACGGTACTGACCAATGCCGCGGCGCAGCTGATGCTGAAGCAGGGCATGATATCGCTGGGGCCGGTGTCATTTACTGCCGACACGATGATCACGCGCATTTTCCAGATTCTGTTCAACCCCTGGGTTTTTGCCGGGCTGGCAACCTTTGTCATCTCGATGGCGTCGCATCTGTATGTGCTGTCGAAGGTTGAACTGTCGTTCGCCTATCCCTTCCTGAGCTTAGCTTACGTGGCCGTGGCGGTCTTTGCCTATGTCCTGTTCAAGGAAGACCTCAACAGCTGGCGAATTGCCGGCATCGCCTTCATTTGCGTCGGAACCGTCCTGATCGCCCAGTCGGGCCGTGACGGGAAGGCAACCGGAACGCAGGAAACAGCTCAACTTTCCAAAATCAACGTAGCAGCAAACGAGATTTCGCGATGAAACACATTCTTTTCGGAGGCGACGGCTTTGTCGGCCGCCATCTTGCACAGAAACTTCTTGCCGACGGCGAAGAGGTTGTCGTCGCGGACATCGTCAACGACAACAAGGCGTTTTACCGGGATGCGACCATCGTCAAGTGCGATGTGACCAGGCCTGACATGGTTGCCGGCGTGCCGATCGCTGCCGGGGACATGGTCTACAACCTGTCGGCCAAGATGCTGTCGCCGTTGCAGATCCGCTCCAAGCGTCATGATTTCTTCTACCCGGTCAATTACGACGGCACGAAGAACATCATGGAGGCGATGGACAAGGCAGGCGCCAACCAGCTGGTGCATTTCACCACCGACATGATCTATGGTCACACGCTGACGTTTCCGATGACCGAGGAACATCCTGTCGCGCCGCTCGGCGAGTACGGCCAGTCCAAATTGGACACAGAGGTTCTGGCAGCCGAATGGCGCAAGCGCGGCATGTCGATCTCGCTGTTCCGGCCGCGGCTGATCATCGGCCCGGGCCGTCTCGGCATCCTTGAAAAGCTGTTCAAGCTGATCGATGCCAATCTGCCGGTGCCAATGATCGGATCGGGCAAGAACCCGTATCAGTTCATCTCGGTCTTCGATTGCGCCGAGGCTGCGCGCCTGGCCTGGAAGGCAGGTGTACCGAACGAGGCCTACAATCTGGGCTCGATCAATCCGCCACCGGTGCGCAAGCTTCTGGGCGACCTGGTCAGGCATGCAGGTTCGAAATCGTTCCTGATCCCGACACCGGGCTGGGCGGTCAAGCGCACGCTGGATCTGTTCGATCTCATCAACATGCCGATCATGGATCCGGAACAGTACCTTATCGCAGACGAGAACTGCGTTCTCGATGTCTCCAAGGGCGAGCGCCAGCTCGGCTGGGTGCCGCAATACCGCGATGAAGACATGCTGATCGCCGCCTATGACGAATATCGCGCAACCAAGGCACGCAGCGGTTCATCCGCCTCTGCCCAGGTCGCACCGGCCGAATGAATCGTTCCGAGGGAGCCCAAACAATGCTTGATACACCTACCCGCGTCGCCGTCGACGCTCCACCGTTGTCCGATACCAGACCTGCTTCGCAGGCTGCGAGCGGCAGCGTTCGGCGCCCGGACCTGTTGACGGTCTCGGATGCCAAGGCGATGTCGGTCGCTGAAATGACCGAGCTGTTCAAGGATCACATCAATCCCGGCCAGCTGCATTTCATGAAGCTTCTGGGCTTCCACAAGATCAAGATCGAAACCGCTTCGGGCATGTATTACACCGATCAGAACGGCCGGAAGATCCTTGATTTCTTTGGTGGCTTCGGATCGCTGGCGCTCGGCCACAACCATCCGCGGATCATCGAGGCGCGCAAGCAGTTCCAGGACGAGGACCGGCATGAAATCGCCATCGCGTTCATGAGCCAGTATGCTTCGGCGCTGGCCAAGAACCTCGCGGCGATCGCTCCGGGTGATCTCGACATGGTGTTCCTCGGTTCGTCCGGGTCGGAAGCCATGGAGGCCGCGATCAAGGTGGCGGAACGTGCCGCCGGACCGAAGCGTCCGAAGATCGTCTATGCCGAGAATTCGTTCCACGGAAAGACCAAGGGCGTGTTGTCGCTGACCGATTCCGAGCTGTATCGCGGCGAATTCCAGCTGACCGGCAACACCGTCAAGGTGCCGTTTGCCGACATCGATGCAATCCGCAACGCTTTCGAAGCGGATCCGGAAATCGGTGTCATCGTGCTCGAAACCATCCAGGGCGGCGGCGGTATCGTCGAGGCCCCGGTCGAGTTCTGGCAGGAATTGCGGGCATTGTGCGACAAGCATGGTGTCTTGTGGATTGCCGATGAAGTGCAATGCGGCATGGGCCGTTCGGGTCACTTCTTCGCATTTGAAAAGGCAGGCGTCGTGCCTGACGTGACAGCGCTGGCCAAGTCGCTCGGCGCTGGCAAATGCGCCATGGCTGCGATGATTGCCTCTCGCGATGTCTACATGAAGGCTTATGGCACGCCCAAGACTGCGATGATCCATGCACAGGCGACCTTCGGCGGTATCGGCGAGGCCTGTGTCACGGCGATCGAAGGTCTCAACGTCATGTATGACGAGGATCTGATCGGCAATGCCGAACGGGTCGGCTCCTACCTGATCGAGCGCCTCAATGACCTGAAGGACAAGTATCCGCAGATCATCAAGGATGTGCGTGGCAGCGGCTTCATGGTCGGGCTCGAGTTCCAGGATTTCAGCCAGACCCTGCCGGCACTGCTCAGGCCGATGGTGGCGCTGCTCGACGACAAGCTCAAGGGCTCGCTGTCGGGCTTTGTCGGGGCCGAATTGCTGCGCGATCACAATGTGCTGGTGGCGTTTACCGAGTACAACCGCAATGTCATCCGGCTTGAACCGCCGCTGATCTGCGGCCGCGAGCATGTCGACGAGTTCATCGCGGCGCTCGATGCGGTGCTCGGCCGGGGTATCGTGCGTATCGTGCGCGACTTCATCGGCAGCCAGGCGAAGAAGTAAACACTCGTCCTCAAGACGGTGAATTCGACAGAGAACCGGGGCGTGGTGACACCATGCTCCGGTTTTTGCACCTTCCGCACGGCCATTGTGCCTTGCGGACTTGCGTCATCATGACGGACTAACCAAATGAACCTGACAGGGCTTCCGCGTATTGAAGGTGACTGGCCGGTTTGCTTGCGTGCTGGCCAGATTGCCGGTACCCCTTTGGCAGCAATGACCGGGCCCGGTGAATGTGCGGCCAGAGGTCTCGGCTCACCGCCGCTCGCGGTGGTAACCGGCAGCAGGCCCGGACAGGAGAGGCGATAAATTGGCCAACCAATGGGGCAGGGACAGCGGGTTGCAATCCGGCAGGAAGCGCGGCAGCGGTGTGCTCAGTGTCATCGGATTTGTCGTCGCTCTCGCAGTCGGTGCTGCGGGCGGATATGCTGCCTCACACTTCAGTCAAGCCGACAGTACTGCTGCAGCAGATACAGCAGGCGCGCAATCCGCAGAACTGGATAAGGCCCTGCGTGCAGCGCGCGAGGAATTGAAAGCCGCCCGTGCCCGCGAGGCATCAAGTGCGGCTGAGGTGGAAGAGCTGAAGGCGGATATCGCCCGGATGGCTGCTGACCTTGATACGATGGCGGAGAAACTGGCTGCCAACAGCGGCCCAGTTGAGACGTCTACGGATGGGAATGCCGCGATCGAGGCCATCAGCGATGAACGCGACTTGCTGGCCGCGGAAAATCAGACGCTGAAATCGAGCCTTGCGGCGCTTGAAGCTGAACGGGATCGTTTGCAGCAGGAAATCACCATGATGCTGACAGATCAGGCCACCCTCAGGGAGAGGATCAAGCAGGCATCGGATGCAAAGGCTGCTGATGCGGCCGTGATAGACGGCCTTCAAAAAAGGCTTGCCGCCGCCGAACGCAGCCTGAAAATCGCGCAAGAGGTCGTGGAAGATATGAATGCTCTGACGGCCGAGAGCGCTGTCCCGGCGACAGTGCCTGAACAACAGGGCAGGCCGGCGTCATCTCCGCGTGATCGTGATGCCGTTGCGGCAGCCTTGCGTTCGGCTCCGGGGCTTGAAGCCCTGTCGGATGAGGAGAGGCAAACACTGTCCGGCAGGCTGGTCGAGGGTGAATGCGTGACGAGTGCACTTGAATCCGTTTTCGAACGCGTGCCGATCCTGACCTTGCGCGACCTAATCCGCGATCTGAACAGCGACTGCTGACCAAAGGAGAATGCCCTTGAAACCCGTTGTCATCACTCTTCGAGGCCTGCTTGTGGCGGCTGGCGTGTCGCTGCTCGCCGCAGGTCCAAGCCAGTCGGCCGAATTTGAACGCAACATCATGACCGGTGGGCCGACCGGTACCTATATCCGCATAGGCCAGGACATGGCCGCGCTGGGCGCCGAATGCGGATTGACGCTCAACGTGGTGGAGAGCGCCGGTTCGCTGGAAAATTTTGTCGGGGTGCGCAAGCGCCGCAACACCCAGTTCGGCATCGTCCAGAGTGACGTGCTGGAATATCTCAAGACGTTTGAGGCCAACGACGCCGAAATTCAGGACGCGGTGCGCGGCGTGCGGATCATGTTCCCGCTCTATAACGAGGAAGTGCATGTTCTGGCGCGCGCCGGGGTTGAAGGGATCAAGGATCTCGAAGGGAAGAAGGTCGCTGTCGGCGTGAAGGACAGCGGTACGTTTCTGACCGCTTCGCTGATCCTCGACATCCTGCAGGTCAAAGGCGCCGAGCGGTTGCCGCTCAATCCGGACGAGGCGCTGCCGAAACTTCAGGCGGGTGAAATCGACGCCTTCTTCTATGTCGCTGGGGCTCCGGCCTCCCTGTTTGCCAAGGCCGATATCGATCCGGAGAAATTCCATCTGCTGCCGATCACCGAAGCGCCCTTGCTGGCGACCTATACCAAGACAAGCCTTCCTGCCGGGACCTATGGCTTTCAGTCCGATCCCGTCGATCTCGTTGCGGTCAAGGCGGTGCTGATGACCTATGATTACGACCCGAAGGAAAATGCCTATCACCGCGAAAGCTGCACGGCGGTCTCGGATTTTTCCAGCCTGGTGCTCAATGGCATGGACGAGTTGCGCGAGACCGGCCATCCGAAATGGAAATCGGTCGACCTGGCCGCGGTGCCACCGGGCTGGCAGGTCGGTTCCTGCGTCAAGGCCGGCATGGCGCTCGACTATGCGCCGACATGCACCAAGGCTGCGGACGTGGCACCTGCCGACAGCAACGAGGAATACCTCAACTTGCTCAAGCAGCGATTGAAGAACTGAATCCAAGCGTCAGGCGTTGCCCATAAAAAAAGCCGGCGAAACCAGATGGTTCCGCCGGCGTTTTTGTACCGGGCCGCCGGAGCGGCCCGGTTTGGTCAATCAGACCGAGTAGTACATGTCGAATTCGACAGGGTGCGGGGTCATTTCGAAACGCATGACTTCCGCCATCTTCAGTTCGATGAAGCTGTCGATCTGGTCGTCGTCGAACACGCCGCCGGCGGTCAGGAACTTGCGATCCTTGTCGAGGCACTCGAGCGCTTCACGCAGCGAACCTGACACGGTCGGGATCTTCTTGAGTTCCTTGGCAGGAAGGTCATAGAGGTCCTTGTCCATGGCCTTGCCGGGATGGATCTTGTTCTTGATGCCGTCGATGCCGGCCATCAGCATGGCTGCGAAGCACAGGTAAGGGTTCGCGGTCGGATCGCCGAAGCGGACTTCGACGCGCTTGGACTTCGGCGACGACCCGAACGGGATACGGCAGGAGGCCGAACGGTTGCGTGCCGAGTAGGCCAGCAGAACCGGTGCTTCATAACCCGGGACCAGACGCTTGTAGGAGTTGGTCGACGGGTTGGAGAAGGCGTTGATGGCCTTGGCGTGCTTGATGATGCCGCCGATGTAGAACAGGCAGTTTTCAGACAGACCAGCATATTCGTCACCTGCGAAGGTTGGCTTGCCGCCCTTCCAGATCGACTGGTGGACGTGCATGCCCGAGCCGTTGTCGCCGAACACCGGCTTCGGCATGAAGGTTGCTGTCTTGCCGTAGGCATGGGCAACCTGGTGGACGCCATACTTGTAGATCTGGGTCTTGTCGGCCATGCGGGTCAGGGTATCGAACACCATGCACAGTTCGTGCTGGGCCGAGGCCACTTCGTGGTGATGCTTTTCAACGACCAGGCCCATTTCAGCGAGGACGGTGAGCATTTCCGAACGCATGTCCTGGCAGCTGTCGACCGGCGGAACAGGGAAGTAGCCGCCCTTGACGCGCGGACGGTGGCCCATATTGCCGACTTCATAGTCGGTGTCGTCGTTGGACGGGAGTTCGGAGGAGTCGAGCTTGAAGCCGGTGTTGTACGGATCGGCCTTGTACTTGACGTCATCGAAGATGAAGAATTCGGGTTCTGGACCGATGTAGACCGTGTCGCCGAGACCGGAGGCCTGCAGATAGGCTTCAGCCTTCTTGGCCGTGGTGCGCGGGTCGCGGTTGTAGGCTTCGCCGGTGATCGGATCGAGAATGTCGCAGAAGACCACCATGGTGGACTGCGCAAAGAACGGGTCCATGTGGGCTGTCGCGGTGTCCGGCATCAGCACCATGTCGGACTCGTTGATGGCCTTCCAGCCCTGGATCGACGAGCCGTCGAACATGACGCCATCGGCGAACAGGTCTTCATCGACGCATGAGACGTCCATGGTGACGTGCTGCATCTTGCCCTTCGGGTCGGTGAAGCGCAGATCGACGAACTTTACGTCGTTGTCCTTGATTTGCTTAAGAATTTCAGTGGCAGTCGTCATGTTCGATATTCCCTGTAAGTAAATGACGATGAGTGTGCGGCAGCCCGCCGTACACAGTGGTCAGATGGCGTCGTTGCCGGTTTCACCGGTACGGATACGGATGACTTCCTCAACGTTTGATACGAAGATCTTGCCGTCACCGATGCGTCCCGTCTGGGCTGCGTTGCGAATTGCATCTATCGCTGCTTCCGCCGTCTCGTCCGCAAGGACGATTTCAACTTTCACCTTGGGCAGAAAGTCCACGACATATTCTGCACCGCGATAGAGTTCGGTGTGGCCCTTCTGGCGACCGAAACCCTTGGCTTCGGTCACAGTGATACCCTGCAGGCCGACTTCCTGAAGGGCTTCCTTCACTTCATCCAGCTTGAACGGCTTGATGATCGCTTCGATCTTTTTCATGAGAACCAATTCTCCGCTCTGTCCTGTGAAAGCGGGCAGCTCGGCTGACGCCAGATACCCACTCGCGTATATCAAAGCACACACCGTGCCACTTTGTGGAAAAATTACCGGATTGCCGCGAAATATTCGGGCTTCCGTCCGATTTCGTTGGAAAACATGGTCCGGAATGCCCTGATTTGGCTGTGCAATGGCGATTTTCTCCCGAAATGCCACTGATGTGCAAAATGGCTTTTACAAGGTGATGAATTTTTAAGCGCCACCATCTGCCTAGAAAACATCCGGCATGCGCAATTATTGTGCAGATGTTCGCCTTATGCTGAGATCAATTTTGCGCGCGTTTTGCCATCTTGACCGCAGCGCGGGGCGCATGCGACGAACGCTTATGGCCACAAACCCTACACTGCTGGTATCCCCCGCTGCCATGGGCAAGATCGACAGGGCTGCGGCTGACAGCGGCATCGACAGCTTTGGCCTGATGCAGGCAGCCGGCGCCCATGTGGCGGCGGTTTTCCTTGCGCATTTTCCCTCATCCCGGCGTGCCGTGGTTCTGTGCGGGCCTGGCAACAATGGCGGCGACGGTCACGTGGCGGCACGGTTGCTGGCGCAAAGCGGCGTTGATGTTGTCCGCTTCGGCATGGAACCGAAACCCGGCGGCGATGCGGCGAAAGCCCGTGCTGCCTATTTGGGTTCGCTGGACCCGCTTGATCACTGGAGCCCCGAAAATGGCGACGTGATTGTCGACGCATTGTTTGGCGCCGGTCTCGACCGGCCGGTTGATGCGGATATCGCGGGCGTAATCGAGCGCGCGCGGGAAGCGAAGACACCGGTGATTGCCGTCGATCTGCCGTCGGGGCTGTCGGGTCGAACGGGCGTTCCGACAGGGGCGTGTTTTTCTGCCGAACACACTGTGACATTCGCCGCGCTGAAGCCGGGGCATCTGCTGATGCCGGGCAGGGTGCTGTGCGGTGAGATGCACCTGTGCGACATCGGAATTCCGTCCCGGCTGATTGCCTGCGACGAGGGCGTCTGGAGAAATCATCCCGGTCTTTACCAGGCACAACTGCCAAGCGATGATCCTTCGAGCCACAAATATGGCCGGGGTCATCTCGTCGTGTTTTCAGGCCCGCTGATTGCCACCGGGGCTGCCCGTCTGTCGGCTATGGCCGGGTTGAGAAGTGGCGCAGGGCTGGTGACGATGGCGAGCGCACCCAGTGCGGTAATGGTTCAGGCCGCGCATCTGACCGCGATCATGCAGCGCGCCATCCGGGATGAAACCGATCTGGCGGACTGGCTCACGGACACACGGCTGTCGGCCTTTGTCATCGGGCCTGGGTTCGGGGATCTCGACAAGGCCCGCACCTTCACGGAAAAGCTGGCGCAAACCGGCCGGCCGCTGGTGCTCGATGCGGATGGGCTGACGGCATTTGCGAAGGATGCCGGTCGGCTGGGCGACATGTTTGCCGGTGACGCGCGTCTGGTCATGACACCGCATGAGGGTGAATTCCGCAGGCTGTTTGCCGATCTTGCCGCCGATACGGCGCTGTCCAAGATCGACCGCGCGCGGGCGGCGTCACGGATGTGCAATGCAGTGGTGGTCTACAAGGGGGCGGACACGGTGATTGCCGCACCGGATGGCCGGTCGGCGGTCAATGCGGATGCGCCGGCCTGGCTTGCCACGGCCGGTTCAGGCGACGTGCTGTCGGGTATCATCGGCGGATTGCTGGCCCAGGGCATGCCCGGGTTCGAAGCTGCATGTGCCGGAGTGGCGCTGCATGGCGACGCCGCAAACCGCGCGGGTAGGGGAATGACCGCGGAAGACCTGCCGGGCCATATCACCCTGTCGTAAAGCGTCTTACCCGAACACTACAGAAGGCGGCTCTTGCGAAGCATGCCGGCGTTGGCCAGAACCGGATAGGCAATCGACGCGAACAGCGAATTGATCTCCTTGAGATCACGCATGGTGTCGATGTGGATGGAACTGCTGTCGTAGCTGTTGTCGTTGCCGTCGCGAAGCCGCTGCATGTGCTGCTCCTCGCTGTTGCGAACCATGGTGCGGACCAGCTCTTTCTGAGCCACCAGCTGCCGTGCCAGTTCGACATCGCGATTGACAAACAGGTTGAAGGCCAGCCGGGCATTTCGCATGACTTCCTTGTGCAGATCCTTGAGCTCGTGCCAGCCCTCCTCGGAAAACTCGATCTTGCGTGCATGCTTCTTGCGGACCCGTGTCACCATGTTCTGGGCGATGATGTCTGCGGCTTGCTCGAGCTTGATGGTTGCGCCCAAAAGATCCTGCAGCATGGCGGCTGATTTGTCATCGAGGTCGGTCTGGGAGATTTTGGCCAGATAGAACTTGATCTCCCGATGAGTCTGATCGATCTCGTCGTCGAGTTCCTCGATCCGCGCGATTTTCTGCTTGTCCGGCTTGTCGAGCACATCGAAAATCCAGGTCAGCATCAGTTCTATCCGTTCACAGACGGTCAGGACTTCACGGGTGGCATCGGCAATCGCCTGCTGAGGGTTGGACAGATGTTCCGGCTTGAGCGCGGACATGCGCTTTTCGGCAATGGGTTCATCGGCCAACTCCGCCGGTCTCAGCCAGTTCTGCAGCAGACGTCCG
>Ga0209345_10002680_pt1 | contig 19292 bp, 19 predicted proteins | sample Cruoilmetagenom7_FD_187294 | JGI IMG/M metagenome (GOLD analysis project Ga0209345, IMG submission 187294) | Oil polluted marine microbial communities from Coal Oil Point, Santa Barbara, California, USA - Sample 7 (SPAdes) (version 2) | ecosystem: Environmental > Aquatic > Marine > Oil seeps ... | reverse complement strand
AGATGTACCGGGAATGAGGGCTAAGCATTGCATGACACCGATTATGACTGCATCTGCAATTCCCGCATGTTCGACACGGCGAATGGTCAGGCCGATTTTATCTGACATATAAAGAAGTAAGCCGAAGCCTAGGGTTGTCCAAGCTATGACTTCAACCGTGCGATATTCAGGCCCGATATATTTATTGAGCAAATATCCAGCCGCGATCACAGGCAATGTCGCAACGATGATCAAGACTGCAAGGCGCGCACCAGGATCGCGTTTGCCTTTGGTGAAATTAATGAGACCGCGCAGCATATGCCAAAGGTCGCGCCAGAAATAAACAATGACAGCCCCAAGAGTGCCGACATGAACAGCCACGTCCATCATCAGGCCTTGGTCTTCCCATCCCCCAAAAACAGGGACAAGAACCAAATGGCCAGAAGAACTAATGGGAAGAAATTCAGTGATTCCTTGGACAAGGGCGAGCACGAGTATATGTATTTCAGTCACAATAAGGTCCCTGTAGAGGCAGTTTTTTGATCGTGTATAGCACGTCTAGAATCGAGGCCCAAGAATCTAATCAAAGAATCCACTATAGTACCGAAGTGGTACTAATAAAGAGCTTCTTGGGGGTGAGTAAAGAGAGAACGGGTACGCAGAAAAGGGATATTTAGGGCTATTAGGACAGTAACTATGACCTATTAAGCGCTTTTTTCTTGAAATTTGTCCCGTTTTCGATCATATCAATGCTTCGGTATGAAATATTATACTTCAACTGTCAGGTTGAATGCGCGCATAGACGCTGCACCAAACAAAGTAATTAAGACGATAAATTCGATTGAGGGATTGGAGAGACTAATATGGCGCAAAAAATGATGCAGTTCGTAAATATCGGGCAAAACTACCCCGATAAACGTACTGCCGAAGACCGTAAAGAAGACTTTAACGAGATCTATGCGCGGTTCTCCATTGAGAAAGCCCAAGAACAAGCTTCGCGCTGTGAGCAATGCGGCATTCCATATTGTTCAGTTGCTTGTCCGGTCAACAACAATATTCCTGACTGGTTGCGCCTTGTGGCTGACGGCCGCCTTGAAGATGCTTATCATGTCTCGCAAGAAACCAATGCGTTGCCTGAAATTTGTGGGCGCATTTGTCCACAAGATCGTTTGTGTGAAGGCCTGTGTGTTTTAGAACAGTCTGAACATAACGCAGTCACCATCGGTGCGATTGAAAAATTCATTACCGATACAGCTTGGGATCAAGGCTGGGTGAAACCACCTTCGCCTTTAAAAGAACTTGGACAAAGCATTGGTGTTATTGGTGCGGGCCCAGCAGGGCTTGCGGCGGCGGATCGTCTGCGTCGCAAAGGCTATAAGGTCACGATCTATGATCGTTATGATCGCGCTGGTGGTTTGTTAATGTATGGAATTCCCGGTTTTAAATTGGAAAAAGATGTGGTTGAACGCCGTGCGAAGTTATTAGAAGAAGGCGGCGTCACCTTTAAATATAACTTTGAAGTGGGTAAAGATGCTTCTTTGAAGGATTTACGAGAAAGACATGATGCGGTGATGATCTGTGTTGGTGTTTATGCGGGTCGTAAACTAGAAGTACCAGGTTCAGACCTCGAAAACATTTTCCCCGCGATGTATTTCCTAACGGCTTCTAATAAAAAAGGTTTAGGTGATGCGGTTCCTGAATTTGATGATGGAACGTTGAATGCATCAGGTAAAAACGTTGTTGTCATTGGTGGTGGTGATACGGCAATGGACTGTGTGCGCACTTCGCTTCGTCAAGGCGCAACATCTGTTAAATGTTTGTATCGCCGTGATCGAGCGAATATGCCGGGCTCACAGCAAGAAGTTGAGAATGCAGAACATGAAGGTGCTGATTTCCAATGGCTGTCAGCTCCCGTTTCTTTTAAAGGTTTAGGTAAAGTTCAAAAAGTTCAAGCTATTGGCATGCATTTAGGTGTTGCAGATGGGTCGGGCCGGCAAAGCGTAAAAGAAATCGAAGGTTCTGAATTTGAACTGGATGCGGATATCGTGATCGAGGCCTTAGGGTTCGAACCTGAAAATATCCCGGTTCTGTTTGGTGAGCCTGATCTGGGTGTAAGCCGCTGGGGTACTGTTGAAATTGATAGTGAGACCAAAATGACGAATCTTGACGGTGTCTTTGCCGCAGGTGATATCCAACGTGGCGCTTCACTTGTTGTTTGGGCAATCCGCGATGCGCGTGATGCTTCTGATCAAATCCATGAATACCTCCGCACCAAAGCGCGCGCAGGCCAAGCGTCTAAGGGGGCATGAGTAAAACAATGACTGATTACGTATCTGATTATCTCAAGAATGCTAATTTTTTAGCTGAAAAAGGCATGTACTCTCCTGAAATGGAACGTGACAACTGTGGTGTAGGCCTTGTGGCTTCTATCGATGGTAAGCCAAATCGCGAAGTTTTGCGTCATGCTTTTCAAGCGACGCGTGCGCTTGATCATCGTGGTGCGGTTGATGCCGATGGTAAAACTGGTGATGGCGCGGGTATCCACGTGCAAATCCCACAAGAATTTTTCAAACGCCACATACGGCGCACAGGTCATGTACCTGAAGAAAATGCGTTGGCGGTTGGTCAAATCTTTTTGCCAAAAACAGATTTTGGTGCACAAGAACGCTGTCGCTGTATCGTAGAAACCGAAGTGTTGAAATTTGGCTATCGCATTTATGGCTGGCGTCAAGTTCCGGTAAATATCGAAGTTATCGGCGAAAAAGCCAACGCGACGCGTCCAGAAATTGAACAAATCATGATTGCCAATACACTTGGTAAATCAAATGATGATTTTGAAAATGATCTTTATATCATTCGCCGCCGCATTGAAAACCAATGTTTGTCTGAGAACCTAACAGAATTTTACTTCTGTTCTTTGTCTTGTCGCAGCGTGATTTATAAAGGCATGTTCATGGCGGGGGAAATCACACAATTTTACCCTGATTTGAATGATGAATTGTTCGTATCGAACTTTGCGATTTATCACCAACGTTATTCTACTAACACATTCCCGCAATGGCGTTTGGCTCAGCCGTTTCGTATGTTGGCACATAATGGTGAGATCAATACGGTAACTGGTAATATCAACTGGACCAAGGCGCATGAAACCTGCATGGCTTCGCCTGCATTTGGGGACCATATTGAAGATATTAAACCTTTGATCCAAAATGGTGCGTCTGACTCGGCCTCGCTAGATGCTGTTTGGGAAGTCTTGGTGCGCGCTGGTCGCCCGGCTCCTTCTGTTAAATCTTTGATGGTTCCTGAATCTATCGGCCAAAATTCCTTGATGCCAAAAGCACACGAGGCTTTATTTGCTTATTCTAATTCTGTGATGGAACCTTGGGATGGTCCGGCTGCGATTTGCGGTACAGACGGTAAATGGATTGTGGCTGGTTTGGATCGAAATGGTCTGCGCCCTCTTCGTTATACGATTACGGGCGATGGCATTTTACTTGTCGGTTCGGAAACAGGCATGTCTGAAGTTGACGAGTCTAAAATCGTTGAAAAAGGCCATGTACGTCCCGGTGGCATGATCGGTGTTGATTTAGGCGAAGGTAAATTCTACCACGATACAGAATTGAAAGATTGGACCGCAGCACGCAAGCCTTATGGGGATTGGGTTCAAAATATTGTTAAAGTTGATGAAATTTTAAAAGCTGATTCACCAAAACCTGTAAACCCATCTTCAGAAGATTTACGCCAACAACAGCAATTGTTTGGTTTTACCGAAGAAGATATGGATTTGATTTTGCGCCCGATGGTCGAAACTGGGGCAGAAGCAACAGGGTCTATGGGCGATGATACACCACAGGCTGTTTTGTCTGATAAATATCGTGGTTTACATCATTTCTTCCGCCAAGCTTTCGCACAAGTTACAAACCCGCCAATAGACTCACTTCGCGAAACACGCGTGATGTCTTTGCGCACACGTTTGTCGAATTTAGGCAATGTCTTGGATGAAGGCGCGGATCAATGTGAAGTGATCCAGCTTGAATCACCTTTCCTAAATTCAACTGAATTCCATGCGTTAAAAGAACATGTGGGTGATGATGCGGTTGAATTGGATTGTACGTTTGATCCAACTAAAGAAGTATTGCGCGATGCAATTGAACGCATTCGTCATGAAGCAGAAATGTCTGTGCGTGGTGGCAAGAAACACATCATTTTAACCGATGAACATGTGAATGCCACCAAAGCGCCTGTGCCGATGATTTTGGCTGCGGGTTCGGTTCATAGCTATCTTGTGCGTCAACAATTGCGTACCTTCACTTCAATAAATGTGCGCTCAGCCGAAGCCTTGGATATTCAATATTTTGTTGTATTGATTGGCGTAGGTGCGACAACTGTTAATGCCTATATGACAGAAGAAGCGATTTGCGAGCGTCATGCAAAAGGTCTTTTTGGTGATATCTCGTTTGAAACAGCGATTGATAATTATAAGAAAGCAATCAATAAAGGCTTGCTAAAAACAATGTCTAAAATGGGCATTGGCGTTATCAGCTCGTATCGTGGTGGTTATGCGTTTGAAGCGGTTGGCTTGTCGCGCTCTGTCGTGGCTGAATTTTTCCCCGGTATGTTGTCGCGTATTTCTGGTATTGGCTTGAAAGGTCTTCAAGACAAAATCGTTGAAATGCATGATAAAGCTTACGGCGAAGACTTCCCCTTGGCTCAAGGCGGTTTCTATCGCTACCGTGCAGATGGTGAACGTCACGCACATGATCCTATGTTGATCCATCAATTGCAAGATGCTGTTTCTACTGAAAGCTATTCTAAGTACAAAAAATATGCGGATGGTGTGAATGGTCGCAAGCCTATGATGTTACGCGATCTTTTGGATTTTGATAGTGACCGGGAAACGATTTCTGTGGACCGAGTTGAATCCATCACTGAAATTCGCCGCCGCTTGTGTGCGCCAGCTATTTCAGTTGGTGCCTTATCGCGTGAAGCTCATGAAACATTGGCGATTGCCATGAACCGAATTGGTGCCAAATCCAATTCTGGTGAAGGTGGTGAAGATCGTGAACGTTTCAAGCCACGCAAAAATGGTGACAATGCTAATTCTGCTGTGAAGCAAGTGGCCTCTGGTCGTTTTGGTGTAACAGCTGAATATCTGAATAACTGCCAAGAACTTGAAATAAAAGTGGCACAAGGTGCAAAACCTGGTGAAGGCGGACAGCTTCCGGGCTTTAAAGTCACACTTGAGATTGCCAAGTTGCGTAACGCGACACCGGGTGTGACGCTTATCTCGCCTCCACCGCATCATGATATTTATTCAATCGAAGATTTGGCTCAGTTGATTTATGACTTGAAACAAATTAATCCGATTGCACGTGTTTGTGTGAAATTGGTGGCACGCAGTGGTGTGGGTACCATTGCAGCAGGTGTTGCCAAAGCGGGCGCTGATACCATCCATATTTCTGGGTATGATGGTGGAACCGGGGCATCGCCTCAATCTTCAATCAAATATGCAGGCTTGCCTTGGGAAATGGGTCTGTCGGAAGTGAACCAAGTTCTGACACTTAATAAATTGCGTCACCGGGTTAAATTACGCACAGATGGCGGTTTTCGCACAGGACGTGATGTGGTGATTGCAGCAATGTTGGGTGCCGAAGAATTTGGGATCGGTACGACATCTTTAATCGCGCTGGGCTGTATTATGGTTCGCCAATGTCATTCGAACACATGCCCAGTTGGTGTTTGTACTCAAGATGAAGACTTACGCAAGAAATTCACGGGCTCTGCTGCAAAAGTGGTGAACTTGTTTACCTTTATTGCTGAAGAAGTCTCCGAAATTTTGGCTGGCTTGGGTTATGAAAAACTAGAAGATGTCATCGGGCGTTGTGATCTGTTGACACAAGTCAGCCGGGGTCGTGAAAACTTGGATGACTTGGACTTGAACCCGCTTCTTGCTCAAGCTGATACAGGTGATACACCGCGTTTCTGTACGATGACAGAACGCAACCCTGTGCCCGATACGTTGGATGCGCAAATTATTAAAGATGCTTATAATGCGCTGCATGGTGGTGAGAAGATGCAACTTTTCTATACCGTTAAAAATACGCACCGTTCTGTGGGGACAAGTACCAGCTCTATCATCACACGCAAATATGGCATGACAGGGTTGGAACCAGACCATCTAACCGTTCGTATGCGCGGATCAGCTGGTAATTCATTGGGTGCTTTTGCGGTTCAAGGTTTGAAACTTGAGATTTTTGGGGATTCAAATGATTATGTTGGCAAAGGCTTATCAGGTGGCACAATCGTTGTCCGCTCGATGGTGTCTAGCCCATTGAAATCAAACGAAAATACAATTGTTGGCAATACATGCTTGTACGGTGCCACTGCAGGTAAATTGTTTGCAGCGGGCCAAGGCGGGGAACGTTTTGGGGTTCGTAACTCTGGTGCCATAGCGGTAGTTGAGGGCATTGGATCGAACGGTTGTGAATATATGACAGGTGGTACTGTTGTTGTCTTAGGTGAAGCGGGCGCGAATTTTGGTGCGGGTTTCACAGGCGGCATGGCCTTTGTTTATGATGAAGACGCTACGTTCGAACATCGTGTGAATGAAGAGAGCGTGATTTACCAACGCATCGAAGTCGATCATTATGAAAACTTGGTTAAAGGATTGATCAAAGAACATATAAAAGAAACACATTCTCAATATGCAGCACAGTTGTTGCAAGATTGGGATATTGAAAAAGGTAAGGTATGGCAAGTTGTGCCGAAAGAAATGCTCGATAAATTGGAAATTCCAGTGAGCAAGTCTGGCAATTTGAAAAAATCTGCCTAAATCTATTGTCGTTTGATGAATAAGCGACAAGAAGAATGCGCAAGTTGCTGTCTCTCGTGACTTGTTAGCTAGGTTTAATAGATCCGGGACGATCTTTTAAACCATTTGAATACCTGCAACGGTATTCATCCCTAACCAAGACTTAGGCGAAGGCTTTTTAGGCCTTCGCCTTTTTTTATCTTTCAAATAGATACAAAACAGGCTATCCAAAAGTATAATTGTGCACTGCGCTAATAACTGAGAAACCATGAGACGTCTTTACCATCTACCGTTTGATCCGGGTTGTCGTAAAATCCGCATTCTTTTAGCCGAGAAAAAACTCGATTTTAAAGGTGTTGTTGAACCTGTGTGGGAACGACGCGAGACGTTTTTGGCGCTGAATCCTGCGGGTGAAGTCCCTGTATTGGTTGAACCTGAGGGGCGTGCGATTTGGGATGAACATGCGATCACAGAATATGTAGAAGAAGTTTATCCTACGCCTACAATGTTGGGTTTAAGCCCTGAACAGCGTGCTGAAGTACGCAGATTATGCGCTTGGTTTGATCGTAAGTTTGGGCTTGAGGTTTCAAAAAACCTTGTGGGTGAGAAAATTAATAAACGCATGCACGGCAATGCCACCCCTAATTCGTCCGCTATTCGTGCTGGCAAACAAAATGTGCATTATCATCTTGATTATATTGCCTATTTGACAGAACAGCGCAATTGGTTGGCAGGTAATGATTTGTCATTAGCTGATATTACGGCTGCGGCTCATATCAGTGCGGTTGATTATTTAGGGGACATTCCTTGGGCTGATCATGCAGGCGCACATGCTTGGTATTCACGCATTAAATCACGTATATCTATGCGCGATATTTTAGCTGATACGGTTCCGGGTATCGCACCTGTTGCACATTATACAGATTTAGATTTTTAAGTTTTCTTTAAAACTGATATTTGCGACATTTATTCCTGATCACACTCTTTTACAATTCTTTGCACCCTCAAAGCAGACCTTTGTATATAAATCTTTCTTGAAAAGTCTCTTGCACTCCCTAGAGGTGTGAGCGAAAACTAGAAGCGAACATTTTCCTTAACTGGAGGATGTTCGCATTTTTTTTGCATAAATACAGATAAGGAACAGACCCGTGTCAAATTTACCAAAATTAAGCGATGCAAAATTGGAATTAAATGCAGGTGTCGCGACCTTGACGTTTATGCGCCATGATGTGCGCAATGCATTGACCGGAACAACCCTTATTGATGATATCTTGCAAACCATTGATTGGGTGAACCGGGCAGCGGATGACGTTTCTGTATTGATCATGACGGGGGATGGGTCAGCCTTTAGTGCAGGCGGTAATGTTAAAGACATGCAAGACCGCGCAGGTGATTTCGCAGGGGATGTTGAAGAATGCCAAACACGTTATCGTCAAGGTATACAACGCATTCCCTTGGCCATGAACAAATGTGAGGTTCCGATCATTGCTGCGGTAAATGGTGCGGCTGTAGGGGCTGGTTTTGATGTGGCAAATATGGCCGATATTCGCATTGCCTCAACAAAAGCAAAATTTGGTGAGACCTTTGTAAACCTTGGAATCATTCCGGGCGATGGCGGGGCTTATTTCCTACAGCGCTTGATTGGATATCAAAAGGCGGCAGAACTGACATTCACAGGCCGTGTGATTGGGGCTGATGAAGCCTTAAAAATCGGTGTGGTCTTGGAAGTTGTTGAACCGGATCAATTGATGGTGCGCACAAACGAACTCGCTTCTCAAATAGCGGCAAAACCGGCCCAAGCCCTTCGCTTTACCAAACGCCTCATGAAAATGGGCCAGCGCATGGAATTGCCAGATTTTCTGGATCTATGTGCCTGTTTCCAAGGCATGTGCCACAATTCAGACGAACATATGGTTGCGGTTGATAAGATGATTGAGACGATGAAGAGGTAAAGAAATAAGTTGAATGCCCTATTAACGTGTAAATGTTCTTGACACACAATCAATAAACCGCTACCTGATAAGCGTTATGCTTGGGGAGCGCATCTATGAATTGTGATTATCGTCGATCAGTTGCAGACAGCATGTCATGCGATCATGAGGCTATTTGTTTAATACCGGCAAAATATTTTGCGAAGACATATCTTGATTTCTCAAAGGCACAAAAATGGATATTAACAGTATTGGGTGCGACACTCGGGGTTGTTGGCAGAGGAATATTTCGTACAAGCCAACACGTAAGTGCTGTGAATGATAAGTTTCTAGAAACTGTTATGAATTTAGAATTTGTGTTCTACTTGGCTGCTTCTATTTATTTTTTAATTTGGCTGGCAACTATTTTTTTAATGGGTAATGCGAAAGCAAATTCAGTAAAAAGTCAATTTTGGCAATCTGTTGCATATCCAATAGCTTTGATTGAGACGCTAGGATTACTCATAGAAATAGCACCAAATATGTAAGGATAAATTATAAATGAGACAAAATATAATTAGATTTTTATCCATTATTGGTATGGGTGTTTTGCTATATGGAATTGCAAATGCTGATGATGAAGAAACACCCAAAGCTGGTTATAAATCAAAGACTGCAAACATTTCGGCTGATAAAGTTATATCAGATGGGAAACAGGATTTTATTCTAAATGCAAATAACAAATTATTCCTTGTTGAGAATGAAGAAGAGTCATCCCAAGAAGCACCTAAAATATTTAAAAAGCTCACCTTTAAAAAGAAACTTTCTTTATCTGTCTCTCTCTTAAATGGTTCTGATGAACCCAAAAAAATCGATATTCGTGAAGTCATCAAATTAACCCCCACGAAACATAAACCTGCGCCGCTTTCTGATAATAGTATCCGTGTTGTAAATGAATGGATCAAATCCGGTATTGCAGAATTAATGGTAGAATCAGATGAAAACGAATATCGAGTCGTTTCTATGAGGCATGTGGGGAATGAAGGGAATTTAGATTCTTTACGATCATTATTAACTCAAACGAAATATCAAGTCGGCCTTTTACCTGCGGCTGCGAACTCAACGAGAGAATGGAAAACGGTTGAAGGACTCGAAAATAGTTTTCAAGTCATAGGGTCATTGAAAATTTCTTTTTAACTTTGAGTTCCTTTTTCGTTCGTCAAACCAAACTTGCGCCCCGTGGGTTTACGAATAGTTTCAAGCTTAAGGGTGTAAGTGTATGGAATAATACAATCTAAAACGCCGATTTCATCACGAATTAAAACGACTTTTGCAAGCATGCCTCCTTTGACGTGCACAACCTCGACTGTCTCCATATGGCTTATCCTGGATGTGGGAGGTATACCACATTCTGGATATTTTTGCTTGGCATAAGGTGTAATCAAGGGCAAAAGAGAGATATCATGTTTCTAAAGAATGCATATGGAGAGAATGGATTATGTCTGAGACAATTATTGGCGTCATGGGTGGCAGTGGCATTTACGAGATCGATGGCTTGGAAAATACCCGTTGGGTAAAGGTTGAATCGCCCTTTGGGACTGTGTCAGATGAAATATTGCACGGGGAACTTAATGGCGTGCAAATGCGTTTTTTGCCACGCCATGCGCGCGGTCACCGTATCTCCCCTTCTGAGGTGAATTACCGCGCCAATATTGATGCGATGAAACGCGCAGGCGTTACAGACATTGTTTCAGTTTCGGCTTGTGGGTCACTAAAAGAAGAATTGCCACCGGGGCATTTTGTACTTGCTGATGATTATATTGATCGCACATTTGCGCGCGATAAGTCCTTTTTCACAACAGGTTGTGTTGCCCATGTTGCTTTTGGTGAACCTGTTTCAACACGCTTGGTTGATTGCTTGGAAGACGCCTTAAAAGAATGTGATATTGAATACACCCGTGGTGGAACTTATCTTTGTATGGAAGGCCCTCAGTTCTCAACAAAGGCCGAGTCGAACCTATACCGTTCATGGGGCTGTTCCGTGATCGGCATGACCAACATGCCCGAAGCCAAACTGGCGCGCGAAGCCGAAATGGGATATGCCACGGTCGCCATGGTGACAGATTTTGATTGCTGGCATGAAGACCATGATGATGTAACAGTGGATCAAATCATTAAAGTTTTGTTGAGCAATGCCGATAAAGGGCGCTCACTTGTGAAAGCCGCCGCCCCAAAAATTGCCGCCGCACCATTGCCATGTCCATCGGGTTGCCACAACGCACTTGAATTTGCATTGATCACAGCACCTGAAGCACGTGATCCAGAATTATTGAAAAAACTAGATGCCGTCGCAGGCCGGGTTTTGAATAAATAGGAATGAAATAATGAAAGTTAACGGTACTCCGACACGTACGATCTGGCTGAATGAAGACGGCTGGCGCGTTGATATTATAGATCAAACCAAATTGCCTCATGTTTATGAGATCGTCACCATGGCGAACTTGGATGATGCTTGTGTCGCCATTAAAGATATGTTGGTGCGTGGCGCGCCCTTGATTGGGGCGACGACGGGTTATGGTATGGCCTTGGCTTTGCGCATTGACGCAACGGATGCAGGATTTGAAAAAGCTTATAATGATCTGTATGCCACGCGCCCCACTGCTGTGAACCTGCGCTGGGCCTTAGAAGTTATGAAAGACAAAATTTTGTCTTTGCCAGAAGATGCACGTGTTGAAGCAGCCTATAAGCTGGCGGCAGATATTTGTGATGAAGATGTAGCTCAAAATTCATCTATTGGGGATCATGGTCTTAAAATCATTGAAGAAATTTGGGCCAAGAAGGGCAAAAAGGGTGTGGTTAATATCCTAACTCATTGTAATGCAGGTTGGCTTGCGACCGTTGATTGGGGCACAGCTACAGCCCCCATGTATAAAGCATTTGAAGCGGGTATTCCCATTCATGTTTGGGTGGATGAAACGCGCCCGCGTAACCAAGGTGCGTCCTTGACGGCGTGGGAATTGGGCAATCATGGTGTGCCGCACACGTTGATCGTGGATAATGCGGGCGGGCATTTAATGCAACATGGTGAGGTTGATTTGTGTATTGTCGGCACTGATCGCACCACTGCCAGCGGTGATGTCTGTAATAAAATCGGAACTTACCTGAAAGCTTTGGCAGCGCATGATAATGGCGTTCCATTTTATGTTGGTCTGCCTTCACCGACCATTGATTGGGAAGTCCATGATGGCGTGAAAGAAATTCCTATTGAAGAACGCGATGCTACTGAGGTTACTGAAATGACGGGTCGCTTGAAAGATGGCTCGGTTGCAACCGTGACCATCACCCCAGTTGGCTGTAAAGCGGGTAACTTCGCCTTTGATGTGACACCACGTAAATATGTGACTGGTTTAATTACAGAACGCGGTGTAGCTGAAGCATCCAAAGAAGGTTTGGCAGCATTGTTTCCTGAACGCGTGTTGAGTTAAAAAAGAGGGATGTTATGTCGTTTGATACGTGGTTGATGTATTTACTAGCCGTCATTGGGATCTGCATAACACCGGGGCCTAATATCTTGCTTGCTATGTCCCATAGTGTTGAACATGGTGTAAAACGTACCTGTGTGACGGCATTGGGCTGTATCACGGCGACCTCAAGCATGGCTGCGATATCGGCGACAGGACTGGGCGCGATCCTTTTAGCATCTGAAAATGCTTTTTTGGTGATGAAATACTTGGGTGGGGCTTATTTATTTTATATGGGTTTAAGCCTGTGGTTTAAATCGGAAAACTTAAGTATTTCAGATGCGCAAAGCTCAGCCAATGTAAAACCATTGCGAAAACTATATGCAAAAGGCGTGATCGTTTCTGCCAGTAATCCAAAAGCTATTGTCTTTTTTGGGGCGCTTTTTCCTTTATTTTTAGATCCGAAAGCGGAATTAATCCCGCAATTTTCGATCATGTTGGCAACATTTCTTGTATTTTCATATGGTATCATTATGGGTTTTGCGCTCATAACAGCAAAAATTGCGCCTTTTTTGCGTCAAAGCCATGTGAATAAGATGTTTAATCGTATCACGGGCAGCTTATTTATGGGAATTGGTGTGGCCTTGGCCTCAACTGAAAAGTAATAATATGTTAAAACAGGATGTCATCGATACGGCTTTAAAGATGAATGCACTGGGCATTAACCAAGGGACCAGTGGGAATGTATCTGTGCGCTGTGGGAACGAGTTTCTCATCACGCCTTCTGGCATGGACTATGATGATTTAATTCCAAGTGATATTGTGAATGTTGATATGGAAGGTCGTTATTACGGACGGCGCAAACCATCCAGTGAGTGGCGTTTCCATTGTGATATTATGAAGGCACGCCCCGATGTGCATGCGGTTATTCATACCCATTCAAAATTCGCAACGACTTTGGCTTGTTTGCGAAAAGCACTGCCGCCCTTTCATTATATGATTGCTGTTGCTGGTGGACGAACTGTGCGGTGCGCGCCCTATGCGATCTTTGGCTCTCAAGAACTTTCAGACCTTGCGATTGTGGCATTGAGAAACAGAAATGCGTGTTTGCTTGCCAATCATGGAATGATTGTCGCTGCACCAAATTTAAAGAAAGCCTTAGCCATTGCCCATGAAGTTGAGATGTTGTGCGAACAATATCTAACGGCCTTGCAAGTGGGGGAACCGCATATTCTGAGTGATGAAGAAATGGATGCGGTGATTGAGAAATTTAAAACCTATGGCAAGCAAGATGCAAAAACTGAGACGCACGAAAAAAATCAAAGCAAAAGCAATGATCCATGGAACCGAGGTTTTAGTGTTTATAAGCCGATAGGTTGATTGGTGGTCTAGCGCAAGAGCGCTGTTACCGTGCGGACCAATTCTTCAGGATTAAATGGTTTTTCTAAAATCGCATCTGCGCCTGCGCTGAGGGCTGTATCGAGTAAATCACCACCATTTTGGTCAGCACCACCGCCTGAGATTGCTAAAATACTGATGTCTGGATTGGCTGAAATGGCAAAATCGATGACTTCCAGACCGGTAATGTCGGGCATTAAGATATCGGTGATTAAGAGCTGGAATTTGTGCTCTTTTAGCTTTTGAAGGGCAGCTTTCCCGCTGTCGGCACTTTCAATCTTAAAACCTGCATCAGAAAGTGCATCTTTCATCAGGTATAAAATGACTGAGTCGTCGTCGACGATCAAAAGCTGTGACACGGGTAATCTCCAATGGATGTATCTTCAGTATAAGTGATGATACTTATCAAAGGTAAATAAATTACGAAGATGATACAATCATATGATTGCTTGCTTTAAATGTTCGTACACCATACAATTTATAAAAATTAAATTCTAAGGATCATACAAGTGTTACACCCTCATCTTGATCATATGCGCAACGTGGTTGAAAGTTTGCCCCATTGTCAGAAATTGGGTTTAAAGATTACGACGTTGGCACAGGGCATAGGCACCATTCAACTTGAACCGCGTCCTGAGCTCGTTGGGAACGTGGCACGCAACTTTCTGCACAGTGGCGTGGTGACAACTTTACTGGATACTCTTTCAGGGACTGTGGCATCTTCGGCATATCCTGAGGGCCGTACCGTGGCTACCTTGGATTTGCGCCTTGATCATTTACAAGGCTTGGATGGGATCAAAACATTATATGGGAAGGCTGAATGTTACCATTTTGATAATGATGTGGCTTACGTTCGGGGCTGGGCTTGGCAAGAGGATGAAGGCAAACCTGTGGCCTATTGTGTGGGCACTTTTATGTCCAGTGGACCGTTTGAACTTCAAGTCGGAGCTTAAGCCATGCGCAAAATCATCAATCATTTGAAATCAGGCGGCGCCTTAGATGAATTAAATGCGATGATCCCTTATGCGGGTTTTGTCGGTTTTGATATCAGCGAAGATGAAAAGGGGCTTCTCACCGTCTTAAAAGCAAGCCCGGACAATATTGGAAACGAGATCATTGGGGCCATTCATGGCGGGGTCATCGGGGCTTTGCTGGAACATGCAGCAAGTTTTCATGTGTTGGCAGAGATTGACAGCATGCGTACCCCTCGCATCGTGAATGTGTCGATAGATTACCTGCGCCCGGCTTTAAATAAAGATACTTTTGCGCGCGGTATTGTCATTAAACAGGGCAAACGCGTGGCGAACGTGCGCGTTATGGCGTGGCAAGATGATGAAAATCGCCCGGTTGCAGCAGCCCATGCACATTTCCTTATTGCGTAAATGCCTTTAAGTCCCCATTTTAAGGAGAAGACACATATTTTAAAAGGCGGATGAGAACAGTGCAATACGTTGAAACAACAAGAATGATTACGGTTACCGTAGAACCAATCTTTCTTGAAGATGACTCAGAACCAGCAAAAAGTACGTTCATGTGGGCTTATCACATCAACATTGTGAATGAGGGTGAAGAGCCAGTTCAACTGATATCGCGCTATTGGAAAATCACCGATGGCTTGGGCCGTACCCAAGAAATACGCGGCGAAGGCGTGGTCGGGGATCAACCTTTGTTGGGCCCCGGTGCCTCATACGAATATACCAGCGGCGTGCCCCTACAAACAGCCAGTGGCTTTATGGGCGGATGGTATGAAATGATCAGCGCTGTCGGGGAACGCATCGAAGTCATCGTCCCCACCTTTTCACTGGACAGCCCATTCGAAGCTCATACAGTTAATTAAGGACCAAGGCCTCTTTTCTTAAGTAAAAAACGAAAATCTCTCAAGCCCATTCATAAGCCCTCTTAAGCATTAACTAAGAGGGCTTTCTTATGACAGCACGGGTGAAAACAGTTACATTCCAAGGTATTGATGTCATTGACGTCGATGTTCAAGTGCAGATGTCCAATGGCATGCCGGCCTTTAGCATTGTGGGGTTGGCGGATAAGGCGGTAAGTGAGGCGCGCGAAAGGGTACGTGCGGCGCTCACGGCTCTTGGTTTGTCATTGCCCGCCAAACGGATTACGGTGAACTTATCCCCAGCTGATCTTGCCAAAGTGGGGTCACACTTTGACCTTCCCATTGCCCTTGGCTTACTTGCATCTATGGGGGTGGTGGCAGAAGAAGACTTGATGTCCTTTATTGTGTTGGGTGAATTGGCGCTGGATGGGCGAATTTCACCTGTGACAGGGGTTTTACCCGCTGCCATTCATGCTCAAGTGACAGGGCAAAATATTTTATGTCCGAAACCTCAAGGTGGCGAAGCCGTATGGGCAGGAGATTTGGATGTGCTGGCCCCGCGCGACCTCATTGAATTGGTTAATCATTTTAAGGGTTCACAAGTTCTCACCCGCCCTCAACCCATGGCACAAAATCAACCTCGCAGCCATGATGGGCTTGATTTGCGCGATATTCGGGGGCAAGAAACTGCTAAACGTGCCTTGGAAGTTGCGGCTGCGGGGAGTCATAATCTCCTGTTCTGCGGCCCCCCCGGTTCTGGAAAATCCATGCTAGCCCAACGCTTGCCGGGGATTCTCCCCCCGCTTGATGCGCATGAAGCCTTGGAAGTTTCCATGATACATTCCGTTGCTGGCACATTGCCTGAGGGCGGTTTGATGGTGGAACGCCCGTTTCGTGACCCGCATCATTCAGCATCTATGCCCGCGCTTATTGGTGGCGGGCATAAGGTGCGTCCCGGCGAAGTATCGTTGGCGCATTTAGGTGTGTTATTTTTGGATGAACTGCCGGAATTTAACCGGGTCGCGTTGGAGGCTTTGCGCCAACCTCTTGAAAGTGGACGTGCAGAAATTGCACGTGCGAACGCCCATGTATCATATCCGGCGCGCATACAACTGATCGCGGCGATGAACCCGTGTCGATGTGGGCATTTAGGCGATGCGTCCTTGGCTTGTTCACGCGCGCCAAAATGTGCAGAAGGATACCGCGATAAAATATCGGGTCCGCTTTTAGATCGCATCGACCTGCATTTAGATGTGCCACCAGTCAGCCCAGCTGATTTGCATTTGGCGCCCGCAGTCGAGGGCACAGCGGAGGTGAGAGAACGTGTTTTGCGTGCCCGAATTGTGCAGAAAGAACGTTACGCCGAACATGGATTGCGCACGAATGCGGAGGTCGATGGAGAGCTTTTATTAAAGATATGCGAGCCTGATAAATCAGGAAAAAATTTACTGATAGAGGCCACGAATAAGCTTAAGTTATCAGCACGTGGCTATCATCGTATCTTGCGTGTTGCCCGTACATTGGCTGATTTGGACGGTTCAAGTCAAGTAAATGCACAACATATTGGGGAAAGTGTGTCGTACCGTCCCAACATATTGCGCAGACCTGAAAACCGTAAAGTGGTTGGTTTTTGATGTGCTATAATTCCACATCATAGCGAATGAAATCGGTTAATTTAGCGACTTTATTATAAAGGCCTTGTGCGGTTTTATTTTGTTTATCCGTATGCCAATAAAGTTTGGCACAGCCCTCAGCTTTTGCGGCCTCTTCCACAGCCTTAATCAAGGCACGTCCGGCACCAATTGATCGGGCCGTACTATCGACAAATAGATCTTCGAGATAGCAATAAGACGTGGGATGCCATGTGGTCCCATGAAAGAAAAAATGAGTCGCGCCAATGAGTTTGCCTTCATGTTCACAGGCCAATCCACGTAAAGGGTCGTTCTTGTTCAGCAGTCGTTGCCATACACCTTGAGTGATGGTGTCCGCCAACTCAACCTTATAATATGCTAAATACTCATCCCAAAGGGTGCGCCAAGCTTGTTCGTCATTTGTTGTAAGTTCTCGAATGCTCATGGGGTAACTTCCTTGTTTTTATGCAGACGTTCGCGTCCTAAAATATAGATACCGCTTGCGATAATGACTGAACTGCCCCCAACTGTTGCAAACTCAGGGGTGAGATGCCAGAACATCCAGTCAAAAATTGCTGCCCAAATGAGGGCTGTATATTCCATGGGGCTGATTGCTGTGGGTGGTGCAATACGCACTGCCTCTGTCATCAAATAATGGGCCATGCCACCAAATAATCCCATGGCGAGACACCAAATTAAGGCGGTTCCATCAATGGGAACCCAATATATTGGCAAAAGGACCAACCCAACGACTGCCATACCAGACGTGGCCCAAAAAGAAAGGGCAACGGCATTTTCTGTTGTACCATATTTACGCGCAAGTATCTGTGTGAGGGCATAAGCTGCGGCTGTTACCAACATGAAAGGCGCGCCACTCGATAAAACACCCTCATCTGGTTGCAAGACGATTACAACGCCTGCAAATCCAACAAGCATGGCCCCAATGCGATGTATGCCAATATGTTCACCAATCAGAAGAACTGAAAAGAGGACCATGAAAAAAGGTGCGCTAAAACAAATGGCAAGTGCATTTGCAAGCGACATGTCTTTTACGCCAATGGTGAAGGATAAAAAAGCAATTGCCCCTAGAACAGCGCGCGCAACATGGACCAAGGGACGCTTGGTTTTGATCAAGGCGATACTGCCGCGCATCTTAGCAATTATAATGATGGGGAACAGGCCAAATAAGGCCCTAAAAAATAGAATTTGTGGCGCGGTTTGGCTATCGGCTAATATTTTAATAATGGCGTCCATACAGCTCATCAGCACCATGCCAAGTGCCATGAGGAAAAGACCACGAGTAATTGGGCTCATTATGATTCCCACCTAAATAAGGGCGAGGGCTTTTCTTCAGTTATGGTCTTACTTTCTATGCCATTCGAGGAAAAGACCCTCGAATGTGATATCGAAGAAAGTCTTTTAAACTTTGTCTGCCGGCTTAATCATGGAGCCTAATCGTCGCCCACCGAAGATATGGACGTGGAGATGAGGGACTTCTTGTCCGCCTTCATCACCAATGTTGGATAAAATACGATATCCACTTTCTACGACACCAGCTTCGCGTGCGACCAGGCCAATGGCACGGATATAGCCCGCGATTTCTGCATCCGTGGCGTTTAATGAAAAATCATCAAAGCTTTCATAAGCACCTTTTGGAATCACGAGCGTATGAACGGGTGCGCGTGGTGCAATATCTTTAAAAGCTAGCGCATATTCATTTTCATAGACTTTATCGCAGGGGATTTCGCCGCGTAAAATCTTCGCAAAAATGTTATTTGAATCGTATGCCATGGCTCTAGCCTTTAAGTAATAATATGTCTCGAACCGCACAATGTGCGCTTTTTGGGTGGTTTGGCAAGTGTGAAATTGTCTGGGTGACAATTGTTCTAGCTTTTGCGCCAAGTACCATCCATTTGGAAGATGTCCCCTAAGGTCGCGTAGTCTTTATATCCAAGACGTGCGATAGGGTTGACCTTTTTTAAATCGATTTTTCCATCAACTACGAATGAATCCTGAATATGGATCCCAACCACGTGACCTAAGATTAATGTGTTTTTTTCGGAATCTGAATCCGATAAAAGGTCGATCATTTGCGTGAGCCGGCATTCTAAATGGATGGGTGATTTTTTAATACGTTTTGGTTTAATAAGAATTGAATCGATCATTTCTAGGTCTGCTAATTTGGCCTCATCTGTGTCAGGATGTTCAGGACTTGACGTTCGAAACATTTCATTTTTCAAATCAAACGTAGCAATGTTCACAACAAAT
>Ga0209345_10002679_pt1 | contig 19293 bp, 14 predicted proteins | sample Cruoilmetagenom7_FD_187294 | JGI IMG/M metagenome (GOLD analysis project Ga0209345, IMG submission 187294) | Oil polluted marine microbial communities from Coal Oil Point, Santa Barbara, California, USA - Sample 7 (SPAdes) (version 2) | ecosystem: Environmental > Aquatic > Marine > Oil seeps ... | reverse complement strand
ATGCCTCACTCCCAGCCTTCGTGCCCCAAGGGCTCAATCCGGGTCCGGTGCGAGGCATGGTGATAGCGTTCAAGCCGCTGCCATTTGTCCGCCAGCACGTGCGGGTCCGCCGAGCGTCTGAAGACGGTGGCAACCGGTGTTTCCCCGATCAGATGCAGGCGCTGACCCACCGAGAGCAACAGGCCGGGGCCATGCTTTTGCATGACCCGGTCCACCAGGTTGCGCTTCGAGCCCGCAGATTGAATGCCGCTGGCAAAAGGATCCGGCAATGGCTGCCCGGCAACCAGCGCCGGATCGACAGTCCCGACCACGCGCAGAAGCAGGTTTATCAGGCCTGTGCTGGCAAAGCTTTCCATATGACGACCCTTCCCCGGCAAACCCCGGATCATCCGAGTTCCGCAGCCATATCCGATCATATCTGCCCCGATCAAAATTGAACAATCGCGCCAAACCGAAATCTGGCGCAGATGTTCAATATTCCGGTGATGCCCCGGCCCATGCTCGCCCCAGATCCACACTCAGGAGGCAAGACATGACCAAACACGGCGAGCTTATCGTCATCACCGGCGCCAGCCGCGGCATCGGCCTTGCACTGGTCAACCGGTTTCTCGATGCCGGGTTTCCGGTGCTGGCGATAGCCCGCGATACCGCATCGATGAAGGCGCACGACAACTTGACCACGCTCGATGCCGATCTTGCCGGGCGGGCGGGGATTGCCCGGGTGAGCGACCGTGTGGCGGCACTGGGATTGCCGGTGGCGGTGCTGATCAACAATGCGGGCGTCCAGAACGCGATCGATCTCACCGGGCCGCAGATTGCAAACCCGGAAGGCCCGGACCTCATCCGGGATGAAATCGCGCTCAACCTGACCGCGCCGATCCTGCTGGCGCTGGCGCTGCTTCCGTTCATGCTGCGGCCGGACGGCACCATCGTCAACGTGACATCGCTGGTTTCGAGACAGCCCAAGCCTTCCGCACCGGTCTATTCGGCATCCAAGGCCGGGCTCGCCTCGTTCACGCAGGCGCTCCGGGTGCAACTGCGTTCGCAAGGCGTGCGCGTTGTCGAAGCGGTGCCGCCGCTGGTGGACACCGCCATGACATCGGGCCGCGGCAAGGGAAAGATTTCGCCCGAGGCCATGGCAGACGCGATTCTGGAGGGTGTCGCCAACCAGCGCCAGACAGTTGCCCCCGGCCTGTCACGCCGGGTGCTGGTCCTCAACCGGCTGCTGCCGGAACTGGTGCGCAGGATTCTGGCGAGAAGCTGACCGCTTTTCCCGGCATATTGCATGCAAAGCGCATGGACCTTGAAGGCCCCCCGCGCTAATCCTTGCAGCATGAAAAAAGGTGATCATCTCTTCCTCGTCGACGGCTCCGGCTACATTTTCCGGGCCTATCACGCGCTTCCGCCGCTGACGCGCAAATCAGACGGGCTGCCGGTCGGCGCTGTCGCCGGCTTCTGCAACATGCTGTGGAAGCTGGTTTCGGAGGCACGCGATACATCCGTCGGCGTGACGCCGACGCATTTCGCGGTGATTTTCGACCATTCGTCGAAGACCTTCCGCAAGGATCTTTATCCGGAGTACAAGGCCAACCGCTCGGCCCCGCCGGAAGATCTCGTGCCGCAGTTCGCCGTCATCCGCGAGGCGACGCGGGCGTTTGACCTGCCCTGCATCGAGATGGAAGGTTTCGAGGCCGACGACCTGATCGCCACCTATGCGCGGCTGGCGCGCGAAGCCGGCGCCGACGTGACGGTGATTTCGTCCGACAAGGACCTGATGCAGCTGGTCGGGCCACAGGTGTCGATGTACGACAGCATGAAGGATCGCCAGATCGGGGTGCAGGAAGTCATCGACAAGTGGGGCGTGCCGCCCGAGAAGATGATCGACCTGCAGGCGCTGACCGGCGATTCGGTCGACAACGTGCCGGGCATTCCCGGGATCGGGCCGAAAACCGCGGCGCAGCTGATCGAGCAATTCGGCGACCTGGACACGCTGCTCGAGCGTGCCGGCGAGATCAAGCAGAACAAGCGGCGCGAGAACATCATCGAGTTTGCCGACAAGGCGCGGCTTTCCCGCGAACTTGTGCGGCTCAGGGATGATGTCGGCGTTAGCGAAAAACTAGATGAGCTGACGCTCAACCCGCTCGACGGGCCAAAGCTGGTGTCGTTCCTGAAAGGCATGGAATTCACCTCGCTGACACGGCGGGTGGCCGATGCCACTGAAACCGACGCCAGCGCGGTTGATGCCGCCGAAATCGCCGTCGATGCGGCAGCCGAGATGCGTGGACCCGATCTCGATCCGGGCCAGGCGTCCGGCGCCTCCTCATCCTCCGGCGGATCGGCAAACGGCGATGACACCCCGCAGGGACTGGCCAAGCGGCGCGCGGAAACTGCCGCGTCGGCCAGGATCGACACCACGGCCTATGAAACGCTGCGCGATATCGACCAGCTCAAGGCCTGGTGCGCGATGGCGCGGGAACGCGGCCTTGTCGCCTTCGACACAGAAACCACATCGCTTGATGCGATGCAGGCGGAGCTGGTGGGTTTCTCGCTGGCGCTTCCCGAAACCGCGCCGGACACCGGCGAACTCAAGGTCAAGGCCTGTTACGCGCCGCTGGCGCATTCCAATGGCGCCGGCGATCTTCTGGGCGGTGGCGGCGCGCAAGCCGACCAGATGCCGATGCGCGAGGCGCTCGACGAACTCAAGGCACTGCTTGAGGATCCGGCAGTTCTCAAGATCGGGCAGAACCTCAAATACGACATGCTGGTGATGGCACAGCACGGCATCTCGATCGAGAGTTTCGACGACACCATGCTGTTATCCTACGTGCTCGAGGCAGGCGCCGGCGGGCATGGCATGGATTCGCTGTCAGAGCGCTGGCTCGGGCACAAGACGATTTCCTACAAGGACGTGACCGGCACCGGCAAGAGTGCCATCCCGTTTGCCGAGGTGCAGATCGACAAGGCGACTGCCTATGCCGCGGAAGATGCCGACGTGACGCTCAGATTGTGGCATGTGCTCAAGCCACGGCTGGTCTCAGACGGCATGGTTTCGGTTTACGAGCGTCTTGAACGGCCGCTGGCGCCGGTTCTGATGCGGATGGAAAAGCGCGGAATCCGCGTTGACCGGCAGATCCTGTCGCGGCTGTCGGGCGAACTGGCGCAGGGAGCAGCAGCGCTGGAGGCGGAAATCCAGGAGCTGGCCGGCGAAAACTTCAATGTCGGCTCGCCCAAGCAGCTCGGCGAAATCCTGTTTGACAAGATGAGCCTGCCCGGCGGCACCAAGACCAAGACCGGGCAATGGTCGACCAGCGCCCAGGCGCTTGAGGACCTGGCTGCGGCGGGACACGAACTGCCGCGCAAGATCGTCGACTGGCGGCAGCTGACCAAGCTCAAATCCACCTATACCGACGCGCTGCCGGGGTTCATCAATCCCGAGACCAAGCGGGTGCACACGTCGTTTGCGATGGCGGCCACCACCACCGGGCGGCTGTCGTCATCGGATCCGAACATCCAGAACATTCCGGTGCGCACGGCAGAAGGCCGCAAGATCCGCACCGCCTTTATCGCCGAACCGGGCAATGTGCTGATTTCGGCGGATTACAGCCAGATCGAACTTCGGGTGCTGGCGCATGTCGCCGATATCCCGCAGCTGACGCAGGCGTTTGCCGACGGTATCGACATTCACGCCATGACCGCGTCGGAAATGTTCGGCGTTCCGATCGAGGGCATGCCGCCGGAAGTGCGCCGCCGCGCCAAGGCGATCAATTTCGGCATCATCTACGGCATCTCCGCCTTCGGCCTCGCCAATCAGCTCGGGATCGAGCGCTCCGAGGCAGGAGACTACATCCGCAAGTATTTCGAGCGCTTTCCCGGCATCAAGGACTACATGGAGGCCACCAAGGCGGAAGCCAAGGAACATGGCTACGTGACCACGATCTTCGGCCGGCGGGCGCACTATCCGGACATCCGGTCGTCCAATCCGCAGGTCAGGGCGTTCAACGAGCGGGCCGCGATCAACGCCCCGATCCAGGGCTCTGCCGCCGATATAATCCGCCGCGCCATGGTGCGGATGGAGCCGGCGCTGGAAAAGGCCGGCAAGAAGGCCCGCATGCTGTTGCAGGTGCATGACGAACTGATCTTCGAGGCCGCGGAAGCCGATGCCCAGTCGATCATTCCGGTGATCGTCGACGTGATGGAAAACGCGGCGATGCCCGCGGTCAACATGGCGGTACCGCTGAAGGTTGACGCCCGCGCCGCACTGAATTGGGACGAAGCCCACTGAGCAGGCTTCGGGCCGTTTGGTTTTGCCGTTAGCCCCGGTAGCAGTGGAAATGTGCCGCCATTCGGCTTAGCCTGCTGCCACCGGGGCAACGAAACAAGGCGGGTGGGGGCAAATGAGGTGCATGGAGAGCGTTCAGGACAGTCGCGGTCCGGCTGATGCGATCAGCCTTTCAGCCAATGGCCTCGGCCTGAGAAGCGGACTGCTTCGGGGCTCACGCGAAGAGGGCGACACCGACGCTGCGGTCCAACTGTCGTTCGACCAGCCGACGGGGCGGGGCGAGATCGGTTTTTACGAGTTCGATCCGGATTTCAACATCATCGTCAGCGACTGTTTCTGGCGCCAGGACGGTTTCGTGAAATATGCCGGCGAAGGCTGGATCCGGTTCAATTTCTGCCTCGACGCCAACGCTGCATTCGATTTTGAAGACCGTGGCCGCTTCGAGCTGCGCGGCCAGGAACTGAGAGTATTCCACCAGCCTGAAGGGACGGATTGCGGGCATCACATTCATGGCAATGGCCGGTCGGTGTGCGTGACGATTTCGGTCAGGCGCGCCTATCTCGGCAAGCTTCTCGGGACCAGGGACAACCGGTTCCTCGAAAGCGCGGAAGAGACCGGCAGCGACGGTTTCTTCTTTCACCGCTACGAAATGGATCCGGCATCGCTGCGCGCGGTGGCCGACATGCTGACGATGAAACATCGCGGAACCCTGCGGCTGCTCTACGCCAAGGCCAAATCGGAGGAGCTGCTTGTCAATGCGCTGTCGTTTGCCAGCCGGCCGGAGACCGCAAGCCCGCGCATCCGCTTGGGGCACCGGGACCGGGCCCGCATCCTGCAGGTGCGCGAAACGCTTGACGAGAGCTTCGCAAAACCGCCACCGGTGTCCGAACTGGCCCGGCGTTTCGGCATCAACCGCAACAAGCTTTCCTACGGATTTCGCGAAGTGCACGACCGGTCGATGAGCGAGTACATTGCCGATCGCCGGCTTGAAACGGCTTGGCGGCTGCTCGACGAAACCGACCGGCCGGTTGCCCATATTGCCGAAGACGTCGGTTTCAGCCATCTGCAGAGCTTCTCCTCCGCGTTCAAGAGACGCTACGGGTTTTCACCAAGCATGCTGCGCCGCACCGCTTCCGGCGAAAAATGACAGCCGCATAAATAGCGGTGATCCCGGCCTAAGACAGGTGGCCGCATCGCTGGCAGGTTCTTTCCAACGGCAAACAGCCAAGGGGAAGAACAATGGCGAGCGACAACGGCAAGATCACATTCGTGCTGGTGCACGGATCATGGCATGACGGCAATTCCTGGCGATTTGTGGAGAAGCACCTGCATGCCGCGGGACACGCGACCTTCGCTCCGAGCCTTCCCGGGCGGGGCGACAGCGCATCCGCATCCATCACCTTTCAGGACTGCGTCGACAGTGTCGTCGATGCCGTGAAGGCGGCCGGTCTGAGCGACATCGTCCTGGTCGGACACAGTGCGGGCGGCTCGGTGGTGCGCAAGGCAGCCGAGAGCCTGGCAGAGCGGATCAGGCGCCTGGTTTACATCTCGCCGCTGCTGGCCGGAAATGGCGAGCCGGTGCTTGCCGCGGTTCCGCCGGATTACGGTGCGCTGTTCAAGGAGATGGCGGCCCAGTCAGCGGACAATACCGTGTTCCCGCCATGGCCGGTGTGGCGCGACGGCTTCATCGGTGATGCCGACGAAGCGACGGCGAAGGCGGCATTTGACGAATTGTGCCCCGAGCCCTTCGGGCCGATCATCGAGCCGATCGATCTCACCGCTTTCGAAGCCTTGCAGATTCCGACGAGCTACATCAATCCGACCGAGGACGTGGTGTTTCCGATCGGCGAATGGGGTTTCTTTCCCCGCATGTATCACAAGGTTGCGCCCTGCCGGCTGGTTCAGATCCCGGGCAGTCACGAGGTGATGTACTCCAATGCCGAAGCGCTGGCCGGCGCGCTGGTGGTTGCAGGCAGGGACTGAGCGATGATTTCGGAGGCGGAATACACCAGCCGCGACGCCACCGCCCTGGCCGAACTCGTCCGCGAGCGCGAGGTATCGCCACGGGAGCTGCTCGATACGGCGATCGCCCGGATCGAGCGCCTCAACCCGCGGTTCAACGCGGTGGTGGAGACGCTTTACGACAGCGCCCGGCGCGAGATCGCAAACGGCCTGCCGGACGGACCCTTTGCCGGCGTGCCTTTCCTGGTGAAGGATCTGCACACGCTGGTGGAGGGCAGCCGTCTCAGCCACGGGTGCCGGTTCTTTGCCAACCATGTCAGCGCGCACGACAGCTCGGTCGTGGCGAAGGCGCGGAAAGCCGGCCTGGTCATTGCCGGGCGCACGAACACGCCTGAATTCGGCCTCAACTCGACCACCGAAGGGCGGTTTCTGGGTGCCGCGCGCAATCCGTGGAACCCGGATCACACGACCGGCGGCTCAAGTGGCGGCAGTGCGGCTGCGGTGGCCTCGGGAATGGTCGCCATGTCGCATGCGACCGACAGCGGCGGCTCGATCCGGATCCCCGCATCCTGTTGTGGCCTGATCGGACTGAAGCCGACCCGCGGACGGGTGCTGGCGGGGCTGGATACCGGCGAGGGCTGGCATGACACGTTCAACGCCTTTGCCATCACCCGTAGCGTGCGCGACACGGCCAGATTGCTGGACTGCCTGAAAAACAGCGGCGACGCCGCGCCCTATTACGCCCCCTATCACGACATGTCCTTCTCGCAGATCCCCGATGCCCCGGCGAGGCCCTTGCGGATCGGCATCCTGGAGACGCCGCCGAACGGCGTCGCGGTTGATCCGGAAGTCCGCAACGCGCTCGACGATACCCGCAAGCTGCTGGAAGATCTCGGCCATGTCACCGGGACGACAAAGCTCGCATACGAGACGGGGCCAGCCGCCGAAGCGTTTCTCAAGGTCATTTGCTCTTCGGTTGCCTCCACCGTGGACCATTGCGAGAAACAGACGGGAACCGCCGCAAGAGCCGAGGATTTCGAAGCCTCGGTCTGGAGTGCGCTGCAGATCGGGCGGCAGATGTCGGGCGGCGAGCTCAACGCCGCAATTGCCTGCATCCATCTGACCGGCAGCGAGATCCTGAGACAGCTTGCCTGTCATGATGTGGTTCTGTCCCCGACCGTTGCGAAACCGCCGCTGCCGCTTGGGCAGCTTGATGCCGGCGAGGCCGACATAAAGACGTTTCTGGCCAAGGTCTTCGCTTTTGCGCCGTTCACCTCGTTCTACAACATCAGCGGCCAACCGGCGATCAGCCTGCCTGTTGCGTGGTCGCCCGAAGGACTGCCCGTGGGAATGCAGTTTTCGGCCAGTCCCGGCAGGGAAGATATCCTGATCCGCCTGGCCGCACAGCTGGAAGCAGCCGTTGAGTGGAGCAAACCCCAGGCCGCGCTGATGTCCAGGCTTGCCGGGCAATAGGCCTTCGAAATCCCGCCGATTGCCACGATATCGTGGCCCGAACTACCGGCGCTCCTGCAGGAAACAGGGGTGCCGGTCTTTCCGTTACGGCCCGATCCAGGCGGCCTCCACACGGGCGAATCACCAAATTGTGACGTTGCGACACATGGCGTTTATTTGACGCCATCATGGCCCTGTGGTGTGTGGAGTGACTTTAGCCGCCGAGGAGGACTGCCATGTTGAAATCCCTGACCGTGTTTGCCGGTGTGCTGACCGCGGCGCTTGCCCTGCCACATGGGGCGAAGGCCGCCGATCCCGACCCGCGAAACTGGGATGCCGTGCTGGCGGAAGCCAAGGGTCAGACGGTGTATTTCAACGCCTGGGGCGGATCTGAAAACATCAACAGCTATATCGACTGGGCCGGCGAAACGCTGAAACAGCGCTATGGCGTCGAGGTGGTTCACGTCAAACTCGACGACACCGCCAACGCGGTGGCAAAGGTTCTGGCCGAGAAGGCCGCCGGCAAGGACGAGGGCGGCTCGGTCGATCTCATCTGGATCAACGGCGAGAACTTTGCCTCGATGAAGCGGCAGCAATTGCTGATGGCGCCGGACTGGACCACGGGCCTGCCGAACTGGGCCTATGTCGACCATGAAAACAAGCCGACGATCCTGACCGATTTCACCATCCCCACCGACGGCCTCGAAAGCCCCTGGGGCGGGGCCAAGATGGTGTTCTTCCATGACAGCGCCCGTACGCCGGCCGACAGCGTGCCGCATTCGTCGGCCGAACTGCTGCAATGGACACAGGAAAATCCCGGCCGCTTCTCCTACCCGCAGCCACCGGATTTCATCGGCTCATCGTTTCTCAAGCAGGTGCTGATCGAGACCATCGCCGACAAATCCAAGCTCGGCCAGCCGGTGACCGAGGCCAGCTTTGCCGAGGATGCAGCGCCGCTGTTTGCCTATCTCGACAAGATGCACCCCAATCTGTGGCGTGGTGGCAAGGCCTATCCGCAAAACTATCCCGACATGAAGCAGAAGCTGGCGGACGGCGAACTCGACATCATTTTTGCCTTCAATCCGTCTGAAGCCTCGGCCGGGATAGCTGCGGGCGAACTGCCCGATACCGTGCGTTCCTTCACCTATTCCGATGGCACGCTGGGCAACACCCATTTCGTCGCCATCCCCTACAATGCCGCCGCAAAGGCCGGCGCACTGGTGCTGGCCAATTTCCTGATTTCGCCGGAAGCCCAGGCCCGCAAGCAGGACCCGTCGATCTGGGGCGACCCGACGGTGCTGTCGATGGACAAGCTGTCGGCTGAAGACCGTGCCGCGTTCGAGGCGCTGGATCTCGGTGTCGCCACGCTGAAGCCCGACGAGCTCGGCCCGGCGCTGGATGAGCCGCATCCGGACTGGATGGAGCACATCGAAGGTGAATGGCTCAGGCGCTACGGCGCGGCCAACTGACCGGCATGGCCAGACAGAGCGGAAACACGTGACATGACGGGTGGCGTGCGTCTGGCGCGACTGGCGCCACCCCTGACACTGGCGATCCTGCTCGGTCCGCTGGCTTTCGGGCTGACCGGCACCGCGCTTCCGGCGCTGGGCTACCTGCCCGAACTGGGTGGCGAGAGCTTCACCACAGCCCATTTTACAGCGCTTGGCGAGGTGCCGGGTATCACCCGCTCGGCAGTGCTTTCGATCCTGATCGGACTGATGACCACCCTGGTGGCCCTGGGCGCGGTTGCGGCGTTTGTCGCCAGTGATCTGGGCAGCTCCGGATTCGTCCGGATGCGGCGGATGATATCGCCGCTGTTGTCGGTGCCGCATGCGGCGGCGGCGTTCGGGCTTGCCTTCCTCATCGCTCCGTCGGGCATGCTGATGCGGCTGGTTTCGCCCTGGCTGACCGGGCTTGACCGCCCGCCGGACCTGCTGATCGTCAATGATCCATGGGCGCTGTCGATGATGGCCGGGCTGATCGTCAAGGAGATCCCGTTTCTGTTCCTGGTGACGCTTGCCGCCCTGCCCCAGACCCGGCATGTCGAAACCATGCGGCTGGGACGATCACTCGGCTATGGCCGCATCGCCAGTTTCACCATCCTGTTGTGGCCGCCGCTCTACCGGCAGATCCGGCTGGCGGTGTTTGCCGTGGTCGCCTATGCCACCTCGGTGGTCGATGTGGCGCTGATCCTCGGGCCGCATCTGCCGGCGACGCTGCCGGTGCGTCTGATCGACTGGATGAACGATCCGGATCTCGAGACTCGGTTCCTGGCATCCGCCGGCGCGGTTCTGCAGCTGGGCGTGACCCTGACCGCACTGATTGCCTGGATCGGGCTTGAGCGGATTGGCGCCTACATGGTCGGCAGGGCCCGCAATTGCGGTCACCGGATGCAGCGCGACAGGGTTGTGCGCGCCGCCGCACGGCTGGTGATGATCGCCTCGGCAGCCATCGTTTTTGGCGGAATCGCGCTATTGGCGCTGTGGTCGGTTTCGGGCCTGTGGCAGTTCCCCGACGCGCTTCCGGCCAATTTCAGCCTGCGAAGCTGGATGCAGGCGCTGCCGCGGATGAGCGGGCCGCTGTTCACCACCCTGGCCGTCGCCGGATTGTCGACGCTGATTGCGCTGGTGCTGACCATCTTGTGTCTTGAACGCGAATACGAGACCGGCCGGGGCCGCGGCGGCGGGGCGCTGCTGCTGATCTATCTGCCGCTGATCGTGCCACAGATCTCTTTCATGTTCGGCCTGCAGGTGCTGTCGATCTGGCTCGGGGTCGATGCCAGTTTCTCCGCGCTGGTGCTGGCGCATCTTGTGTTCGTGCTGCCCTATGTCTTCCTGTCGCTGAGCGATCCCTGGCGCGCCCATGACCGCCGCCATGACCTGATCGCGGCCGGGCTCGGAATGAGCCGGGCCCGGACCCTGATGCGGATCCGGCTGCCGATGCTGACACGGGCCATCCTGACGGCAGCGGCTGTCGGGTTTTCGGTCTCTGTCGGGCAATATCTGCCAACCGTGCTGATTGGCGCGGGACGGCTGACCACGGTGACTACGGAGGCGGTGGCGCTGGCCGCCGGCGGCAATCGAAGGGTAATCGGCGTCTATGCCTTCATGCAGACGCTGTTGCCGTTTCTTGCTTTTAGCATTGCAACGGGTTTGCCCGGCTTGCTATTCCGCAAACGGCGAGGCTTGCAGGTGTGACAGTGGACAGCATGACCGACAATCAGGGACTTCGTCTGGACCGGGTGCATATCTGCCTCGGCGATCGCGTTCTGGTGACGCTCGATGCGAAGGTCAGGCGCGGAGAAACGCTGACCGTGATGGGGCCTTCGGGCTCCGGAAAATCAACCCTTCTGGCCTATCTCGGCGGATTTCTCGATCCGGCTTTCACGGCCAGCGGCCGGATATCGGTGGACGGGGTCGAACTCAACCGGCTGGAGGCCGAAAAGCGCCATGCCGGGATCCTGTTTCAGGATCCGCTGCTGTTTCCCCACCTGAGTGTTGGCGACAATATCGCCATTGCCATCCCCGAGGACGTGAAGGGGCGCAAGCAGCGCCGGCTGGTGGCCGAAGCCGCGCTGGCTGATGCAGGGCTGGCCGAATTCGGTGACCGCGATCCCGATACGCTGTCAGGCGGGCAAAAAGCCCGCGTCGCGTTGCAGCGGGTGCTGGTGTCGCGGCCGCGGCTGCTGCTGCTGGACGAGCCATTTTCCAAACTCGACGCCAATTTGCGCGACCAGACCCGGCAACTGGTGTTCGACCGGGCGCGGCGGGCGGGATTGCCGGTGGTGCTTGTCACCCATGACGAGGAAGATGCCCGTGCCGCGGGCGGTCAGGTCCACAAGGTCGGGCAACCGTGAGCGCCATCGCCGGGCGTTATGCGGATCTGCCGGTCTCGGATGTGCTTGCTCCACTGCGCACAGCCCTTGCCGGCAGCCCTAATTGCGTGCTCGCGGCCCCTCCCGGCGCCGGCAAGACCACGCTTGTCCCGCTGGTGCTCAAGGATGAACCCTGGCTTTCGGGCAAGATCATCCTGATCGAGCCGCGCCGGCTGGCGGCGCGCGCGGCGGCGCGGCGGATGGCGGCGATGCTGGGCGAAGAGGTTGGCGGAACCGTCGGCTACCGGATGCGGCTTGATACGAGAGTGTCTTCAAAAACCCGCATCGAGGTGGTGACCGAGGGCGTGTTCACCCGGATGGCGTTGTCATCGCCCGATCTCGAGGGCATCGATTGCGTGATCTTCGACGAATTTCACGAGCGCGCGCTGGAAGCGGATTTCGGTCTGGCTCTGGCGCTCGATATCCAGTCAGGCCTCAGGGAGGATCTGCGCATCCTTGTGATGTCGGCGACGCTCGACACAGCCCGGGTGGCGACACTGCTTGACGATTGCCCGGTGATCGAAAGCCAGGGACGCAGCTATCCGGTCGATATCCGGCACATCGACAGGCAAGCGGGCGAGCGCATCGAGGCGTCCGTGACCAGTGCCATCGAGATGATCCATCGCAGCGAGGACGGTTCGATACTGGCCTTCCTGCCGGGCCAGGGCGAGATCCGGCAGGTGGCTTCGAGACTTGAGGGCCGGCTGGGTCCGTTGACCGATATCCAGCCGCTTTATGGCGGACTGAGTTCGCAGGAGCAGGATGCGGCGATCAAGCCGGCGCCGGAAGGCCGGCGCAAGGTGGTGCTGGCCACCCCGGTAGCGGAAAGTTCGATCACCATCGATGGCGTACGCATCGTCATCGACAGCGGGCTGGTGCGCCAGCCGGTGTATGAACCTTCGACCGGCATCACAAGGCTGGAGACAATCCGCGCTTCACAGGCCTCCGCCGACCAGCGCGCCGGGCGGGCGGGACGAACAGCTCCGGGCATTGCCGTCAGGCTCTGGCGGGCCGAGCAAACCAAGGCGCTGCCCGCCTTTTCGACGCCGCAGGTGCTGGCGAGCGATCTCTCGGCCATGGTGCTCGATTGCCTGGCCTGGGGGGTGAGGGACCCGCGCAGCCTGCGGTTCATCGATCCGCCACCCGAGGCGGCGATCGCCGAAGCCGGCGCGCTGCTCGAAAGCCTCGGCGCGACCGATGCCGAAGGCAGCCTGACAGATCGCGGCAAACGCATGCGGGCGCTGGCACTGCCGCCCCGGCTGGCCGCGATGGTGGTTTCCGGGCAGGAAGAGGGGCACGGCCATGCGGCGGCGGAACTGGCGGTGCTGCTGACCGAACAGGGGCTGGGCGGACAGGACGCGGACCTGGAATCACGATTGTCGCGGTTCCGCTCCGACCGCTCCGCCAGGGCCAATGCAGCCCGGGCGCTTGCGGCCCGGCTGGCCGGCGGCAAACCGGCGGCTTCCAGCCCGTGTCCTGCGGCAGCGATGCTGGTGCACGCCTTTCCGGACCGGATCGCGCGACAGCGCGGCGGGCGAGGCAAGTTCGTTCTGGCCAATGGCCGCGGTGCGATGATCGACGAGACCGACCGGCTGGCCGGGCTGGACTTCCTGGTGATCGCCGACATGAGCGGCAAGGCGCAGGCGGCGCGCATTCTCGCGGCAGCGGAACTGTCGGGCGAAGCGCTGGACGAGGTTCTCGAAACCCGAGCAGAGCAGAGCGAAGACTGTGTGTTTGACCCGCAATCGGGTGCCGTGCGGGCACGGCGGGTCAGCCGGCTTGGCGCCATCACGCTTGCCGAAACGCCATTGCCAAAACCCGATGATGCGGCTGCAATGGCGGTGCTGTGCGCAGCGATCCGGAAACTCGGTCTCAAGGCTCTGCCGTTTTCACCGGCCGGCCAGCAGCTCAGGGACAGGATCGGCTTTCTTCACAAAAGTCTCGGCGCGCCCTGGCCGGATGTCTCGGACGAGGCGTTGCTCGAGGATCTCGAGACCTGGTTCGCGCCTTACCAGCCGGGCGTGATGTCGCTCAAGTCCATCGACCGGGACGGCTTGAACGAAGGCCTGCTGTCGTTGTGCGGACCGGGCGCGCGGGGTGAAATCACGCGGCTGGCGCCAACCCATTACGAGGCGCCGACGGGATCGCGGCTGCCGATCCGCTACGACGAAGACAGTCCGGTCGTGGCAATCCGGGTGCAGGAACTGTTTGGCGAAACCCGCCATCCGGCGATTGCCGGCGGACGACTGCCGCTGACGCTGGAGCTGCTGTCGCCGGCGCACCGGCCAATCCAGACAACGCGGGACCTGCCGGGCTTCTGGCAGGGCTCGTGGGCCGATGTGCGGGCCGAGATGCGCGGACGCTATCCGCGCCATCCCTGGCCGGAAAATCCGGCCGAGGCAGCACCCACGCATCGCGCCAAACCACGTGGCACCTGAACGGTTCGGGCAAAACCGTTTGTGAATCGTGCGAGCGATGCGCTAGATCGGTTGCATGAACGTTCTGCCATCCATTCTTGACGATCACTCGATCCGGCACCGGTTGCGGCTGCAAACCCTGACGCGGCTGAGATGGCTGGCCGTGGTTGGCCAGAGCGTCACGGTGCTGATCATCGCGCATGGCTATGGATTTCCGGTTCCCGAGCTTTTCTGTTTTGCCCTGATTGCCTGTTCGGCCTGGCTCAATGTGTTCCTGTCGGTGCGGTTTCCCGCAGCCCACCGGTTGCCGCCGCTCGGGGCGACGGCGGTGCTGTCCTTTGACGTGCTGCAGCTTTCGGGGCTGCTGTTCATGACCGGCGGGCTCGCCAATCCGTTTTCGGTGCTGCTGTGCGTTCCGGTGATCATTTCCTCGGCGTCGCAGCCGGTGCCTCACACGTTAAGCCTCGGTGCGCTGTCGGTGGCTGCCGTTACGGTTCTGGCCTTTTTCTCGCTGCCGCTTCCGTGGTATCCGGGCAGCGATTTCGAGGTGCCCTACCTTCTCATTGCCGGAGCCTGGATCGCCATCGTGTCGACCACGGCTTTTGCCGCCTTCTATTCCTTCCAGGTCTCGGCCGAAGCCAACCAGCTGGCCGATGCGCTGGCCGCAACCGAGCTGGTTTTGCAGCGCGAGCAACATATCTCGGCACTCGACGGCCTTGCGGCGGCGGCGGCACACGAACTCGGCACCCCGCTTGCGACCATCCAGGTGGTGGCCCGGGAAATGGAAAAGGCGCTGGCAGACGACCCGCGATTTACCGATGACCTGATGCTGTTGCGCAGCCAGACCGAGCGGTGCCGCGATATCCTGCGACGGCTGACGACCCTTTCGGCCGAAGACGAAGCCCACATGGTGCGACTGCCGCTGGGCTCGCTGATCGAGGAGGTGATTGCACCCCACCGTGAGTTCGGCATTGCCATCGAGGTGATTCACAGCAAGACCGACATGCGGGAAGCCATTGGCCGGCGCAATCCGGCGATCCTGTTCGGGCTCGGCAACCTGATCGAGAACGCGGTGGACTTTGCCGACAGCAAGGTAACGGTGACGGTCTCCAACGAACGCGACCGGGTGGAGATCTCGATCGATGATGACGGTCCCGGTTTCGCCCCCGATGTGCTGGCCCAGATCGGGGTTCCGTTCATGAACCGGCGCAACCGGCTGGACCGGGAAAAAGGCGGCGGCCTGGGACTGGGCCTGTTCATCGCCAAGACATTGCTTGAACGATCCGGCGCGTCGCTGGAATTCTCCAACAGGCCTCCACCGGCGTCCGGAGCCCATGTAAGTGTTAGCTGGCCGAGAGAGAAAATGGACCTTTTTGGCGCCGACAAGATGCTTTGAAATGCGTTTGGAGCTGGATAATCTGGAAAAACGCATTAAATCGAGGACGAAAACCTGGATTTCCAGGACCGATAAGGTGACCCATGACCGACAACACCGACCAGTCGACAGAAGCCCAATCCATTGGACCGGACGCCACGCTTCTGCTTGTCGACGATGACGGACCCTTCCTGCGCAGGCTTGCCCGCGCCATGGAAGCGCGTGGCTTTGAGGTGGAGATCGCCGAGAGCGTGGCGGAAGGCCTGGCCAAGGCACGTGCCAAGACACCGAAATACGCGGTCGTGGACATGCGGCTTCAGGACGGCAACGGACTGGATGTCATCGAGGCCATCCGCGAACGCCGCGACGACACGCGGATCATTGTCCTGACCGGTTATGGCAACATTGCCACAGCGGTGACGGCGGTGAAACTCGGCGCAATCGATTACCTGGCCAAACCGGCTGACGCCGACGAAGTGTTTGCGGCGCTGACCCGCAAGCCCGGCGAACGGGCCGAGGTTCCAGAAAACCCGATGTCAGCCGACCGGGTGCGCTGGGAACACATCCAGCGTGTCTACGAAATGTGCGAACGCAATGTCTCGGAGACCGCGCGGCGGCTCAACATGCATCGCCGCACCCTGCAGCGGATCCTGGCAAAACGCGCGCCGCGCTGACCCATCCCGCGTTCAGGCAAGCACGATAGTGCTTTATCCTGCCGCCAGCTCGGCGAGCAGCAGGCGGTCGGCGGCCGCGCGGGCAAAGCGCAGCAGCATGGCCTTGCGGGTTGCCGCCGCCAACCGGTGTTCGGGCGCTTCCCGCAGCAGGTGGCCCGACCATTCATCGGCAATGATCAGCCCGCAATCCTGGGGGAACAGATCCGCGGGCACACCGGCATGGGTGGCGAAAAACAGCCGGTCGCAGTGCTGGCGGTAATCGGGCCATTTGTGATCCGCGCGGAAGTCCTCGACCGATGACTTGATCTCGACAATCCAGATTTCCCCGGCTCCACCGAGCGCCACCAGATCGGCGCGGCGGCCCGACGCAAGCGGCAGTTCAGGCACCATCGACAGGCGCAGATCGGAGAACAGCCGCTGCACGCCACGGCGCACCATCATTGCCCGGTCGGACTGGCGACCGTCGACAAGCGGATTGTCGGAATGTGGGGAAATGATCGGCATGCGCTATACCTGCCACGTGATTTGGTCTATCGCAATGTCAGCCGGAGCTCATGTTGCAGAAAAACAATGAGCCGCAACAAAGGATGAAAAATACGACAATTTTTCAGCCGAAACAGTTGCATAGTTAAGACTTAATTAAAATAAGAGGCATCACGTAGATCGCGGTTCAACACCGACGTTCACGCCTTGCTCTCGGAAGTTTTCAAAATGACACTTCGCATTTCGCTTACCATTGCCGGACTCGTTGCGGCACTCGCACTCACCGGCTGTACTTCAAATACCGGGGGCGGCGTTTCCGGCTCGACCTCACAGATATTCACTTCCGAGTACGGCTCGGTCACCGATTCCGGCTATTCGATCCCGGCTGTTCCGATCAGCAAGATCGACAAGAAATTCCATCGCCAGATCGTCTCCTACAGCACCCGCGAGAAGCCGGGCACGATCATCGTCGACACGCCCAACCGCTATCTCTACCTGGTTCTGCCGGGCAGAAAGGCAGTGCGCTACGGGATCGGCGTCGGCAAGGCGGGATTTGCCTGGGAAGGCGAGGCCTACATTGCCTGGAAACAGGAATGGCCGACATGGACTCCTCCCAAGGAAATGATCGACCGCAAGCCGGAACTCGCAAGATACGGCAGCGACGGCATGAAGCCGGGCCTGAAGAACCCGCTCGGCGCCCGCGCGCTCTACCTGTTCAACCAGAAGGGCGAGGACACGCTGTTCCGCCTGCACGGCACGCCGGAATGGAAATCGATCGGCACGGCCGCCTCGTCGGGCTGCATCCGCCTGATGAACCAGGACATCATCGATCTTTACGAGCGGGTCCGCCCGGGCAAGAGCGCCCGCGTGATCGTCAAGCAATAGCCTGACGCTTTCCACCGCATCAAAAAGCCCGCCCGGGACGACCGGGCGGGCTTTTTTCGTTGGGTTGCCAGCGGCTCGCTGCCGGCCGGCAGGTGACGGCCTCAGCCAACGGCTGCCTTGAGCTCGAGACGGCGGCGGTGCAGGACGGGCTCGGTGTAGCCATTGGGCTGCGACCGGCCTTCAAGCACGAGCTCGACTGCCGCCTGGAATGCCACCGACTTGTCATAGTCGGGCGCCATCGGGTGGTAGGCCGGGTCTCCGGCGTTCTGGCCGTCGACAACAACCGCCATGCGCTTCATGGTCTCGATGACCTGATCGCGGGTGATGATACCGTGGTGCAGCCAGTTGGCCATGTGCTGGGCGGAAATCCTCAGCGTCGCCCGGTCTTCCATCAGGCCGACATTGTTGATGTCGGGGACCTTGGAACAGCCAACGCCCTGATCAACCCAGCGGACGACATAGCCAAGGATGCCCTGTGCGTTGTTGTCGATTTCGCGCTGGATTTCCTCAGGCGTCCAGTTCGGGTTGCGAGCAACCGGGATCGACAGGATATCATCCAGTTTTGCCCGCTCGCGGGAGCGCAGGCTGGCCTGGACATCAGCGACATTGACCTTGTGGTAATGGGTGGCGTGCAGCGTCGCAGCGGTCGGCGACGGCACCCAGGCGGTGTTGGCGCCAGCCTTCGGATGGCCGATCTTCTGCTCCAGCATTGCCTGCATCATGTCGGGCATGGCCCACATGCCCTTGCCGATCTGGGCATGGCCGGCAAGCCCGCATTCGAGGCCGATATCGACATTCCAGTTCTCGTAGGCCGCGATCCAGGCGGCCTGCTTCATGTCACCCTTGCGGATCATCGGGCCGGCTTCCATCGAGGTGTGGATCTCGTCGCCGGTGCGATCAAGGAAGCCGGTGTTGATGAACACCACGCGTTTGCTGGCAGCGCGGATGCATTCCTTGAGATTGATGGTGGTGCGGCGCTCCTCGTCCATGATGCCCATCTTGATGGTGTTGGCCGCCATGCCGAGAGCTTTTTCGACACGCCCGAAAATCTCGACGGCGAAGGCCACTTCTTCCGGGCCGTGCATCTTCGGCTTGACCACATACATGGAGCCTTCGGCCGAATTGGCGCGGCGGCCATTGGGGCCGATATCATGCAGGGCGATGAGACCGGTCAGGAACGCATCCATGATGCCCTCCGGGATCTCGCTGCCATCGCTCATCAGGATGGCCGGGTTGGTCATCAGGTGGCCGACATTGCGGATCAGCATCAGCGAACGGCCCTTTAGCGTCGCAGCCTTGCCGTCCGGCGTGGTGAAATCGATGTCGGGGTTGAGCTTGCGGATAAAGCTCTTGCCACCCTTCTGCACTTCCTCGGTCAGGTCGCCCTTCATCAGGCCGAGCCAGTTGCGATAGACCAGTGTCTTGTCTTCGGCATCGACGGCGGCAATCGAATCCTCGCAATCCATGATCGCGGTAACGGCGGATTCGAGGACCACATCAGAAATGCCGGCCTTGTCGGTCTTGCCGATGACGCTGGCGGGATCGACGCAGACCACCGAGTGCAGGCCGTTCTTCTGGAAATAGAGGCGGTAGGCGTTTTCGCCATCGCGCCTGAAGCCGGTGTACTGGCCCTCGTCGGCCAGCTTCGTTTCACCGTTGGCGGTCTCGACCTTCAGTTCGCCATTTTCGAATTCGAAGCCGGTTACATCCGCCCACTTGACGCCAACCAGCGGTGCGCTTTCATCCAGGAACGACTTGGCCCAGGCGATGACGCGGCCGCCGCGCTCCTCGTCATAGCCACCGGCTTGCGGCAGGTCGCCGAGCGCATCGGTGCCATAGAGCGCGTCATAGAGCGATCCCCAGCGGGCATTGGCGGCGTTGAGCGCGAAACG
>Ga0209345_10002678_pt1 | contig 19294 bp, 21 predicted proteins | sample Cruoilmetagenom7_FD_187294 | JGI IMG/M metagenome (GOLD analysis project Ga0209345, IMG submission 187294) | Oil polluted marine microbial communities from Coal Oil Point, Santa Barbara, California, USA - Sample 7 (SPAdes) (version 2) | ecosystem: Environmental > Aquatic > Marine > Oil seeps ... | reverse complement strand
GGTGCTTTGGGAGTTAAAATGAGAGGAATATTCAAAGAAAGGGGGCAAAATGACATCACATATCGAGGTGACTATAAAAGGGATTGAGGCCCAAACTGTGGCTTACGCCAGCTGCAAAGGGCCCTATGACCAGATAGGTAGTGTGTTCGAAGAACTTTTTGCCTGGATTGGCAAGAAGGGCTACACACCGGCTGGGCCTCCCGGAGGATTTTACTTCAATAACCCTGAACAGGTAGCTGCTGAGGAATTGCTCTGGGAGCTGTATTGTCCCCTCGGCGGAGAGGTGCCGATCGCTGAACCCGGTGCTGAAGGAATAGGAGTTAAAAAGACTGAGCCAAGAGAAGTGGCAGCGACAATTCATAAGGGCCCGTGGGAAAAAGCCGGCGAGGTTTACGCACATTTCGTCTCGTGGATAGAGGCAAATGGCTATGAGATTGCAGGCCCGGCTGAAGAAGTGTATTTGTCAGATCCCAAAACACCGCCACAGGAAATGCTCACTGAGGTTCGTTTTGCGGCAAGGAAGAAGTAGAGGGAGGAAAGGAAATATGAAGGTGTTGGCATTTAACTGCAGTCCCAAGATGGACAAGGGTAGCACAGCCCTGATCTTGACCCCCTTCCTTGAGGGGATGAGAGGGCCGGGTGCGGAGGTCGAACTCCTCTACACCAAGAAGCTCAAGATTAACCCTTGCCAGGGATGCTTCAACTGCTGGCTTAAGACACCGGGCAAGTGCTTCCAAGACGACGACATGAACATGCTCTATCCGAAGCTACACGAGGCTGATATCTGGGTGTTCGCCACCCCGGTCTATGTGGATGGGGTCTCCGGCCCAATGAAGAACCTGATCGACCGGATGATCCCGCTGCTGCAGCCGTTTTTTGAGCTACGAGATGGTCACTGTCGCCACGTAGTGCGCCAGGGCCACAAGTATGGCAAAGTGGTGCTGGTCTCCAACTGTGGCTTCTGGGAGATGGACAACTTCGACCCACTGCTTGCCCACATGAAAGCCTTTTGCAGGAACGGAGCCAAGGAATTCCGAGGGGCACTGCTGCGGCCACACGGAGAGGCATTGAGGCCTATGATGGAGATGGGAGCGCCGGTGAACGATATCTTGGAGGCGGCGAAGGAAGCTGGCCGCCAACTGGTGACGGAGGGTGAGATGTCAGCCGAAACACAGGCGACAGTCAGCCGTGAACTGATGCCACTAGAGATGTATGTGCAAGTTGCCAATCAGGGGTTCCAGCAGGCGTTGGACGCGCTGGAGAAGAAGTAGCGCACTATTCGCCCAGAAGGTGCTATTTCAGGTTTTTTGACGATTCTCACAGTGTTTGTAGTTCGCCCTGCCCACCAAAATGCCTTCAGCACTTGGCAAACACGCAGCCCTATTCGGCTGTCGGCTGGAATTCAGCAAAATTGTCTGGTACGATCCTAACAAAGAATATGCTAATATTGTTAGGGGGTAAAAGTCCCTTAGTTGATGGAGCGAAGAAAAATAGCTAAAGGAAATCAAAAGACCAGCATCGAATTAGGGTGAACACAAGGAGGTGACAAGGTGAGGAAGATAATTGCTTTAGCTTTGGCATTGACTTTGGCCCTTTTTGCTTTCACTCCTCCTCAAGTTTTTTCACAAGAGGGGGGAGAATATCAACAAGTTGAGAGTGGAAGGTTTGTTCTCCAACAAAAAGGTGAGAGAGTAGGAGAGGAGTCGTTTGCTTTAAGCCAATTGTTGGATGGGAGGTTCAAACTCAGCTCAGATATAACCCTCAGTGTACTGGGTATGAGTATCGAAATGAGACAGGAGTGCTTGTTATCGCCCCAACTTCAGCCAATTTCATATTCCCTCGATATCGATACCCCCACGGAAAAACAAAAGGTGGGGGCAAACATCCTGGATGGCGAGGCAAGGCTTTTTGCCGAGGCCAGAGGGCAAGCATATGAAAAGATGGTAGTTTCTGAGCAAGACTTGGTAATCTTGGATAATAACATAATTAGCCAATACCTGATCCTTTATAGATTGGTTAGAGGAGAAGGGGTAGGTAGTTTTACTGCTCTTATCCCCCAAGCATTGCTCTCTCTTCCCCTAAAGGTTGAAAAAACAGGAAAAGTCGCCCTCAAAAGCGAAGGCAAGAAATTTGAGGCTGAGAGATACTTGGTACTCTTGGGGGATCTCAATGTGGAGATGTATAGCTGGGATGGCAAGGTCATAGGAGTTAGCACCCCTGCCCAATCATTTTTTAGTTACAGAGGCGATATTTTGCCTGAAGGGTTTGAGATTGTAAAAGCAGCCGAGGAGGAAGCCATTGGGCCTCCGAGGGGTGTAAAGGAAATCGAGGTCAGCTTCAATAGTGATGGCTTGAACCTAGTGGGCACGCTAGCGCTTCCTGAAAATGCTATTGGGCCAGTTACCGGCGTAGTTTTAATTGCTGGCTCTGGCCCAGTAGATAGAGATGAGAACGTACCGGGGGTAAAAATGGATTTCTTTAAGGTTCTAGCCTATAGGTTAGCTCAGGGGGGTATTGCCAGCCTCCGTTATGATAAGAGAGGTGTGGGGGAGAGTGAAGGTGAATTTAATAAAGCAAGCTTTATGGATTTGGTGAATGATGCCAGATCGGCTGTGGTATTTTTGAAGGGAAGGGAGGAAATAGACCCTAAAAATATGTTCATCTTAGGCCATAGTGAAGGGGGCTATATCGCTCCGATCCTGGCTACGGAGGGTGGGGTAAAAGGTTTAATTACTGTAGCTGGGCCAGCTCATTCGCTAGACTGGATAATCTTAAAACAACTTGAGCTTGCCGGCAAAGAAAAAGGTCTAACGGAGGAGCAGATAAAAGAAGGGCTAGAGGAACAGAGAGATTTCACAGAGTTTGTAAAGAGTAGCCATGGCGATTGGGAAAATTATACCTTTGAAGAGGTAAAAAGTTCCCTGCCCTGGCTTGAGCCTATTACTTTTGAGGCTTGGAAGCAGGGTTTATCCTTGAGGTGGTTTAGAGAGCATTTCACCAGGGATCCCCTCGAAACTATTGGCAAGGTAAAAGTACCGGTGCTAATAGTCCAAGGTGGGAAGGATGCCCAAGTGCCTAGGGGTGAGGCATATCTTCTAGCCACAGAGCTATGGAAAGCGGGAAATAGGCAGGTGACTATTTGTGTAATTCCGGATCTAAATCATTTGATGAGATATCATCCCGAGGAGCCGAATCTTACCTATCGTCATCTCGATGAGCCGGTAGATGAGCGTGTTTTGAACACAATTACCAGGTGGGTTATATTTGTCTCCGATAGCTGGAAAGCTCGGGGACTTGAGGCTCTCTCAGAAGTACTAAGGAGATAGTGGGGGGGAGAAATGGGCCATCTTCGCTTTCTCACCGCTGGCGAATCTCATGGCAAGGCCCTAGCCTTGATTGTTGAAGGTATGCCGGCAGGATTACCCCTGTCTGAACAATATATCACCGCTGAGCTTGTGAGGCGACAAAAAGGGTATGGCAGAAGTTCCCGAATGGCTATAGAACAAGATAGGGCCCAGATTATCTCTGGGGTGCGGCATGGAGTCACCATAGGAAGCCCTATCGCTTTGCTGATCCAGAACCGAGATTGGGAGAACTGGAAGGAGATAATGAGCGTCTCCCCCACCGACAAAGAGATAGAGTCGATAGCTCATCTTCGTCCCGGTCATGCTGATCTTGCCGGGGTGATCAAATACGGTTTCGATGATGTCCGCCCCATCCTAGAGCGCGCCAGTGCTCGGGAGACAGCAGCTAGGGTAGCCTGTGGGGCCATAGCGAGAAGATTTTTAGAGGAATTCGAAATCGCCATTCATAGCCATACCTGGGCTATTAGCGGGATTGAGGCGAAGATAAACCATCCCCTCGATTGGCCAAGAGTAGAAAGCTCTCCACTCCGCTGCGCTGACTCTTCGGCTGAGCGGGAGATGATGGCGGCTATCGATGTGGCCAAGGAAAGGGGGGACACATTGGGGGGAATTTTCCAGGTTATTGCCTTTGGAGTGCCTATTGGACTGGGCAGCCACGTTCATTGGGACCGAAGACTTGATGGCAGAATTGCCCAGGCGATAATGAGTATCAATGCAGTAAAAGGAGTAGAGTTTGGAGAGGGCTTCAGGATGGCGAGTTTGCCTGGCTCTGAGGCTCATGATATTATCCAGCATGATGAGGCTCCTCCCTTTTGGCATCATACTACTAATCGGGCGGGGGGGATTGAGGGGGGGATAAGTAATGGTGAACCCATAGTGGTAAATGTAGCGGTTAAACCTATTCCTACTCTGGCCCATCCCCTCCCTTCCATAGACCTGAAAACCAAAGGGGAGGTTCTGGCTCATGTGGAGAGAAGCGATGTATGTGTAGTTCCTGCCGCTGGAGTGATTGGAGAGGCAATGCTAGCCATTGTCCTGGCTGATGTCATGTTGGAGAAATTTGGTGGCGATAGTCTGTCGGAAAGCCAGCGTAATTACCGGCTATTTTAAGTGACATGCATCGTTAAGCGATGAGAGCACTACCCCTTGGGGATAGGTTTCCACCACACTGAGGGAGGCACAACCGAGCTCAAATTGCCACCATCGCTCCGGGTCGATCCCCAATAAGAGACATAAAAGCACCCGTAGCGGGCCGCCGTGGGAGACAGTAAGTATACTACCCATTGCCTCAAGCCCCCTGAGTCTGGTCACCAATCGAGCTACTCTGCTGACAAGCTGGCTCAGGCTCTCACCTTGCTCTGGATCGGGGCTAGACCATCTCTGTTCTATCCAGGGATAATTCCGTTGTGCCTCAACGAAGGTCAACCCTTCTAAGTTACCAAAATCCAGCTCTCGTAATTCCGAGCAAGGTATTACATCAAGGTGATGCCCAGAGGCGATGATTTGAGCAGTCTCCATTGCCCGGCGCAGGTCGCTGGTGTAGATGGCAGCAATTTTCTCCCCTCTGAGACGCTCCCGCAATCTTTCTGCCTGTTTGATCCCCTTAGCAGTTAAACCAATTTCACAGTGGCCTTGATACCGTCCCTCCCGAGTCCACTCTGTTTCAGCATGCCTTGCCAAAAGCAACCTAGCCAGTATAATCCTCCTTGTGGGGGTTAGAGAAACAGAAAAACTAGGATCAAAACGAACACCTCGGATAGCTCGATGATGGCCCCGTAAGTGTCGCCAGTAAGCCCACCCAGTCTTCGGCGTAAGAAAGCAGCTACCCCGAAGGCAAGGAGCCACAAAGTCGCCATTAACGCTGCCCCCCGCCACCCGGCCAAGGCTAACGAGGAAGCCAAGGCAACCAAAGTTGCTATGGTTACCCCTTGCCAATTACTCCCCTGTTTAAATAATTGCCCTAGCCCAGGAGTCTTCTTGGCGTAAGGTAAAGCCAAAATGGGGTAAACTACCACCCATCGGCTGAGCAGTGGCATAAGTATTAGAGCAGCGGTTCTAGAGGAGAGTGGTATAGCGGCGAGGGAGGCATATTTCAGCAACAGCAGACAACATGCCCCGGCAACACCAAAAGACCCAACTCGGCTGTCGGACATAATCTCGAGTCTCTCCGATGGTGATGTTGCGCTGGCTACGCCATCACAGGTATCGACGAAACCATCGAGGTGCAATGCCCCGGTGAGGATTAGCAAAGCGATGATAAGCAGAATATTTACCACTTGGAGGGGCAAAATCAAACCTAATAGCTTGTCCAGACCAAAGAGCAGCAGTCCTAATATCAACCCGACCAAAGGGAAGTAACTTAAGGAGCGACCAAAGTCCTCTTGGCTTATCCTGGCATGCCGTGGGGGGGGGATTATAGTCAAAAATCCCAGCGCTATCCACAAGCCCAATTCTTCTCCTATCTATCTTGGTTCTTGTTCCTTCGGCTGTTTTGCCTCAGAGACACTGGCCTCAGCAAAGGTAGCCATATCTCGTAGGATTCTTACTGCTGCCTCAGCGAGGAAAAGGCCCAGGGCAGCACCAGTACCCTCCCCGAGGCGCATCTTGAGGTCAAGCAAGGGGCTCAAGCCCAAATAGTCGAGGAGCACTTGATGGCCTGCCTCTGCTGAGGTGTGTGCTGGAATAAGATACTGTTTCACCACCCCTTGAAGACTGGTGGCGATAAGTGCCGCTGCCCCGGAGATAAAGCCATCAATAACTACCGGTAGGCGATGGGCAGCGGCAGCTAGGATAACTCCAACCAAACCTGCTATCTCTAAACCACCTACCTTGGCCAATACATCCAAGGGGTCGTTAGGATCGGGATGATTTATAGCCAGAGCCTGCCTGATTATCTCCACTTTATGGGCTACTCCCTTATCATCTAGTCCGGCACCTCGGCCGGCAAGTTGCTCTATTGGTGCCCCACTGATAGCAGCACAAATAGCGCTGCTTGAGGTAGTATTCCCGATGCCCATATCCCCGGTAGCTACAATATCCAGCCCTTGGGCAAGTGATTCCTCTACTACTTCGATCCCCACCTCCACCGCCCTTATTGCCTCCTTGTGGGTCATGGCAGGACCTCGAGCTATGTTGCCTGTCCCATAAGCTACTTTCCGAGAGACAAGTTGAGGGTGCGGACTTAGCTCCCCATTTACCCCAATATCCACTACTATTACTCGAGTTCCTACCAGGTCGGCGAGGACATTTATCCCTGCACCCCCACGAAGGAAATTGGAAACCATCTGAGCGGTAACCTCTTGGGGGTAAGCACTTATCCCCTCGGCTACAACACCATGGTCACCAACCATGACCACAATAGCCTTGCGCCCAAGGGTGGGCAATAGCTCGCCAGTGATGGCGGCGATGTTGACCGACAACTCTTCCAATCTGCCCAGGCTTCCTCTTGGCTTGGTCAACTTGTCCTGGCGTGCTCGCACTGCTTCCATCACTTGTTGATCTAACGGCCTGATCTGGGCCAATGTTTGAGCTAGAGCATCTGCCATGTTCGAAGTGCCCTCCTCAATAACCACCCCAAGAAAATATTATGCATTATCTATGCCCCACAAAATCTTCGATTTGGCAGGGTGAGTCTCGGGGACCCGATAAATTTTAAATAGGGATTTCCCGGGTCCCCAAAAAGTTGCCAGACTTTTTGGGGTTAGTATTCAATCCCCCGTCGTGCCCCAATGCCCTTACTAAACGGATGTTTAATCATCACCATCTCGGTAACCAGGTCAGCTTGCTGAATAATCTCCAGTGGTGCATTGCGCCCAGTCAAAACCATCTCCACAGTCTCAGGCTTGTAGCTCATCAAATCCAAAACCTCTTTGGTGGTTACCAGGCCCAAACTTATGGCAATGAAAATTTCATCCCAGATGACTATATCATAGTCGGCGGCGAGCATTACTTGGGCGGCATAAGCTAAAGTTTGCTGCACCACGGGATAAAGTTCTTCCCGAGATTGAGTAAAGCTATCTTGGGGATTGGGTTGCACTATCTCAAAAGGATGGTATTTGGAGGCGAAGAGATGCTCGCCGCACCAATGTGCCCCCTTCACAAATTGGATAATGATCACCTTCTTGCCCTGTCCGGCAGCTCGCAGTGCTAATCCCAAAGCGGCAGTAGTTTTACCTTTGCCATTCCCAGTATATACCTGGATAAGACCAGTTTTTTCCTCAGCCATCGATGCCTCCATCAAGTATGCGGTAGATAGCGGCCAGGTCGAGGCTCGACCGCACTAGTTCAGCTAGCCGATCATATTGCCGCTCTCTTGTCTCTATCTCTGTCGCTGCTGGGCCGCTTATCCCTTGCCGCTGCTCGAGGGTATGGAGAAAAGCTCTCCTGAAGCCGGCATTGTGAAACAGTCCATGCAGGTAAGTCCCCAATATCAGGCCACTTTGGTCGAGGGCACCATCGAGGCGGGCCACCTTCCCTTGGGGTGTTTCAAAGATGTGGAATGGGCTCGTCTCCCCGCTCTTGGTCTGTCCCATGTGGATCTCATAGCCCATTATCTCCTGCCTCGTCATTCCGGCCAGCAAACCTCGGTCGGCTATCACCCTGGCCTTAACTTGAGTGGTGGTCTTTGAGGCCTCGAAGATAGTCAGTATATCCAACAAGCCCAATCCCAGGGCACCCTCTTGGCTTGACTCTATTCTTTGCGGGTCTTGGATGCTTCTTCCCAGCATCTGATAACCTCCACAAACCCCTATTATAGCTGTCCCCTTTCTTGCTTGTTCGATCACCATCTCAGCTAGGCCGACCCGCCACAGATGAAGGAGATCAGCAATAGTGCTCTTGCTGCCGGGCAAGATAATTAAGTCCGGCTCACCCAGCTCGGTGGCGTCATCGATGTAGCGCAGCTTACAACCTTCCATCTCCAGGGGGTCGAAATCATCATAATTAGAGATGTGAGGCAAGTGGAGAATAGCAATATCAAGATTCCCCCCGGTTGGAGAGTTTTTCTTTCTCTCTTCTAAATAAACTGAATCTTCCTGGGCAATAGTGATGCCCCGGAAATAGGGGATTACACCAAGAACCCCTTTACCGGTACGAGACTGGAGAGTTTCTAGCCCTGGCCTAAGTAACTGGAGGTCACCACGAAATTTATTGATTATGAATCCCTTAATATAGTCACGTTCCTCACCAGTCAAAAGTTCCAAGGTGCCCACCAGATGGGCGAAGACTCCTCCTCGGTCGATGTCCCCCACCAGCAATACTGGAGAGGAGGCCATTTTAGCCAGGCGCATGTTGGCTATTTCTTTCTCCTTGAGGTTGATTTCTGCCGGGCTACCTGCCCCCTCGATAACCACGATGTCATAAGCCTGCCGCATTCGATGTAAACACTCCTCTACTATACTAAATAAATAAGGGGTATGCTCATAATAGCGGGCTGCGGTTAGGCTTTCGGCTACCTTGCCGCAGACAATCACCTGTGATCGAGAATCCGCCTCTGGTTTAAGCAATATCGGGTTCATATCCACGCTAGGCTCCAGACCACAAGCCTCCGCTTGCACCACTTGAGCCCGCCCCATTTCACCTCCCTCTCTGGTCACGTAGGAGTTTAAAGCCATATTCTGCGCCTTGAATGGGGCGACTTGAAAGCCATCCTGCTTAAAGATACGACATAGGGCAGTAACGATGATGCTCTTGCCCACTGAGGAGGCAGTTCCTTGAATCATCAAGAGTTTAGCTGGCATGCCGACCTCTGTCTGACTATTTCTTTAATAGCTCCGATTAGCCGTTGGCACTGGGGCATAGTGCCGGGGGAAAGGCGGATATACTGGGGTAAGCCGAAAGAGGTGCAATCCCGGACTAGGATTCCCTGCTGTAGCAATGCCTGGCGAAATTTCGGGCCATCTCCCACCTTTACCAGAAAGAAGTTAGCCTGAGAAGGCAGAGGAGGTAAGCCGAGACGAGCAAGCTCGGCAACCAGAAAATCCTTGGCAGATTTTAGCTTAAGTTGGCACTGCTCCAAATATCCCTCTTCGTTTAAGGCCAAAATCCCGGCTCTTTGAGCTAGTGAGTTGACATTCCAGGGGGGGCAAAGGCGGCGCAGGGTAGTGGTGATTTGGGCTGTAGCTATGGCATAGCCAAGGCGCAGCCCGGCTAAGGCATAGTCCTTGGTCATCGAGCGCACTACAACTAGGTTGCCTGCTGTTATCAGATCCAATGATGACCACGCCTCAGCCACAAAAGAAACATAGGCCTCATCCAAAACCACCAGACTTGAATCTGAGGCAGCTAAGATCTGCTCCACCTCACCTTTGGCCAAATATTGCCCCGTGGGGTTATTGGGATTTGAGATAAACACTCCCTTTATCTTTTCCTTGTGGATCAACTCGATGCATGCTTTTACGTTCAGTTTGAATCCTTCTTGTGCCGAAAGCTGCTGTTTTAATACAGGTGCCTGAACAATTTGGCAGGCGACCTCATATTCTCCGAAGGTAGGCTCTATAATGAGGACAGGGTTATCTGGTCCGAAATAAGCTAGAGCAGCCAGGCGTATTATCTCCGTCGAGCCATTCCCCACCAGAATATTCTGCGGGGACACCCCCAATTTCAGGGCTAACGAGCGGCGGAGCTCGCTGGTTTCAGAGTCGGGATATTGAGCGATATCTACCTCAGCCAAAGCCTCTGTTATTCCCGGTGGGGGCCCAAAAGGGTTAGTATTGGCGCTGAAGTCGAGGATTTCGTCAGGCAGGATGGCCCACTTCTCTAGCTCAGCATAGTTTGGGCCACCGTGATAACATATCTTAACGCCTTCCACTCCAGCTCTAGGCTCAACAGACAAAGCGCACCACTTCCACCACAATGCAAATCACCATCCAAAGCAGCGCCGACATTCTCATTATCTTTACCCCACTGCGAATTGTCATTGGTGATAAAGACCAAGTGGCATCGCCTAATTTATAGCACCCCACTTTCTCCAGTTGTACACGGAGTGCTCCGGCAGCGGTGCTCATCAGCCAACCTGCATTGGGGCTTTCAGTTTTATTGTGGTCACGCCATCCAATACGCCATGCCCCCTTAGTGCTCTTCCCAGATAAATAGGCGGATATGAGCATTATCGAGGCTCCAAGTCGTGCCGGGATAAAATTCAACACATCATCCCACCTGGCGGCACACTTTCCCAGATACTCATAGGGCAAATAATGATAGCCAATCATGGCATCTAAGGTGTTGGCCACTCGGTAGGCCATAGCACCAGGCACGCCAAAAAAAAGAAAATAGAACAGAGGGGCAATGAAGCTATCACAGGTATTCTCTGCTACCGATTCTACTGTGGCTGCCACCAATAGTGATTTATCAAGCTTTGAGGTGTCCCGGCTGACCAGAGAGCTTGTCTCGACTTGGGCTCGGGGAACGTTATCCTGAAGCAAAAGCTCCTCTATTCTCATAGCCACCTGATGTAGTTTCTTAACTGAGAAGGTTGATTTCAGCACTATCGCAGCCACAACTATATAAGCGATCAAGTTTATTTCTTTAAGATAAGAGAGCAAAAAGTAGCTCGCTGCGCAGAATAGAGCTGTGGTCGCCACAACTAGCCCTGCACCATAAACCAGCTGGATGAGGTGGCCTCGCTGGGGGGCAAATCTCAATAACAGAGAGATAAATTTGCCCATCCCCACCACAGGGTGGAGGAAGGAGGGTAGTTCCCCAAAGAGGACATCTATTATCAAGGCCAAAAGCAAGATAAAGATGATTTCCACACCAGCTACTGGAGGCGCCGGGCAACATAGCATCTATTCATACCCCAGGAGTGCTTGAACAAGAGCCTATTTTCCCAAAACAGCAGATGGCTCAGGGCAATGGCAAGAGGGTGTGAAACTCGCCTCTTGGGCATGAGTTTACCTATTACCCCCCCCAAGCCAAATCGGTTGACCAACGGCCGTAGATGTTCCTCTACCGAGAACATAAACCAATGGAGAAGGAAATCAGTGCAATATATCCGTTGAATTTCAAATTGGTGTGAAGACAGAAGTTCTAGCATAGCGGTGGGGGAATACTCTCTAAGGTGGCCCAATCCATTAAGTCGTCTCTCCAGCGGCCTAAATATATTCAACATATATTTGGTAGAATTTGGTACCACCACTCGAAGATAGCCGCCACCCTTTAGAATCCGGTGAAATTCATCGATTACTATGTTGTCATCTAGCACATGTTCCAAGGTATGAACGCAAATGACAGAATCAAAGCTCGCTGAGGTTAGAGGTAGTTGTGCCGCATCACCTTGGACTAATCCGAGGCATAGAGGTTGTTGCTGAGCTACTAGTTTCCTTTGAGACTTGTGAAGTGCAGCAGATGAGATATCTACACCAACAAAAGAGGAATTGGTGAGCTTGGAAATGTCTTTGACATAAACGGCGTTGCCACAGGCGATATCGGCCAGTCGGCTGCCCGGAGCAATAATGTTAGCCGAAACCACCTCTTTTACCAAAGAGATGCTCTGCGCCTCCCTAAACCAGTTGACATAAAAAATCGAATCGGCTTGCTCCCACAAGCTCTCATAAAAGTGGCGGAATGTATTCAACTATGTAAATCCTTCCAGCCAGCTCAACAGCCCCTGAGTGCGAGCTTTGTCCTTTAACTGGGGTCTCTCCGTTTCCATATATTCTCTTGCCGGGTTAGCTAACTCGGGTGGGTATTGCCCCAGAAGATAATCCTCCTCTCTAAGCTCAAGACCACTATACTCCTGTCTAAACAGTTCATACTCCTCTTGGCCGAGGATTTTTAGTTGACTAAACCAGTAGGCCGGTATGTAACGAGGGAGGAAATAAGGCCTTATTCCTAGGTAAGCGATTCTTACCCTTCTTAAAAATCCAAGCTTGATCTCCTGGTCAAGAAATTGGTTTGCTTGTTTAGAATCTATCCCCTCTTCTGCCAATATCTCTAGCAAGGTATTGAGGTGGAAAAGGTAACGAGAAGGGATGTGGCAGATCAAACCTCGGATAAGCAGTTCCGGCTTTTTGTCCACTGCCTCATAGACTTGTAGCAGCTTATCTGACAGCTGCTCATTATAAGGGGTGGCTTTGTAGGCATAAAGCTTCTCTTCCTCCACAACCAAGCCCAGAGCCACTAGTTTTTCTACCGCCTTATTGACATACTCTGGCCTTTCATCAATAATGGTAGCAAGGTCTTGTTTGGTTCTCCTTGCCTGACTATCCTGGAGGCATCTTACCAGCTTGACTATAGTGGGAGTGAACATAATCTAAGTCCTTCAGCCGATGTTTTATTGTTGACCAGGTGAAGGGAAATGTCAATTTTTTTTAATAAATCCGCCGGGCGGTATGATTTGAAGAATTATCAGCCTGTTCCGGTGGCTTATCAGCTAAGATACTCGATCTTGAAAAAGATTAGAGCAGGGGAAGAGGTATTACCAGACATCCAGGGCAGGAAGGAGGTAAAAGATGATGTTATCCGGGCACTCCTCTCGGGAGCACATCCTTACTTGGTTTCCGAGGAAGGGACTGGCAAAACGAGGTTAGCCAGATCTGTGGTGAAATTACTCCCCCCGATACTTAAAATCAAAGGGTGCCCCTACAATGACGATCCCAAGTGGCCAGCGGAGCTCCTCTGCTTCAGGTGCCGACAGAGCAAGCACCCGGCGCAGAAATACGGGCTGGGGCTGGTTAACGGGGAGAAGCGGTTCTCGCGTATCCAGGGTAACGAATACACCAACGAGGCTAAGCTCCTCGGTTTGAAAGATATCCAGGCAATTGCTCAAGGTAAAAGCCCCACTGATCCGGCTATATTTACCGGCACCGGTGTTTTTCAAGCTAACCGGGGGATATTATTCATTGATGAGCTCCCAGCTATCCGAACTAATGTTCAGGTTCTGCTCCATCCCATATTGGAAGAGAAGAAGGTTATCCTCGAAGAATATAACTGGCAGCACCCTCTAGACCTGGTGTTAATCGCCACCGGAAATCCCAAGGGTTTCTCTCATGTCTACGAAGTCCCCCGACCCTTACTCGATAGGCTGGAGCTAATTTACATGGCCTTGCCCGAGGAAGAGGTAGAGAAAGAGATAATGCTTCGGGAAAGGTTCCAAGTTGAGGATGGCTATCACGAAAACTCTAGGGAGCCAGAGGAGGAGTTTATCCCTAACCCCTCGTGGGAAAAGGGGATAGAGCGGATGGTGGTGGCACCATGGTGGATTGTAGATATTATAAATAAAGCCTCAAGGTATAGCCGAATCTGCCCCAAGTTGGAGAAGAAGACGAGCATACGGGCAAGTAACAAAGCCATCGACCATACCTATGCCACTGTGGAGATGGGGGATAGAACGGTGGCCAATTTAGGGGATAGTTATTATGGATTAAGACTAGCCCTAAGGGGAAGAATTGCCCTTAGGGCCGAATACTTAGATTTTGATGAACCCCAAAAATCATTTCGGCGCACCGATAGGATGGTGGAGGATCTGGCATGGAATGCGGTGGAGGATTTTGCCCTGGGGATGTTTGAGGACTACAACAAGGAAATATTGGCTGCGGAGATAACATCAATCCTTTCTACCCAGAGAGAAAATATCCCCCGCCAGCTTCAAGAATGTGAGGAGCTCAAGAAGATAATAGACTGGATGAAACGGGTAGCACCTGAGAGGACAGATGGCAGCCTTCTGAATAAAACGGAGAAAAAACTCACATATGATCCAGATAAAGTAGCCCAGAATGTCCTCGACGAATATGATTACTCTGCTTTGGAGATGATAGTTAATGTTGCCCTTCATAAGCGGATCATCACTGAATCAAAAGCGGGGCAATTTTTCATTCCTCAAAAGCTTACGGAGTGGAGATCGTGGTAGAGATAGGATATTGCACCAGGTGCAGTACCCAGCCGCCTGAAGAGAACCAGATTCTTCAAGAGCTTTCCTATGCCAAGAATCGCTCTCTCAAAGACATTAGCCGCCAAATCAACAGATATAAGTCGATGAAAGAAAAGGCTACGCAGAATCTAGCCGGGAGGCAAAAAGAAAAGGAAAGTAAACTGGCGGAATATGAGCAGGAGCTGAAGCAATATGAAGAAGAGCTGTCGTATGAAGCCATGGAGCGCCTAATGCATGGGGAGGAGGTGGGGGCGATTGCGGAAAATATAATGTCGGATGAGATGAGACTTAAGCTGGAACAGGTGATTAATTCATTGAAGTATCAGCCTAAAGAGGTAAGCTATAAAGATGTAGAAGATGCCTTAAAGGAATATGAACAGCGAGGCTATATTGATATCGAAGGGGAGCGAGTTAGGATAACATCTAGGGGGGCGCGAGTTTTGGCCAAGATGGCACTCCAGCGGGCTATGGAAAACTTAATCAAAAAAGAAATAGGTCCCCACCCAATAAAAGAAAGTGGCTATGGCTCACAAATTGGGACAAACTCGCGGCGATACGAAGTTGGAGATGAATATGAGCTTGTTGACATTGAAAAAACCTTGCTCAACTCCTTGGAGCGAAATGGACGGGTCAATCTTGAGCTTAAGGATTTCCAGGTGTTCGAAACCGTGCACCAAACCAGGATATGTGCTGGGTTGCTGATTGATGAGAGTGGCTCGATGCAAAGTGACCATAAGATCAAGGCCGCTGTGGAAGCTGCCCTGGCCCTCTCTGAGCTTATGATAAGGGAACCCAAGGATAAGGTTTTAGTTTTCTTGTTTTCCGAGAAGGTCAAGCAAATCCCACCCTGGGATATAGTGAATAGTATGATCGGTGGTGGTAGCACTGATATAAGAGCAGCAATGCGAGCTTTTAGAAAGGCAGCTGGGCACGAAAGGGGAGACAAACAGGCTTATCTGATCACTGATACTGAGCCTAATGCTGAAGATGGCATGTATGTTGGCTTTGATCGAGCGATGGAAGGTGTTTTGCAAGAGGCACTGCGCTACCGAGAAAATGGCATCACCCTAAATATTATAATGTTAGACCAGCGTCCTCAACTAAGAGAATTCGCCCGCATCTTGGCTCGAAAAAACCTCGGCCGAGTTATGTTTACCAACGCCCAAAATTTGGGTGGAGTGATAATTGAAGATTACCTGAGAACCAAAAAGGAAAAGAGCTTTGTCTAGTTCTTGCTGAAAAGGCTTGTTCAGTGAATCTAAAACAATGCTAAGCTTGCAATTGAAAGGTCAAAATGTTAAAATCGAACTTAGCTTTGAAGCAGGTAATGAGATCAGCTAAAGGGGGAAAATAGTTAAAGAGTTACCTGTTAATGAAAGAATCCGGGCCAGGGAAGTCCTGGTCATAGGAGAGGATGGGGTCCGGTTGGGAGTTATGCCCGTCCAGCAAGCGTTGAGAGTGGCCAGAGAGCAAGGCTTTGATTTGGTTGCCGTTGCCCCAGCGGCTACGCCGGTAGTTTGCCGTTTGTTAGATTATGGCAAGTTCAAATATGAGCAAGCGAAGAAAGAGCGAGAGGGTCGGAAAACTCAGAAGGTTAATCTGCTGCGGCAAATCCGTCTTAGGCCAAAGATTGGGGAACATGATCTTGAGGTTAAAGTTCGGCTGATCAAGGGACTTCTTGTTGAAGGGAACAAGGTAAAGGTGGTGATGATATTCCGGGGTCGGGAAGCTTCCCACCCCGAGATAGCTAGGGAGATATTGGGGCGAATGCTAGACAAACTTAAGGAAGTAGCGGTTGTCGACCAACCTCTAGCCGTAGAGGAGCGTCAGATGAGCTTAATCTTTTCCTCTCGCAAACATGCCGCAGACGGGGAGGAAAGGAGCCAAGGAACTTCCCATGCCAAAGCTTAAAACCCACAAAGGAGCCCAGCGCCGTTTCCACATTACTAGTGGTGGCAAGATAATGCGCGTTAAGGGAGGAAAAAGCCACTTGCGGCTCAGAAAGTCAACTCGAGTTAGGCAACAGTTTGATAAGATGATGCCCATACATCCCTCAAATAAAAGGCGAATAAAGAGGCTTTTACCTCATTAGGGGGGACTTTGCCACGTAGCAAAGGGGGGGTAACCACCCGACACCGTCATAAAAAGGTATTGAAGCTAACTAAGGGACACCGGGCAACAAAACATGCCCTTTATCGGCGAGCCCATGAATCCATGCTGAAGTCCCTTAGCTATGCCTATCGTCACCGCCGTGAACGCAAAGGTGATATGAGGCGAATTTGGATTTGCCGCATTAATGCTGCCGCTCGCTCTCAAGGCATATCCTATGCTGAGTTTATCCATGGCTTAAATACGGTAGGAATAAAGGTTAACCGTAAGATGCTAGCAGATATGGCGGTAAGAGATCCAGCTAGCTTTTCTCAACTTGTAGCTGTAGCTAAAGGGGACAAAAGAGGGGAAGATTAGGGGCAAATTATCACCTCCCCTGCGCCGCTTTCCACATGGTCTTGCTCGTATTTCTCTTTACTTATTTCCGTGGCACTCTTTGTCATATTGGCGATCCCATGATGAGCATCGCCTATCATCAGGGCAACCCTGTTGTGCTTAGAGTCAATCCGAAAAAAGCATACTGCTAGGGATATAAGGTAATCAAATCCCAGAAAGCAGATTGCCATAGATAATGGTAATTATTGGTTCGTAGGTCAAGAGAAGAGGCGATGTCAGTGGTTTCGATCGTTCTTGCCGGGGGCAATAGCCTGCGGCTGGGGCGGAGTAAGGCTATGGAGAAAGCTGGCGGTCAGACCCTACTCCAGTGGGTAATCGATTCTCTTACTTTGCTTGACAGTGAGATTTTAGTAGTTATTGCTCCCGGCCAACCTCCCCCCCGCTGCCTAAGGGAGGAAGTGAGAATAGCAGTTGACCTCTATCCGGGTAAAGCTGCTCTCGGTGGTATCTATACTGGTTTAGCAGTGTCAAATTCATTTCACAATCTAGTTGTTGCCTGTGATATGCCCTTCCTCAACTTAGCCCTACTTCGTTATTTGATCCAGCTCTCAGCCGATTTTGATGCTGTTGTGCCTCAGATTGGGGGGAAGATAGAACCGCTTCACGCCATCTATTCTAAGAATTGCCTTGCTCCTATTGAGCAGCAAATAAAACAAGGTCAGCTTAAAGTGAGGGGGTTCCTAGATAAGGTAAAGGTAAGATACGTTGATGACCAGAAAATCGCTCAGCTCGACCCTCAATATTTAAGCTTCTTCAATGTCAATACACTTGCTGACTTAAAGAGGGCTAGAGCATTGCTGAAGGGGCACAAAACAAACCCAAGCAACTAAGGCATAACCTTGAAAAGCATCGGAGACAGCTTCCTAGTTATGGTTTGCCCTTATCAAAGTCCTTCAAATCGAGGTTATCAATAAAGTCAGTAAAGGCTGACAATCTCCGCAACTCCTCTTCACTAATCTGGCCTTTCCTATCAGTCGAGTTAGCCAGGATAGGGCGACCCGTCTCCTGATCTATAACAATTCCTGCTTTATCCAACACCGATTCCTCAGCATAAATAGGTGCTTTTGTTCTTACTGCGATAGCGATAGCGTCGCTGGGACGGGAATCTATTTCTAGCGCTACCTCGTTAACATCGAGCATCAGCTTGGCATAGAAGGTATCATCGTGAAGCTCATTAACTACGATGAAGCTCACCTTAGCCCCTAAGGTGGTAATAACACTACATAGTAAGTCATGAGTCAAAGGCCGTGGTGTAGCAACATCCTGCAATTTTAGCGCTATAGCATCTGCCTCGGCAGGACCAATCCAAATCGGCAGGTACTTTTCAGCGTCTCTCTCCTTTAAGATCACCACCCGCTGGTAGCCCATCATACTTGCCCGAAGACTATCAACAATCATCTCAATCATAGCTCCACCTCCATATATCTTCTGGCCAGGTTCATATTTAATTCTAAGCCTTGTATTATACCTTGTCAATATTGCTGACTGACTTCAGAAATGACTTCGGACATCCTTAGCCACTATGCCCACTACCATATCTCGGATCGTAGGTCTGCAACTAGCGTCTAGCAGGCAGCGTGTAGCGGGTAGCGGGTAGCGGGTAGTATCACCTTCAGTATCCTAACTTCGGATCGTAGGGCTGCAACTGACCCCGCTGGAAGGGGTTAAACCCCTGGTTTTCTACCCCCTTCCCCCTTTTCGGGGCTTCTACGAGCCTTTAGAGCCCTTCTTTTCCAGGCCCATCTTAACCTCCCACGGCGATTTTCGCAACTCGATTTTTGCCTAAAACAAGGCTTGATTTGCGAAAGGCCTACAGCCCAAAATAGCTTTGCCCTGCTGTATTCGGTTGTTAAAGAGCATTCCGCACCGCTCTAAAGCGACATCATCCACACCCTTTTGCGAAGACCGCCCTCCGGACCTATTCGGGATGGCAGTGCCGCCAAAAGGGGCATGTTTCCTGACACTCCGAAGCTATGCCCGGATCGATCTCCTCGTGGATCATCCTCATCTGCTCATCTCTCTCCTCGATGAACCATTGCCGCAGCTCATCATCTATAAGATGAAAATCGCGTTCCACGGCAAACCTCCCTTCCCGGAAAGAGGGATAGACAACACAGCCTATGTTTATCGGATATTCATAGAGGCTCTCCATTACCAAGGCATAGCCAGTGGTGCTCAGATGATGGAAATGCTGCCTCTGGCCGAATTTGATGTCTACCACCATAGGCTCGGAGAAGACAAAAGCATCCACACTCAAGTGTGAGCTGAGTCCCAGGAAGGCACTATATTGAATGCGATCCAGCCCATAGTCAAGGCAGATGTCGGCTACCTTGGCTCGAAACTTGTCGTCCGGTATGTCATAGATGAGAAGGGAGGTCATTCCACCCTCCCCTTTTCTCCCTCCACCCTAGGGAGGATGGTTGAGTGATGTCGAACTCGCCCACTCCCATCACAAGTCATTTTTCTGCCTGGTCTAGCAAAGAACTCAGACGATGCAGAAAGTTATCAATATCATCTATTCTGGTCCTTGCGAGGTCATACACTATGGCATCGTCTA
>Ga0209345_10002677_pt1 | contig 19308 bp, 33 predicted proteins | sample Cruoilmetagenom7_FD_187294 | JGI IMG/M metagenome (GOLD analysis project Ga0209345, IMG submission 187294) | Oil polluted marine microbial communities from Coal Oil Point, Santa Barbara, California, USA - Sample 7 (SPAdes) (version 2) | ecosystem: Environmental > Aquatic > Marine > Oil seeps ... | reverse complement strand
AGAGGACTAGTTGTATTTCTTGTGAAAGTTAAATTACCTGAGATAACACCACCAAAATCATCTGGTAGATCACCAGCTACTGTGTTGGCGTAAACTGTATAACCAGAAGTATCAACTTCAGCATCAGGATTCCCTATATAATTTTTAATAGCGTTTTTCTGAAGATCTCTTATTTCAGCGTCATTACTTGCAATATCTGTTTCATTTGTATCAACTCTAGCTTCTGTTTCATCAATAGCTGCTTGTACTTCTATTGAAGTAAGTCCTGAACTTGTATTGTCGTATGAAATTGCTGAAGCGTCATGAGCATCTACAGCGTCAGCTAAGTGATCGCTAATACTTGTTGCGTTATTTCCTATGTTAGTTTCTGCGGTATCTAATCTTCCTTCTACTTCGTCTATTGCAGCTTGTGCATCTGTTGCAGTTAACCCACTTGTAGTATTATCATAAACAACATCGTCAGCATTAATTGAACCAGCAGTTCCTCCAACAATATGCCATCTAGAATCGGTATCATTATATTGTAAAATTAATGAAGCATCTATTGCTAAATTTATATCTTCCTCAGAGCCTGTAATTATTCGGTTAGCAGCAGTAGCTCCAACATCTTCATTTTTAACAGGAATTTGCGATCCTGTTTTATTGATAATAACGATGCGTCCTGAAGCAACAGCAATGATCGATCTAAGTTCTGTAGGAGTCCCAATCAGTCTAATAAGTTCTTTAGCCGCTGTTATATCCGCAGGAACTGCAGTACCACCATCAACATCTTCTTCTTCATGTTGAATGATTCCCGTATGTATATTTGTTCCGTCTAATAGTTTGTTTGTTAGTGTTTGAGAATCACTTGTTCCTACAACGCTTCCTGTTACACCGTGAACTCCTACAGAAGCTCCTGTATGACTTGTGAGATTAGAATCTAATGCTCTGGTGTCTATATCCGTTTGTAATTCATCTACAGCTCCTTGAATGTCTGTAGCAGCTAAGTTTCCAGAAGGAATGTTAGAGATTGCTGAAGCGTCATGAGCGTCTACAGCGTCAGCTAAGTGATCCGATAGTCCGGTTTCCGCTGTGTCCAATCTTGCTTCCGTTTCATCAATAGCTGCTTGAACATCTGTAGCAGCTAATCCTGAACTTGAGTTATCGTAACTTATCTCAGAAGCTTCATCTTTTGAAGAAATTTGAGCATCTACGTATTCTTTCACAGCTTGTTGAGAGGCTATCTTTGTGTCCGAATTTGCAGCTAAGGTTCCGTCAGTGTCAATCACTGTTCCAGTAACATCGCCGTCTAAAACTGGATCTGTTTGAGTTTTATTTGTCAGAGTTTGAGTTTGATCAGTAGAGACTAATTCATATTCTCCAGCAGCATCTACTCCATCAGCATCATGATATGCTTTAATTCGCTTATTTGTTTTATCGTTACGAATTTCACCATCTATAGTCGTAGTGTCATCTGAACCCTTTAATCTAACACCTTTGTTAAATTTTTGCCTTTGTTCACTCATTTATTTCTCCCAATATTAAGCAAATAAACTTTCGTCGATTGTTGCTTTTGCTGAAAATTTTATTTTAACTTCATCTGTATTTATAATTTTTAAATAACTAAACCCAAATTGTCCACCTGAAATAGTAAAATCAAATTCGGTATCATCTCCTCCGTCAAAACGGACAGAAAAATTTATATCAGTTCTATTATATGAACCTTCTATTACAAAACTCTCTACCTTGTCTGGAGTAGCGTCTGTAAATGTTCTAGTAATGAATCCTGTAACTTCGAGTCTCTGAACATAAGAGGTGTCAAAAACTAAATTAGTTATATCTCCCTCAATATGAGTTCCTGTGTCTGTTCCTGTTAATGTTACTTCTGTTGTGGCGATATCGCCGGGACCACTTACAGTACCTAATATGTCTGTAGCTTCTGCTGCCCAATCTGTAGCTGCTTCGGCATAATTAGTATCACCTTGATCAGGATATGGATATATATTATCTCTTAATATTAAATCTTTTGGCATTATTTCTCCAAGAATAAGTATAAAACTCTAATATATAGTTGTTGATTTATGACGCGTCATGAGGTCATTTTTTAGGTTTTTTAACAATTTCAATAGCTTAAAAAGAAAAAGCCCTTGTATGAAACAAGGGCGGAATGTTTTATTTTGTTTATTAGTCAATGTTTATGGTAGCCGTTGATGCTTCAGATGCGAAATCTACAGCAGTTATATCAGCTTTGTTAGCCTCTAGAAGTGCTACAAGTGAATTGTAATCAGCAACTAGTTGGTTATACTTTTCCATAAGATCTTTGACTACATCGGCAGCATCTAAGTTTAGATTCGCCTGTAAATCAACTTCTAATTGTCTTCTCATGGTATTCCTTTAAAAAGGAGTAGATTTCTCCACTCCTATTAATTATTATTACTATTCAGCTTTGATATAACGTAACTGACAAATTCCAGCAGGTCTACTTGTAAATAGAGTTTGATCTGTCATACATCTCATCTCTACACCATTTTTACCTTCAAGAACTTCGTATACTTGTTTACCATCTGGTCTGTTAAAAGTGACTTCAGTTGAACCTAATCTCTTGAAATCTTTTTCACATACAATATAAGCGTATCCTTGCTTAACAAATGTAGAAGCAATAATCTTGATAGTACCATTTTGACCGAAAAATTCAATCTCTCTAGCACCAGACTTATGTTTTGCTTCACTATAAGAACTATCGATTGTTCTTTTTGCATCTTGTTCTTGTAGTAAGTCATCCCACTGTCGAGGGTTAACATATACAGAAACTTGCTCTTCCATTAAACCTTTCTCAACCATTGCAGAAATCCCTTCTTCGACTTTAGCTTGAGATAAGAATGCGGCATTAGATGTCGCATCAGTTCCTACATCTACTATAGAACCTTGGAATAACGGCTCACCAGCGTTCGGAACACCAAATAAAGATGTTCTTTCTTCTGAAATTCCGTGAATCCCTAAAAATTCGTTTAGTGAGGCTGGAGCACCTGCAACAGCAGCACCTTTAAAATAGATGATGTCATCTACAGCGATTTCTGCAGCACCTAAGTTACCAGTAGATTTTTGTAAAGTAACTGTTTTATCTTTTAGTGAGTAAGCAGTAATTGTGTATGCATTAGCATCTCTATTAGTAGTTAGATCAGAAGAAAATACTTCAACTTCAGCGCCTACAGTACCATTCCAAACTCCAGAAGCCCATTCAGCATCTTGAATTGCTACTGCTTCAGAAGAAGCACCACCAGCAATGGCAGTTTTAACGATACCAATTCCGCTTTGTCCGTAGAACATTTGTACTTCTAATCTATGATACATGGACTTAAGCATGTTTCCAACCATAAGGTCTTGCGCTCTAGAGATAGCTTGATCACCGTTAGCTGATCTTCTTAATGCAGCAAAAGAGATTGCTGATCTAAGAACTAATTCTGTAGCTTGAATGCTTGCTTTTGACATTTTAAATTCTTTTGCGTCATTTAAGTCAAAAAGCTTCCCTTCAGATCCACCATAAGTAAAACCTGATTCTAGTGATAAAATTACTGGTTCAACGTATGAATCCCCAACTCTGTCACCTTCAGAGTATTTAATGTTGTTGTAAAGTTTAACATGATCTGGTACTAAGTCACGCTCTTTATCAGCGTACTTTTCTTTGTATAGACCGTTAAGTGTTCCTACTTCTATAGCCATTTTAATTTCCTTTTTTTAAAATTGTTATTAATTATTCAAACTTTCCTACTTTTATTCTTCTCACTAGGTCTAAAATTGGTATTTCAGAAACACTTCAAGAGTCCTTAGATATCTTGGTATTTGCCGAAAATCTCCCTTATCTATATAAGTTTGAAAAAGTCATCGGTTCTAAATAAAAAGCCCGAAATCGAGCCTTCTATCATATAGTTGTTAAAAAACCAAGTCATATCACTAAAAAAATTAATAAAAAATGCACTATTCTAATGATTATAACTATTTATCTAAGTAAGTCGCTTAGTTTTCTCTTAGGTCTTTGCTCTTCGTCTTTTGCTGATTTACTAACAGATTGAACTGAGTTCGTATTCTTAACCACGTTCTGAGCTTGTTGAATTCTGTCTTCTCTGAGTTTTTCAAGAAAGCTGCTAGGGACTGATTGTTTTAAAGCCGCTGTAGATTTAAACCTATTAGCATAATTCTCAAATTGCTGTTGTAATTTCTTCTTTACTTGAGGTAGTACCATTTTAGTATCAACCTGAATACCTTTATTAGCTGCCCATAATAGCTCTTCTGCTACTAAAGCTACAGTATCTTTATCTGCGATCAAATCTGGATCGTTTTGTAAAGCAGAAAGAATATCATTCTCAATTTCTGCAGCAACTGCTGACATTTTCTCTTGTTCTTCTTTATCAATCTTTTCTTGCTTCAGTTTATCTCTTTCTGCTTTAAGTTCTTCATATTCTTTTTGACGATCCATTGCTTCTTTTTCTTCTGGAGTAATTTGACTTTCTGCCTCGAGCTTTTCTATATACTTAGTAATTATAGCCATTTCATCAAAATCAGGATTAAGATCTTTCATTGTTTCGAAAGGATTTGCTTCAAGATTAGATAAAAAATTGTTAATCATTTTATCTTGTTCAGCTTTTTCTTGCATAGTCTTTTGACCTTTATATGCTTTCTGAAGTTCTGCTTTAATTGCCTCATGATCATTTAAATCTAATTCTCTTTCGAACTCTTTCCCGTCTACTTTCAAAGTAAATTTACGTATCATCTCTTTTACTTCTTCTTTAGATGCTCCATCTTCTACAGCTTGTTCAATTTCTTCTTCTAATTCAGTTTCTGTTTCAGCCTGAACTTCAATTGCAGATTCCTCACCTTCAGAAAGAACGGATTCTTGAGCTAACTCTTCCGCTGCAGGTTCTTCCGGGACTCCGGAGGCTTCCGCTGGTTCAGAACTTGCTTCCACTGGAGGAGCTACACCTTGATCTCCGCCAATTTCACCGCGTTGATTAAAAACGATTGATTTAAATGTTGAAATAAAATTTCGTGTTTTCATAATTCTCCTTAGCTAGTCATTTGATGTAGCTAGTTTCCTCGCCATTATTGGTAGAGGATTATTATCTTTTGAAATTATTTTTTAAGCTTCTCTTTTAATTTACTAAAGTAGCTTTTCTTTTTATCACAAGCAACTCCGCCGTCTTGATAACCTTTTTTCTTCTTATCTTTATCTTGTGCTTCTTCTAACATTCTCATCTGTTCTTCTACCGAAACAGTTCCTTTAAAACCTGACCGAATTCCTTCCGCGTCGTGTACCTTTTTCTTTTTTCCTTTCTTTTTAAAGAAACTACTAAAATCTCCCATCTTCATTCTCCTTATTATCTTCTCGTTGTCTTCTTACATGAGTCTCTTCAGTGTAACCTTTTTTACAGCGTCCAAAAGTTCTAGACCGAACTTCTTTTTTCAAAGAAACTCCTAATTTTTCTAAACGTTTTCTAGCATTTCTTTTTAAAACGTTCAAATTTCTGTAAGGATTACTTTTATAAACAAACTCTTTATTTCTTTCATTTCTTATATAATACTCACCTTTGTCGAGATTTAATATAATTCTATATTTAGCTCCTGTATATTCCGAAGCATATTCTCGACAACTGATTTTATGATTATTCTTATATTTATGATCAATATATTTTATTCGTATAGCGCTCATTATAATTGTTCAGGACTTGTCGGTTGTGGAGGAAGTAAACCTTCTGAAACTCCGGCGGCTTCCGCTGGTTCCGGTAAATCGCTAGGTATAGGATTTTGCGGCTGAGTTAAAACTGCACTACTTTGATCTAAAGTCATTCCACCTCGAGGTTGTGTTCCTTGTTCTCCCACATTCTCAGCAGTCGGCGCAGGAGGTGCTGGTTGTTCTCCTACATAAGATAGAATCGTCGGATCTGTAGTTCTCAAAAGATTAACATGTTCTTGAACGTGATCTAAGACTAACTGAACTAGTGTTGTATCTTTTTTCAGTTCACTATCATTTAACAATTCCATATGCTCTTTTATATGCATCGAATGTCTTTCTGACCAAATTGCTTGTTGTACTTCACCTTTCAACATTGCTTCGTTTTCAGATTTAATCAATGTAAGGTTGTCGATTTTTCCGTCAGTCAATTGATCTAGATTTCCGGTATTAAGAACCATTAAATATTTATCAACATTATCGATTAATCCCATTTGTAATAGATTTTCCGCGATTTGAGTTCTTCCGGCTGTTGTGTTCATGAGAGCATTAGCTTCATCAACAAATACTCTATCAATAAGTCTAATGTCTTCAGATTTAAAAGATTTCATTTCTGTTTTATTATTTATTCCTGCGATTGCTGCAACTCTAGGAACTGCGGCGAAATCTTGAAGTAAGTATAATATCGAAGATCCAACATCTTCTAATAGTCTATTATATGAACTTCTAAGTCCTGAAACAAACTGTAATGCTTGCGATTGAACTAAAGCAAGAGCGTTTCCTGACCTAAGTGATTGTTCTGGATTACCTCTAGCTACCGAATTAACTCCTGATATGGTTTCCATTGCTTTTTCTAAAAGTCCCATCATTTGATAAACTTCTTGAGAAGTTGCTGTTAATTGCATAGGTTCTGGTTTTCCTCCAGATTGAGCATTATATTTAATAAACTGCATTCCGTTTCCGACTTGTTCAAACTCGACTCCTGCTTCTCTTGGAGATAAGATACTCTGGACTCCGAAAGCATTTATATTTGTTGCTGCTGTAGAGTACATACTATTTAAGAATTCTTGCATTGGTAAAAGGTCAAACATATCAGTGTAACCATAAGGTGTTCCGATAATACTTGAAGGAGTTATTCTATAAATTGGTAAACTTCTATAAGGAAGCATAGTATCTTCTAAAATAATCTCGTGATTGATATAAAGAATGTATCTACCATTAAGAACAGCTTCTGTTCTTTTGTGATAAAATTCCTTTATAAATATATCGTCACTTTGATGTCTTTTTGAAAAGGTCGAAGTTGTTCGGGATTTTTGTGATTGATCTACGGTTTCTACTTTAAGTATTTTTTCAGCATATTCTGGATATTTTGCAGCAAGATCATATTTATTAACTGTTGATCTACAAACAACCCAATCATTTTTATCAAAGTATGGTTTGTTCGAATCAAAAATTACATCATAAGGTGATAGTAGAGATGCTGAAATATTACCTTCGTATATAGGTAAAGATTTCAATATTTTACCGTTCTCGTCTAAAGGATTACCATCCTCGTCATAATCTACTATGGAACTTGGTTCAGGTTCTACGTAATCGTAGATTTTACCTTTTGTAGAGTTCCATTCAATTTTTATGTAACCTGAACCTAAAACAATAGCGTATTCTACAGCGTCTTTTAGAACTTCTTCTAGTCGTAATTCTCGCATATAATAGTCGAGTAACCCATTCCCAAGTTTCGCTTGTATTAATGATTTATTATCTCCGTTGATAGCGCGACACTGGAAAGCTGGTCTAGTACCTGTGACCATGACGTGAATATGTCGTGCTAAGTTTCTAAAATGATTTACTGCCAAATTTACTATTTCGCCAGATTCTCCACCATAAGTAATAGTATGACCTTCGTCATTAAAATAGTCGCCGTAATAAGCACTCCAAGATCTTTCAATCTTACTAAGGTAACTAGAGTCCGAAACTCCGGTAAACCAATCTCTAGCTTTTTCATCCAACATCTTAACAGTTTTATCTGATGTATCTGCAGCAAAATATATGTTATCATCACTCATATCTGTTCCCTTTACATATAGTTGTTAATTATGTAGTGTATAGTCTATCTTTTCTTTCTTATATTTAATATATTCTTCATAAAATCAACTGCTTCTGACGTATTCTTACCTCTCCATCCTGTCGGTATATGAGTATTTTTAGTCATCTTATAATCATAATCTTCAGGGTACGGATTTCTATGAGTATGGATATTTCTAACCATGTAGATCAGTGCGTCGAGAGCATCGGCATGTGATGCTAATAATCCAGCGGAGTCATTACCTTTCAAGTTTTTGAATTTTCCAGTATAAGTTCCAGCTCTAGTATAATGCCACTGAGCATGTTTTATGTGGTAAATTAAATTCTTACATCTAGGGTGGATAATTATCTTTCCTTGTTCTGTCCACCTTCTCACTGTGTCAACAGCTTGTTCTTTATTGTGTTTAGCTGTTGGGATAAACAATAACCCATCTTTCGAAAGCTCATTTGTCAGCATTAAGTTGTTATTATCCATAACTCTAAGATAAGCGTCTTGTTCACCAAGAGTGGCTTTAAAATGCATTTTTTCCTTCACTTCGATATCTTTTCGTAATCTGTCCGTTTTTAATTCCGGACCATTTATAATATATTCATCCAATATTACTAATCGTGAATTTCTGAAATCGTAATAGCCAAATAAAGCTACTGTCAAATCTTTGAAACCTAAATCCATAGAAGTATAGAAATCACAATGTTCAGGTGTACCGACTTCCTGAATTATTTCATCAGTAAATTCTGGTATAACGTTTGTTTCTGTTACATTTGGAATTTCGCATAAATACTCACATCTAAATTTTATGTTTTTTTCTCCACCCGGATATCTAGCTAAAATTCTAGCACGATCTGCTTCATTCACCATTGGAGAGTCGATCCAAGTCATCTTTAAAAGATCATTTGTAATTTCATAAGGGAAAACGAAAAATTCATGAAAATCATGATGTGCATCTTTATCATTAGGAGTACTTGCTAAATATATTTTACCTTGAGTAGTATCTGTGGTTGGAGCAAGAACGTTAAACACAACAGTTTCTAAATCACTACAGAAGGCTGCCTCATCAACTATACAAAGATTTGCTGAACCACCTCTAATTGAATCATATGCTCCATTTTCTGTACCGGCACATTGAATCTCGCTTCCATTAGGGAAAATCCATTTCTTTTCTGAAGGATACCATCTAGGTTTTATATCGTCTGGACAATCGGCAATAACATCACGAACTCTCGGAACCATTACATTCAAAACCATTTTAGTTGTTGGACAAACATACTTAACTACAGCATTTGGTGTTTGTAAGCAAGTTTCTACCGCTAAAGCACACATTGTAAAAGATTTACCGAATTGTCGGGAAATTAGACACGGGATTATATCTCTCTCATTATATTTAAAATGATTGTATATATCTCGTTGCTTACCTTTAAGTTTCCAAATCAACTCACCTTTCTGCCAGAGTTCTCCAATCCGTCCCATATCAGCAAGACGTAGAATCGCATCTTCTCTTGTCATACCGCTTTTTCTAGGTGAACTTTTTGGCTTATCTCCGTAAGTTTTATCCATTTTTTTTACCGTCAACTATACTTAATAGTTCTTTGACTTCTCCAGATTTGATTTTTTTATTATCTGCTGGTTTTTTACCTCGAATAGATCTTAATGTGTTAAATAATATTTGAAAGTTAGATATGTCATTTTTATCATATTGGTGTGATTCGACTAATGACGCTATGTGTTTTATTCCATTAATGCAGATATTTTCTTCGGTCGAAGAGCAATCTATGTTGGAAATTTCATCTTGTAAATCGTTATCGATAATGACCTCTTTCAGTTTAGAGTTTTCAACTTCTAATTCTTGAGACTTTTTTAAAAGCTTCTTAAGTTCTGACTCTATTTCTTGATAACTATCCATTACCACTGCCCTATTTCGAATGGTGCAGCTTCTTTACCTTTTTTTATCATTCCCACGTTTCCTATACGAGTCTTAAGTATATCTACTTCTTTTTTCAATTCGGAATGTTTAGCTAAAGATTCTTTTGTCATTTCATTCAACCTTTCTTCGAAAACTTTTTCGTAATTCGGCAACTCTTGATGATCTAAATAATACTTAAATCCTAATAGTGAAACCAGACCTACCGAAATTATCGATTGTGCGATATTAGGATCTGCATAGAAAAAATAAGGTACAACAGTTGTTGTTAATAAAATTGGGAGTACGTCTTTGATTTTTTTCATTCAATTTCCTTTCTTCTTTTTTAAAGCGTTTCGTAGCTTGCTAAAGTATTTTCTATCTTTGGTTGTCAAATTCTTTATTTCTTTCTGTTTCTTGCGTTCTTTGATTTGATTCAATAATTTATCTTTCTGAATTTCCATTAGTTATTTAACCTTTTGCGTTTTCTTTTGAGAACATCTTCAGCAGTTAGTTCTTTTTTTTCGTATTCTTCGTCAGAATCACCTTTAGGTTCTGGATTTGCAATTTTCCAATATTTTTCCATATCTTCCATGAAGTCTTTTTCATCTTCTCCAGATTTTTGTCTATCTAGTATTTTATCTATCCTACCATCTTTTTTTTTCTTAATTCTAGCTAATACTTCTAAAGCTTTCTTCTTTCTGTCGTTCCGCATAAACTCTCCTGATAGATATAGTTGGTGATAATGTAGTGTATTAACCGTATATTAATCGAAAAATCAGTAATTCCGATAGGTTGTAATGGTGTGTTGACAGAACTCCTAAAGATTGATAAACTGTTCGATAAAGCATTTGTCAGTTTTGGCTTCTAACTTAAAACTAGTCACAATTATTTCTAGCATGACGTTAACTTAGCTAGAGACTGATGTCAGTAGCCCAATAAAGCGAGAAATTCGCCGAGTAGACCGAAAAGGGGAGCAAAACCGTCAGTATAAGGCAAATAGCCAACCTTTACGAGGATTAGTGTACAGAAATAGGAAGCTGTACTTTGAGAAGGACTTTTGGATACTAACCATACCAGCCTTTAACCTTCTAGTGTTCAAGTAAAGATTCTAACTAAGTGTTTGGTCTTTCTAGTAGTAGAAAAAGTCCTTCTATTGCTTAAAATCTAGTTTATCATCTTGTGTTGACATATACCATCTTATTTGGTAGTATCTATTAAGATATCACATAACCTTTACTTTTAACCGGAGAATTATGATAGTAGGAATTGTTGCCAGAAACCAAATACCGATGTTTTTCACATTTGAGGAAGGCGAAGCTCAGTATATCTCTGATGTTTTAGCTGATAGTTTAGAGCGCTCGTATCAGGTCATAGATATGTTTTTACCGAAGGATTATTTCGAGGAAGATGGAGAGCTTTAAGTCAGGGGTGTTTTGGAGGTAGAATTTATGGTTGACAAAACAATATTTATCGAGTAAAATTTAGTGTAAATGTAGTGGGTGACAGATAAGGGATAGGTGACGAATGAACGTCAAAGCATATATGGAATTACTAACAATAGCTAGACTTGAAGGGATTAACAGGTCTGACGGAATAAATGCTAGAGAAGAAGCTCTCAAAGAGTGGATAAGAGAATGGATTACTGAGGTATCTGTATCACAAGATGTAATTAAAAACGTTTTTACAAGTGAGGAAGAGGACGCTTTAAAATACTATATGGCAGGTAAATTATCGGAATTACTGATGGAAGATTGTGTTATACTTGATAATGAACCTAAAAAGATAACAACTAGGTTGGCGGCAATTAAGCGATGAAAATGCCTCCGAGAGCTATTAAGTGTCTAGAAATTATAGATAAATTAGAGAATTATATAGGTTACTACTGGAATGGAAATGAGGAATTTCAGAAACTTAAACAAGTAGATATTAGATTCTTAAAAGATTATATAAAAGAGCTGTCGGAATCTAAAAAGATAAGTAATATCAAACTAGCAGCTAAAATAAAGAAGGAGATGGGAAATGATGACAATACTTAAAGCTTTGTTTTTACTGACTTCTCCTCCAGTTACGATTAGTAATATTGACATGTGTAGTTTGAATCTAGACCATTTAAACTTACAACAGAAGATGCAATATTCAATAGGTTGTAGTCATGTAAATGGAAGAAGAGTTTATAATGATCGCGGTCTAGAAAAAATTTATGGTGAAAAACGACTTGCTGAATTTTCATTGGAAAATTAAGCGAGGAGTTGGTGGTTGATGTAATATATGAAGTTTATACAATTATTCTAATAAGTTACCTTTGTATAAACGTTATGATGTGAAGAGATAGGCGGAAAATATAATGAAACCTTTTAAAGATGAGTTATTATACGAAAAAATCGAGCAAGAACGGGATAAACTACTAGAATATCTAGAAAAATACGACATGGAAGACTCGGAAAGACGCTTCATTATCAAAAAGATCCAGAATATAAGCGAAAAACTACTAGAAAAGGCAAATTATGCTAAAAATAAGAAATAGAATTAAATTAGCAGCTTTACTAATGTTAATTTCTCTCGGAGTTTCGGGATTTCCAGCAGATACGACTCTTGCCATTATCCAAGTTCTGTGCTATATTACCATTATAGCTTTAATTGTAGTTAAGGGTGAGTAATGATTAGAAAATGTGAACATTGTGACGAAAATTTACCGAGAAACAGTCGGTTATCTCGTAAATACTGCTCAGATAAGTGCAGGAAAGCCGCAAACAACGCTAAGAACCCTTCTAAAAGAAAAGAGGATAATCGTAAGTACTATGAAAAGAAAAAGGCTGAGAAAGCCTCTGAGGAGCTTTAATGACAGGTATAGAAAAAAAGACACAAGAGTTTGAATCACTTTTAGAAGTCAGCAAAGAATTGTCGGAAAAGAAATGATCGACTACTTAATTAGAAAGCTTCCAAATAACCGAATTCTCGTAATTGATAACCACACGAAAGAACGTAAGATATTGAAACCTAAAGAGTTAGGAGAGTATTTTGAGGATCTTTTACAAAAAGAGATAGAGTCTCAGGAAGAAGAGGACAGGAAAATAGAAGAGGTGGAGCGAAAATTGAAAGAAGGTAGAGAATGAAGCTAATTATTGACCAGTTAGGAAAAAAGGTATATAATTCAATATGGAAAAAAGCTGATGATGTTACGACTAGTATGGTTTATCTTGGAGAACTTTACGATAAAGTACCCGAACATTTGAAAATGGTGAAAGTGTATGAAATGACAATCCATACGGTTGATAAAGAACATGTTGAAGAAGTTTTGAGGTTTTTAGATGACGAAGAAAAATGATGATCACCTTTCTGAAGAAGAAAAAGCTACTAAATACGGAGATAAATGCCCGAAATGTGGTAATTCTTGGGTAAAAACGCCGAGATTAATAGCCCGAGATAACTGGTGGCATTGTAAAACTTGTAACAAGAAAGCAATTGATATAATGGAAAATGAACCACCTCCTTTTAGTACAGATGACGTAGATTGGGCTGATTGGAAGATCTTTTAGGAGAAGTATAGGTCACTATTTTCAAAAAGCTGACAATATATGTCATCACTGTAAAACTCCATTAGAGACGGGAAAACCGCTAGTTAGAGCATTATGGATGAAACTTGATCCGGGATATCAATGTCAGAAATGTGAATTGGTTAACTCGCAACAAGATCCTATTTTGGATGGGAAGAAAATACTTCTGAATTAGACTAAGAGGACAGTAACTTGAAACATTTAAAAAAATATTGCAAATACAAGTGTTTAGAGTGTAATAAGAAATATAAAACGTGATGGTAACATTTTTTTGTTAACATCACGAAAATTGTGTTAAGAAGGAGAAATAATGCGACATAAGTATGTAACTTATGAAAAGTATTTAGAAATGTGGGATAACATTAAGAGGAATATGCAGATACAAGACCCTAGTATAGATCCTGTTTTGAAAGAAATGAGAATAGAAGGTAGTCCCTACCCTAATGAATACGAAAGGTTGTTAGACCAATGGAGAAATCCTAGACTTCCAGCTCATATTGACATGCTGGAAGAAGAAGAGACTGTTAGATATAAAATCGATATAAAACCAAAACCTCTTGAAGTCCTCTGGAAAAAAATTTGAAAAATATTGCAAATACAAGTGTTTAGATTGGTCTAAATCCGAAACACAACCAGCTTCTTCGGACAACCGGAAGGTTCACCTTATTCTAAGAATTCAGTTAGTTGTAAGAAATATCACAACTGTTAGGTAATAGGTTCATATTAGAATGGGGAGCTAGTAACAGTGTTTAAGAGGACGGTAAGTTAAGAGGACTTGAAAAATATTTAGAGGTGTAGAAACGCTGATATTACTAGGATGGTTATTTTGTATTGTTGTTAAGAAAGTTGAGTTTAAAAATAGGGAAAATGATTCTCTCACTGTATACTAACCCAACACTATATCTCTGCACCATACCCCCCCCTAGCAACTATCATACCAACTCTACCATCATAACTGCCTCATAATTCTGGCTACCTCACAGCCTCCCTAAGCCCTCCTAATAGAATACCCAACCCTAAGGTCACGTCCCAACCCAACACGCTCACAAGCTAAATACGGAATGACGCTATGCATTAACCCAACTAAACAATATCTAGTTAATCGGAATAAGTCAGAGTGTAGAACCATTTGAGATATTGGGAACTTGAATGTAAATTTATACCAAAGGAATAGATGTTTAGAAAGATACCGGAATATGGAGAGAGTGAGCTATTAGATAATGTGGTATAAACTAATATTATTTAGGGCAGTTAACAGCTTCCTTTTTAATTACAGTGAGTCAGCAATATCCGTATATGCCAACTATCTGCACTGTCAAGCAATATCTTAGATCTTTTCTTTGCAAGTTTCATGCCAGATATATACAAGGTACTGCCCACTATCTGTGGCATCTCAGATTAGCTCCTAAGGCATTTAGATTAATTATACGATATAACGCTTAGGTTGGTAACGTAACAGCTTAGAATGGATATTAGGTAGTAATTAGGTTACTACGGAAATGTTACGTATGTTTGACAGAGTTAGGTAGATATGGTATACTGTAAGGTTATGTGGAATTACTGGTATTTTATAGCTGGATATTGCGGTATTTCAAGACGATCTTTAATTGTATCATGGAGTTGTAGGTATTGTCAATGGTTTTATTATCTTTTTAAAAAGGGAGATTGTACTTGACACAGTGTGTTAATCGTGATATTATAATAGTGCTTGTTCAAGGCGATCTAATACCTAACTTATTCTAGTTGATCTATAAAGCAAGGATGCTTTCTTTTCACTTGACGGAATTGACGCATTGTGTTACATTAGTATTAACAAAGGAGAATGTATGACTAAAGATGAGATTATTAAGGTGATTAATGAGAAGTATACTGGAAGGGCTGTTGATGAATCAGAATTAGATAATGGTTGTAAGTACTTGACAAGTAATGGTAATAAGTGTGCTGTTGGGTTGTTCATACCTGAAGGTCATGATGGGCAATATTTTTTGGGAGGAGTCAAACTTCTATTGGAAAAGCACCCTGATTTGAGGCAATATATGCCGTTTAGTAACATACAAACACTTGTTGGCTTCCAGAGAGTACATGATATAAAACTCAATGATATCAATGATTTAACCACTCAAAAACAACTACTAATTGAGTTCGTTGAAAAACAGTTCAATACACAAGGCAACTAACCATGAAACTATTTACTACCATGAAACTATTAACTATATTCGTATTACTCTTTTATACAGTGTTAGGGTGTGCGGTCTTTTACAAAGCTTATGAGCGTTGTAAAACTTTAGGAGTTACTTTATGAAAGCATTATTTGGGATGTTACTAGACTCAATACCATTCATACTTATTACGTATTTCTTTATGTTAGCGATGAGTTATGTAATTGGTTAGTGGTGAGATGGGTCGATTTTAGGCATTAAATAACTTTACTAGTAATATGTACTAATTTGGTCGTTTAATGCTTTAATCTTATTGTTTTAGTTTCGATTAAGGCTTTAGCTATTAAGCTCTATAGTATCATCTTATTCCATTCAACACATTAAATAAGATTTATTGAAGCCTTCCGCTTGGTGATTCTCTTCTACTCTACCAAGTACACACTAAAGAAGTTGTGCCTAGTCCCTGTTTTTCATGTCGATTTAACAGGCATTTTTAACGGTCTTCAATCTTTTTATATTACTATATCAGGTTCGCAATTACTACAAACTCTGATACTTTTTTGTTCATACTCAATCATATTTTCAGTAGTAGTGCTTTTACACACTGAGCACATTTTTAATTGTTTTTGATTCTTACTTATCGCTTTTGTTCTGTTGATATATCGGTTTCTGCGGGTTTTTGCTTCTTTTTTATATCTTACTGTCGAAGAATTTTCTTTAATGTGCTTAAAAATCCTACTTAAACCTTTTTTCAATGACTTATGGTCATAAGCTATTATTCTCACAACCAAATAGCCGTGTTTTTTGAAAGTCTTATCTTTTTTTTTGTCTCTTTCTTTTATTTCTGGCAATCTGTGAATACTACCGTCAATTTCCACTATTATTTTATAGTCTTTGTCAATTAAATCAGGTATATATCCGCAAAAACATTCATTCGCTTTAAAATTGAATTTAACATCTCTTTTCGTCAATTGGTTTTGAAACCATATTTCCGATTTAGGTAGATTTTTATTAAGCTCGATAGCTTTCTCTTTTACAAATTTTCTACGTTTTTTAGTTTCTTCTTTCATTATAATATAGTTGACGATAATGTATTGAGATAGGTGAAAAAAAGCAGATAATTGAACAATATTAAGTATTTATTTTCTTGACACGTTGAGTTAACTATGTTACTATGACTATAGACCAAAACAAAGGAGAATATTATGAAAAACATTATTATTTTAATCGCATGTGTAATTGGACTAACTTTTATGACATCGTGTGGTAAAAGAGAAATTGGTACTCAATTAGGACAGTTTGGCGAATCGATGGTGCATGATCTAGGGAAAGGAATTGAGTTTATTGGACAACAACCTAAGCATTTTAGTAGAGAGATATTAGGTATTAATGAGGATAAAGTAGAGAGTGATAATAGAGATGATTATCTCCAAAATGAGATAGACTCACTGAGTAGCACCATTACCGCCTTATACAGCACTGTAGGCGATCTAAGCACTGATCAGGATATTCTTGAGCAAGACATTGCGTTACTGACTGGAAGGCTTGCGGAGCTTGAGAACAACAATAGTATCGTAGAGTTTATTGACCCATGTGGAGATAACGATGGTCAATTTGATGAGGTGATAATGGTAACTTCTAACGGTGATTATGTTGCATACTTTGAGAGTAGAGGTAAGAGGTTTTTAACTGTTTTACCTAATGGTTCTTATAGAACTACTGACTCTCAACGTTGTAACTTTACCATTACAAATGGTATTTATAACGAATGATGCGTAAATTAAACTTCAGTCATGGTGCGAGTTTTCATTACTTGACATACTGGAAGGATTATAAAAATGAGACTAATGACGAGTAATTCACAAATGTTAATTAATGTAATTAGAGGTTATGAGTTCGCTTTTAACGCTACTGGTAACAAAGGGTACTTAGTTACATACCTTAAGCTTGTGAAACTTTATAACAGCGAATTAGAAACGATTAATAACGTGTATGAACTAAAGGCGGCTTAATATGAATTATACTAAAGAACAATTACTAGATCGTGTAAAAGATGAGCTTTGTTATAAATCAGGGGGGAGGATTGTATCAGTATTAAAAGCATTGAGAGAATTGCTGATATATTAAGTATCTATTTAAGCGAAATAACTATAAAGGAAAAAGATGATCGAAACTAAAAAGAAGTATAAAATAGATACCAGTAAAATAACTGACTTGACTGATGATGTTATAAAACCAGATAGTTTGGAAAATCTAATGAGTAAGTATAATTTAAGCTTTCCTTTTCAAGCGAGATGTGTTAAAGAGTTTTACAATAGCATTACTGGTGAACCATGTGATATGAAAGGTAAGATTTTCACTTATATCAAGACTGTTAATCATAGTGACGGTAGCGTTGGAGGTTTGTCAAAAGAACGTCCTGAAGGAAGTCAAGACATAAAATCAAAAAAATTTGTATTATATGAATTAAATCAACTTGACGCAAAGCGTTAACAATGATATACTGAATACAACAAAGGAGAATATATGCATCCAGAAACATTAAGGAATATTACAGAAGAACAAGTAACAAACTTGGTATTACTAGCAGATTTTTTAACCGAATACGTTGACGAAGCTTTTTTCGATATCGGCGAATACAGAACAGATAATTATTTCAAAAATGTAAATGACTGCGGAGCGATAGGATGTGCAATTGGTTGGAGTCCGTTTATTATTCCTGTAAATCAAAATGAATTCGTCAACGGTATGAATATGTTATATTTTTCTCAGTATAGTATGCGGATATTTGGATATGGTGAGAATTGCGATGTAGGTAGTTATATGTTTAATAATGGTTGGGAATCTTCAGCCGAAAAGACAAAAAAAGCTACAGTACAACGTATTTATGATGTAATTGCAAGCGATGGCGAACTTACTGACAAAATGGTAAATAAAATGTACACTAACAATATAGGTTATTAAGGAGGTAATTATGTTAAAATACGATCAAGTAATTATTGTAAGTGCAGAAAAAAGCGATGAAACTTTCGAAAGTAATCGACAACGTACTATCAACCTAGGTGCCTGTTTAGAGGATTGTAATATGTATTTTAGTAAAGTGTTAATTAGCAACGAAGGCAAGGAAACTGCAGCATTTGCGGTAATCCCTAGAAATGGTGCAGAATTTGACACTGTGAAAGCTTATGCTTTTGGGAACTTTGACCAACATATGATATTAGAGCAAGATACTAAAGGTCATCTACATAGAACTTATATAGACAACACTAGCAAGATTGTCGGGAAATTACGACAAGTTGACAAAGTAACATCTGATAAGCATGTGGTTATGAACGGTAAAACTTATCAGGTGGTAAGGTAATGAAAGATAGCACGAAAAAAGCTGAAATGAAAATATTATTAGCTGACTTAAAGAAGTTTGTAAGTGAAATAAAGATACACGACAAAGACGAATTCGCACTAGATAACATGATTGAAACGTTAAAGGATAAGGTTGATGTATATTGAAGATTTAGTGTTGATTTTATGTTATATGTCAATTTTCGCACTATTAAAAACAATTAAATCTATAATGGGGTAACGATGCAAGAAAAAATCTATTCAACAATTAAATATGATATCGGAACAATTTTGTTTGATGAAGTTAACAAGGAATCTTTTGAAGTGATTAAATGCGTTAATTTACTCACTGAAAAGGGTGAAAAGTTCGCTGTAAAAGGTTACGGTGTAACAATTAAAAAGCTTGACAAGGTGCAGCAATCTGTTATAATGAATTAAGGAGATTAAATGAAAAAGATAAACGCAAAATATATTAGAACATTCAACCCTTGTTCATCAGGAATAAACAACTTCGAAAAGAATTATCCAAGCTGGTCGGGAAGCTTAGAGAAGCTTTTAATGTTGGAAAA
>Ga0209345_10002676_pt1 | contig 19308 bp, 22 predicted proteins | sample Cruoilmetagenom7_FD_187294 | JGI IMG/M metagenome (GOLD analysis project Ga0209345, IMG submission 187294) | Oil polluted marine microbial communities from Coal Oil Point, Santa Barbara, California, USA - Sample 7 (SPAdes) (version 2) | ecosystem: Environmental > Aquatic > Marine > Oil seeps ... | reverse complement strand
CCAATGCTATGGGTGTTAGCTTTGAAGAAGTAGGTGCTTCTCTTGCTGGTATGACAGTAGCAGGTATAAACACAGCAGAAGCAACAACTGCATTAAATCAATCATTGGCTAGTTTGTCAGCAGCAGACGCTGTTGAAAGATTTGGCGAATTTGGAATACAAATTAGAGATAGTATTACAGGCGATTTGTTAGGATTAGGTGACATAATGGGAAACATTATGGAAGCGGAATTATCTGATATTGATATGTCAACAATGATACCAAATATTAGAGCTAGAAAAGCGTTTTTATCATTAACACAGGAAGCTACTAACGCAGCAGGTGAAACGGTATCAATACTAGAAAGTGGATTAGAGGATTTTGAACCTGAAATATTGACAGGTGCTATGACTGATGCTTATAGTGATATGGCTGATCAGGTTATAATTCAACAAAATAGAGTTGATAGAAGTGCTGAGGTGATGTCCCAAAATATAGCACAACATTTTCAAGGCGTTCAATCGACATGGTTGGATTTAAAACAGTCTATTTATTCAGGTATAGCAGAGTTATTTTCAACACCAGAGCAAGAAATAATACGGTTAGATGAAAGTATTAATGAGGCTAATAGATTAACAGTTGCTATTACTGATTTTAAAAATGCAACTATGGAGACTATAGAACCGGGACAAAATTTTAATAGTGTTATTGCAGAGGCTCGTGATGTTAGCCCTCAATTAGCCATTGCGTTATCTCAATTAGTTGATGAAGAAGGCGTTTTAATAGGTACGACAAAAGATGTTGATGCTGTTTTTAAACAATTTTTAAACACACAGGAGGCTATAGCAGACTTAAACACAGCCACCATAGTAAATGAAATTGCAAGTTCTTTAAATGAGTTTTCATTAGTAGATTTTTTGGGAGGTGGTGTAGATTTAGCTCAAGCCGGGTTAGAACAAAACAAAAAATATTTAGAAGAAAATGTGGGATTGCTTAATGAATTGCAAAATCAATATGGTTTTGGTGACGCTGTTTTAGCAAGTCAATTTTCAAGACAAAAAGCATTATTAGAGCTTGAACAAAAAAGGATTGACGGTACTATTGATGCGTTAGAATATGAAAAATATAGGTCGTTTTTTTTAAATAATGAATTTGAAGATCAACAAAAAATAAATCTTTTAACACAACAATATTTAGAAAAGAATATTGATATTGAAGAAATTAGAGAACAATTAACAGATGAATTAGATAGTGAAGCGGATGTTCAGTCTATAATTAATCATTTATTAGCACAAAAAGAAACTTATATTAGTGATGAAGTTAAACAATTAGCAGAGGCTAGCGGGATAAGTGAATATATTTTATCAAATTTAGATAATCAAGAAGATATTTATACACAAATACAGACTTTGGCTGGTAATACTACCTTATCTGAAAAAGAACGATTAGCCTCATTAATAGAAATTAATGAGGCTATACAACAAGAATTAATATTAGAGGCAGAATTGGCAAAATTACGAGTTGAAGAAGTACAGAGAAGAATACAGCAACAAAGGGAAGCAGGTATTATTCCAGTAGCTAGTGATATAAATTTTATTACAAATATGACTTCAGCTTTAACTGATTCAAAGACTAGATTATCAGAAATAACAAATAAAATCACAGAACTTCGAAACGCATACGACGATTTAGATACATCAGTTAGTGATGCAACTAGTACAATAACATCAGCAAGTTTATCTACCTCTTCATCTACATCTACAACAGTTTCATTATTAGAAAAACAACGACAAACATTGATTGATATTTCTGATTTACAATCAGATATTAGAATTAACGCTTTTGATGAAGTGGACAGCGCTGAGGAATTGAACAATCGATTACAGGATAGGTTGGGAGTATTGAGTCAGTTAAGCAGTCAGTATGGAGGCGCTGGGACTGTTGAAGATGTTTTAGAGGGAGTAAAAGACTCTGCTGGTAATTGGGTAATACAACCACTTGTAACTATTGATCCTGCTGCTTCTGTTGAAATTGAAAATATAATGGAGACCATTGATTTTGAAGAATATCAATTGCAATTTCCCTTAACAATTGAAGGGGTTGAAGTTCGTAGTGAGATAGAACAATTAGTAGGTTATTTAAAACAACAATATCAAGAGCAACACGATGAAAGAGTTTTGCAGTTAAGCAATGAAGAGCAATTATTGTTAAAAAATTTACAAATAACTGAAATTGAAATTGCTTTGCAAGGTGATATTAATCAAGAGCAACGCAATCAGTTAGAACTTGAATTAAGGCAAGAACAAGCTAGGTTAAGCAATTTACAGGCATTACAAAATTATGAAGAGACTTTAATTTCACAGGATAGAAATGAATCTGAAATAAACGAGTTAATCAGGTTAAGAAGCGATGCATTAGAAAGCAATGTACAGGCTATGGGTTTGGTTTTAGATTCTAATGCTACACAATTGGATTATTTAAACGATATAATCGAAGCTGAGGAAACCATAGCTAATTTGCAGGGTGTTATTAGTGCTACTGGAATAGTGCAAGGGGCTACTGAAGGTCAATTAACAGGTGTTTCTATAACTGGACTAGGTGAAACTAACAGCGAACAAATAGCACAAAATGAATTATTAATACAACAAGCAGAAGCCCGTTTGCAGAATTTGAGGGCTTTACAATCATATAAACAAGAATTAATAGAGGCTGGCTATGGTGAAACCGCAATAAACAATGCTATTAATTATAGATATACTATACTTGAAAAACAAGTGTTGGCAATGCAGCCAGCACAAACTGAATATCAAAAACAGTTAGAAATCATCCAAAATCAAGCCGATTTACTGAACACTGAAATTGATGTTTTTAATGATATAAATAATAACTTATCACAAACAATTAAGTATGAGCAAAAACGATTAGATTATATAAAGCAAATTGAAGAAAAACAATTACAGGGTTTAATAAATTCTCAGGAAGCTGATAATTTAATCACTAATCAAACTCAATTGTTAGAACGGCAACGAGATTTATCAATTGCACAGGAATTTGATAATAAAACGACATCATTAGAAGAGCAAAATTTACAATTATCTAGACAATTAGAATTATCCAATGCTATTGATGAAAATGCACGTGCTGAGCTAGAAAAAAGATTTGAAATTGAAGATATTAATAAACAAATAACAGATATTCAAACTGAGCGAGCTGAATTGCAGTCTAATCAAACTGACCTTGATGATGAATATATAGCACAATTAAATACACAATTAGGGCTGTTAGAAGACCAAAAAAAAGCTATTGAAAACACTTCTGATATTGTTATTGATACTGAGATAGAACCCGTTGTTGAACCTGTTATAGAAGATAAAATAGACTGGGAAGCTATAGGAATTAAAATAGGTAACCAACTTGCCAGTTCTATAGGTGATACATTAGGCAAAGTCGTTGCTGGTGATGAAATAGAATCTGAGGAAATTGGTAAGTCTATAGGTAATTTAATTGGGACTGGATTAACCGCTGTTTTATCAGCATATATGGGACCAATTGGTGGTATGATAGGTAGCGCTTTAACTCCATTAATATCAGAGGGTTTTGGTGCTTTATTTGATAGTGGCACTTCTTTAGAAGAAATATATACCGAACGACTGCGAAATATAGAAGCTAATATCGATAAAATAAATGCAAAATTTGAAGCTTTTGCCACTAACCTTGATAATAAAATGAGGTTTGATAAATCCTTTGAGAACCCACGCAAACAATTGAAAATATTGCAAAAAGAGATGGATACTTTTGTAGATACTATGAACATTGGCTATATGACAACTGAACAGCGGATAGATTTTATTACAGCTAAACAAATGGAACTAGCTGAATTGCAACGAAAATTAGCTTTAGAAAATAATGAAACTGAAAAAAAATTAATTGAAATACAAATAGCAGGCATTGAACAAACAATATCTAATGAAGAGCAGATTTTAGATTATCAGGAAGATAGATTAGAGTTAGAAAAAATGATAACAGCTGAAAAATATAAACAAGCTAAATATGAAGAAGAAATAACAGATAGAACAGAAGATACATTATCAGATAGATTAATAGCCAGTAAAGAATTGATGGATATTGCAATAGCCACCCCTGAGGAATATTCACCAGAAGAGATAGCAACTCATACAAAGGATTATTTAAGCAACTTGAAAGAAGCTTTAATTGAAGGCGTAATTAGTCAAGAGGAATACGACAAATTATTTGATGATGCTAGTGTGAAAATTCAAGCTGGTTATGATAAATTAGCAGTTGTTGAAGATGAATTAAATCAACAAAGAATTGATAAAAATATAAAATGGAGTGTCGCATATTTTGAAGGTTTAGCATCTGGTCGTTCGGATGATGAAATAAAAAAATTTAAAGCTGATTTGCTTGAAATGAGTGACGAAGATTTACAAAGAATTGCTGAAGGTGATTTTGAAGACTTAATATTACCCGGTTATTATAAAGGCGATGTTAAAGCTTTGGAATCAATGGCTCAGTTTATTTTATCTGATGAAATTTTTAACGATTTACAATCTCAATTTGATACATTAAGCGAAACAGTAACTGATTATGGCGATGTTCTATCAGGTGTTTCTGCGACACAAGATGAAAGGTTCATAGGCACTATTAACCACCTTGACCGTGAAATAGAAATGAATAAAGCCTTATTAGAGCAAGCAAAATCTCGTGGTGATGAAGCCGAAGTCGCCCGTTTGGAAGGTTTAATAACCAGCGATTTGCAAGAACAACTTGACATTACCAATCAGTTAATAGCATATATGGAAGACCAAAATTTCCTTGAAAGCGATATTCACGAGTGGCGAATACAAGGATTAGACCTTGAAACCGAAATAACCAACCAGATTAAAGAACAAAACAACGCATTAGATGGTCAAGACAAAATATTAACAGGTATATTAAAACACCGACAACGAATTATAACAGCAGGTGAAACTGGTATCGGCACTGCTGGAGTGAGTTTAGAAGATAATACAGTACAATTATATACTCATTTAGCAGGAATAACTGATGATCCCCGTGAACTTCAACGATTATTAAGTGGTTTTAGCTTTCCACAATTTGCAGAAGGTGGATTTATGCCTGAGGATGGATTAGCGTGGATTAATCGTAATGAGTTAGTATTAACACCTGATCAGCAATCGAATATTATTAACAATTCAAATGAGAATATTAGTAAAACGATAAACTTGACTATAAGTGATATAAATGTATACGGAAACAATGCAAACGATTTAGCAAGCGATTTTACGACACAGGTAATAGATACTTTTAGAGAATTGAATATTGACATAAATAAAGTAGGTAGATAAAAAAAACACTTGATTCTGAAATTTATTTTAGTATATTTAAAATAAAAGGGTTATTTTAAATAATGGGAAAACGAGTTGAAAGATTTAAAATTATTGTAAATGGTAAAATAGAAAATGAAAAAAAATGTTTAAAATGTGGAAAAATATATATTGAGAATATTGAGAATTTTAATAAATCGGGTAAATATTTTTTTTCATATTGTAAAAAATGCAATTATGCGGTTGTAAGTGATTGGAAAAAAAATAATAAAGATATAGTTAAAATAAAAAATGCTAAATATTGTAAAAAATATAGAGAAAAAAATAAAAATAAAATGGACAATAAAAGCATAAAATATTATTTTGCTAGAAAAAAATATGCTAAAAATATGATTAAATGGTGTCCAGAATGTGAAAATTATAAATCTAAAACAGATTTTTTACAACAGCGTGGTTCTAAAGATGGTTTGACTGATGTTTGTTTAAATTGTTTTAATAAATATTCTGATGTAAAAACAGGCGGACGCAAACATATAAAAGATGAATTTTATTACTGTTAATATTAAATATATATGGAGTTAAACAATGTCATTTTTAATAGATTATGATTTTACAGTGCCTACTAATTACACCTACGATAGTGATAAAGTAGAGGTGGTTGGTGATAAAGCTAAATTAAAAAGTTTAATTCCATTAGACGCTACATTTTACGCTAATTATAATACTAATGTAAATGGTACATGGGGAAGTGGCGTATTAACTGGGATTCCTATTGGTGGCGCTAGCGTTAATGGTGGATTACTGGATTTAGCACATAGCGACAAACGATATGTAAATTACGATGCTGTTGACAATGCTGATAGTCAACAAACAGGCTGTATTAGGTTTAAATATGTACCTAATTTTATTACACCTGTAGGTGAACATTATGTCTTTTCTATATGTAAAGAAAATAACAGTCTTTTAAATCTTATAGCATATAGAGATACAGGATCACATCATAGATTACATATACACGACAGTACTGGTGCTTCTATAATAGAGTGCTATTTTGGATATAAACAATGGGTAGCCAGTCAGGAATATGAAATTGAGTTTAATTGGGATTTAACAATTGGTGAAATTAGAATGTTTATTGATGGAGTCCAGTTTAGTACCACTAAAATAGCTACCGGGACACGAGACAGTGATATAAATCTATTCAGAATAGGTAGTAATTATCAAGCTTCAAGTAATTCTAATTTTTCTATAAATACTATAGTATTATTTTCAACCGTTCAACACACTGCTAATTATACTCCTGATTGGTCAATTGTACCTGATTCTAAATACGATATTAGCAATCCTAACATTATAACCAATGCTAGTTTTAGACACGAAAATCTTGATGATTTTATCGAAACCATTAATATTTCTGGTGGTGATAATGTTAAATATCAGTTATCTAAAAATGGAGTGTGGTATTATTGGAATGGCACTATATGGGTAGTTAGTAATGGAAGTTATACTCAATCTAATACAGGTTCTGAAATAATTGCGAATAAAGATAGCTTCACAGGCGATGTTATTACAACTCAAATAAAAGTGTTATTACACAGTGCTATTGGAGATACAACACCTGATATAGATAAAATAGCAATAGAATACGATTATGCTGGCGAAGACCCGGATATAGTTGATAAATGTATTGTGTGGGGTTATTTAGTAGATGAAAAAGGGTTTGTTATGAATAATAAATCTTTTGAAGTTTATTTGAATAACGATGTAATAAAATATAAAACCAATATAATGATCCGAAATAAACGAGTAAAAGTATTTCCAAAAGCCACTAATGGCTATTGGGAAGTAGAGTTAGTTGAAAATGATAATATGTTATCAGCTAATGAGGAGTCTGTTAAATATATATTCGATTTTGGTGATAATATGAAGTATGAAAAAACTGTACCGAATACAACTTTAAAGAACTATTTTGAATTAGTATAAAATATTTTTAGAAAGGACTGAATAATGAGTATACCTAATCCATTGCAATTAAGAATATCAGGTCGAAGGGATGTTCAAATTGATGAAGAACCATTGCAACAAGTCGGCACTGATGTTGATTTTATGAACTTATACCCTGAGGTTAATCCAGTTGATAGAATTGACGCTCATGAGATTTTAACCGATGACAACACAATTTTTATTGATAATAACTTAGGGCTTGATACTAATCCTGGCACTGAAACCAGCCCTGTTAAAACTGTAGATAAGGCTGTCCAATTAGCAACCGCTGATGATGATATTTATTACCTGTGTTTTAAGGGAACTACTTATATATATGTGGAAGATGTTTATGTACCTGTAAAATATTCTTTTTATAATGATACTGCAATAGCAAGCAAATATCGATATATATTACGATCAGCACCCGCTGGAATAAACGATACTAATAGCTATTTTGTTAATTTTAAAAATGGAAACGATGGTTTGGCTGGTACGCAGTCAGCACCTGTAAAAACCCTTCAAAAATGTTTTGATTTATCTTATGCTGCAGGTGCAGTTGATAAGAATATTATTATCCTTGTTGATGACACTTTCACAGAAGATGATTACACAACCGAAGAAAGCTGTGAGTTGATATTCCCATCAGCAAACAATCGAAAAATATATGTTTTATGGAGGCGTGGTGTAGACGATTTTACTACAGGAACATCCGCTAAATTGAAGTTTGCTTATGAGGAAAGAGCTACATCATCAAGTTCTGTTTCGTGGCGTGATTTATTTTATGAGCAGGGCTTATTTCAACAAGGCGGTTTAGAAACTGCGTATAGCTGTGCTATAAGCGGAGGGAATGCATATATAAAATATTCTACGGATGGTATAAACTGGATTGCTTCAGGTTCTATAGTAGGTGTAAGTTGTTACGGATTTGGATATGTAAATTATAGTGGTACTGATTACATGTTATTAGCTACAAGCAATGGTATTTATTACTCTACAACTGGTTTAACATGGACTATTACAGCGTACGCTTCAACAGGTAATTATCAACAAATATTTACATGGAACAATAATACTATAATAAGTGGTAGTAGTGGAATAAGTAGGTCTCCTGACGCTTTTACAGCCTCTAATGTGGCTATTGATACAGGCGTAAGCGTCGGATATGCAAACCCAGCGTCAATTGGAAGTTATTTATATTACGCTAATAATACGATTGGGAATGTAATAAAAAAATGTGATACAAGTTGGGCAACAAGCGATCATGTAACAATTACAGAATTAACTAAAATTTATGATTTAATAGAATTTAATGGTTATTTGTATTGTTTAGGCGTTAATTCCAGCACATTAACATATTATTTTATCAAAATTAATAGTATTAGTAGTGATTATGAAATAATATACTCTCAAACTTATACAGGCTCTAATTACCCGTTTACAATGAGTGTTATAGATGAACGGATATATTTACCTAATTTTATATCAATGGACAAACTTTACGCTTTTGATGGTGATATATTTTATGAAATAGGTACACTAGGAACATCTAATCAAATTAGTTATACTGATTTTAGATTTAAAAATAGATTTTATTATACATCTTTTACAGTTGACACCATAAAATATGGATTGCTGGATTGTTTAACGATAAATGGAGCTGGGAGTAATAGTGACTTATATATTAACGGATTATTATTTTCTGGCAATAATAAAAAAGCTTTAGACGGAATACGAAGTGAAAATATTATAAATTCACAGCTTGATGGTCATATAATTAAATGGTGTAATTTTTTCAATTTTTTTAATTATGCAATTTATTTACCATTTTGTACTTATCCAAGCGGTATTGATACTGTTTTGAATAATATTTTTTTAAATAGTAAAAATGGGATAAAAATCTTATATTATTGTCGCAGCTGTTATTTTCATAATATTTTAAACAGAGCTATTGAAAATGTTAGTACAGGGACGCTGTTTATAGCGTATAATAGTATACTAGACATGGTAAATGAAGTGGGAGGGGGACTTAATAGATGTATTGTTAGTAGATGTAATTCTATACTTATCAACAGTTCTGATAATGTTACAATTGAGGGTTCGCTAATTCAATTACCTTGTAATATGAACAATACTTATATTTACGATTATATTGGAGTTGGTTATTTTTCTAAAACTAAATTTGGCACTCCAATATTCCGCAACCGTGATGCAGTTAATCAGGACTTCCCGGATTATAGACTTCAAAAACGCTGGATTAAAGCAAACAATGGTGAATATTATAAATTTGATAGTCCCGGAGTTGATTTTTATGAAACGGGTAGTGTTTGGTATGATGCAGGCTGTTATACATTTACTCGCACACTACATTCAGATACCTATAAATATATTTGGAATGCTGATTTTAATCCTCACTTAATACCCATAGCCAGCGTATTTAATAATCTTAATCAATTACTCACAGTTGCTGGAATAAAGCAATCATCACATACAGGTGACCAGAATAAACTATCTATACCATTTATACCTGACAGTGTAGACGAATGGCGAACTATTCGTGATTTATATACTATGGTTCGTAGCAATGAGCAACTAAGAATTGACCTTAACCACTGGTTAGATTATACTGAAGTTAATCGTCAATCCTATGTTAAAACTAATGATGTGGGCTTGTTTTCTGGACCGAGTGTAATCGGGTCAGGGAACTGGCTAGCAAAGTTCTATTTTGATGATATGAAATTAGTACAAAAAGAACATACCTGGTATGAAAATGAGTTTAAAGGCTATTTGATATATTTGAGTTGGGATGATTCTGGCACTCGTAAAACAGTATGGTTAAAGATTATTAAGAATACTGAGGACACGCTTTATTTATATGATGTGGACGGATTGTATGAGTTGCCATCCACGGATATTGATAACTCTAATGACAGTATGTATTATATAATAGGGTCAATGTATGTTAAGTGCAATACTAAACAGCTTGAAAGTCAGTTAGCTATGTGGTATAGAAAAACTAACCCGGGTATTGGATCGCTTGATATTGAATTGTTAGAGACACCATAATAGGAGGGTTTAACAATGAGACAATATTATTTAGATGATTTTGACATTACTGATTATATTCAGATAAACTATAATATATCTGAGCAAAAATCTATTATTGGTCAGGATAATATTAGGATTTCCAGTTTTGATATTACATTATCAAATATTAATGACATATTCACACCTCATAGTCCACAATCAATATTCTATGGTCGCAATGTATACGAAAGTAAGTTTAAAATAATGGAAAATAATATTGAACTATACATCGGTCGTGTTAAAAAAGTGTTATCCGAGCCGTCAAGCGATATATCTAAGCTTACTATAGCCAGTTATATTGATGATATTATTGACAGAACCTGTATATTTTTATATGATAATATAACACCAGCAGAAGCCTTTTATAGGATTATGGTTTACTATGGATTGTTAGATTATATCGATATGCATAGCTATTATTATAGTAAATCTATTCAGGAAACTCAAGGATTGTATGTAGATATAATTTTTTATATTAATTCAACTTCTTCTATTAGTGATGTATTGCAACAATTAGCCAGTTTATCGGGGGCTGATGTTTATTTTACACAGGGTAAAATTGGGTTTTGGGTTTGGCAAGATTTGGATTTATCCAGTGGTGTAGCTCATAATTTACCTACACGATTTATCAGTGGCAAACCTCAATTTTGGAATGATACTAACAATATTAGAAATCAATATAGCTATACTATTACAATCAGTAGTTCTGATTATGAATTATTTGATACTTATGTCGGAGCGGATAGTCGTCGTATTTGGGGTGAGCGCAGTTATAATAATATTAATCTCAATAATAGTCAAAATATTCAATCTGTTTCAGCTACTGCATTAACTGATGCTGGCTCTAATAAAATACTTCGAGCACAAAACGAACAACATTATTGTAAGTTTTCATTAATTACAGGGGATTATAATTATCCATTTTCATTAAATAGTATATTTCAATTTGAGGATGATATAAATGATTATCTAGGTAGCAAAATAGAGACTGCAATTTGGGAGGTTATTTCACAAAAAATCAGTAATGAATATACTGAAATAACAGCAGTTCAAATAAATTAGGGGGACTTTATGGAAAATAATTTTGATTTAGTATTGGAAACTAGCAGGGTACATATTTTTATTAAACAGGTATTAACTGAAATAAATGACATTAAATTAATCAATGATTATTTTTTTAGTTTTTTTTATTTGTATCACGGTTTTTGTAAATTGATTAATGTTATAATTTATTTGCATAACAATACAGAAAAATCAGTAAAATCTAAATTAGAATTTCCGGGTTATAATTTAATAGATTTGGCTGGTTTTTTAAAAGATATTTATAAAAATATTGATGAATTAATGGATAAACCAGCCTGTAAAAAAGATTATGAATATTTTTGTTCAAAAACTTTTGAAGATTTTATATATTTGATAAATTATACTGGTAATGTTAAACAGCCTTATATTAGGAATAAAGATTATGAGCAACTTTTGAAAAAATTTATTAAAAATAATAATAAAAAATTAAGAAAAAATATATTGATTACAATGCGTGGATTAAGCAGAATGTTTACGCTAGCTAATTTTGGGGACGCTGGGAAACGACCTTATATTTATTTAAAAGAATATGGCTCATTAATGGATAATCAAATTGGAATTAAACCAGAAAATAAAACAATCAAAAAGGATTAAAACAATATGGAAATTACAGCTGGGACAATAATAAGCATAATAAGTGGCGCAATAGGTATAATAATAATACTTGCTGGAATAATATTTCGTCAAATAATAATAAGTAGAATAGATAAATCTGAAAAGGATATTGACAATCAATTAAATAAATGTGCGAATCATAGGAAAGATATTTATGAACGATTTTTAACAAAAGAATTATTTGAGAGTCAGCGTGTCCCATTGCTTGAAAAAATAGAAGGCGTTGAAAAGGACATCAAGGAATTATGGAAAAAAATTGATACAATGAATATAGATGTACTCGGATTAAAGCCAGCAATATCTGAAATACAACGAATGCTAATAAAAATGGAGGATCGTAATGAGAAATAATGAAAACAATCATTCTGATAAAACAATAAAACAGCAGTTGATATTATTGCTGGGTCGTAAAGTAATAATGCTTATTGTGTCTATTATCGCAGGTGCTATATTATATGTGTTGTATGATGTAGATGTGTGGTATATCGTAGGATTATACAGTGCTTTTGTGGGTGGTAATAGTATGGAACGGGTAAGCAGTAGGATTAACCGCAATAATGGAGGTGATTAACCAGCAGTGTCTGAATTTTATAGGAGGTAAGTTTTATGTCAAATGATTATATTCAACAACAAATATTTAATTTACAGGATTTTTTATACTCCTGTAATATCAAACATTTTCAAGCATACGAATTGATTAGTGGTTTACAAAGTGGGAACACTCCACCTGAAAAAGATTTATGGGTAAACATTTTACCTACTTTAAAAATGCTTGATGAATGTCGTGATGTAGTAGGTAGAATAAGGATTAATAGTTGTTATCGTAATCCAGAATACAACGAGCGGGTCGGAGGTTCTTCTCAATCACTCCATAAATATTTTAAAGCCTGCGATATTAATCCACTGGATAATTGTGTTCAAGATGTAGCTAAATGGTTGAATAGCAGAATACCATCAGACAGCTGGGGTTTAAGGGTATACGAAACTTTTATACATATAGATTGTAGAAGTTGGCTATACAGGAATGGAGTTTGATTATGAACAGTTTACAATATATATTAATAACTATTACAATATTTGTTATATGTGGGACTATTATATTTGGTATTGTTTATTTTGACAATAAAAACGACAATTTAAAAGACAATATTCCAGCTTTAACTGTAATCGTACCAACTACTGATTATATAGACGAAACTGCTACTATTTTACAACAATTTGATGAAACTAAAATAGAAATAATGAAAATGGAAAAAGAAATTGATAGGATATTGGAGGCTAAAGAATAATGAAAACAATTATATTTTATTTGATTTTTATAATTTTATGTTGCAATCAATTATTATTTGCTAATGAAGAATTTGATTATGCTAGTGCTAGCAGGATGGAATTATTAAACAGATGTTTATATTATGCTAATTTATATAAAGATGAATTGACGGCTCATAATGAGACTAGAGATAATTTTGCAAACATTCTTGCAGAATGTCAACAATTGAAAATATATGTCAATTCTATTTTAGAAAATAATAACAGGTTATCATTGCAGAATATTGAATTTAGAGAGCGGATTACTTATTTAGAAAATTATAGATACGATCCTTTTGATTTTTCATTAGATTTCTCCTTTGGTTGTGGCACTGGTGGACTAATTAATATTCAAAGTGCGTTGCATTTTGGGTATGGTATTTTTGGGTTTGCTGGTGTCACTGGAATATATGATTATACATTTTTCAATAAATCAGCTTTTATTATTGCTGGGGGTATTGGCTATTCATTATAATTATATTATATTTTAGTATTAATACATAGACCATAGACCTTTATTTGCGATAAAGCACGATTACACCCTCCTGTTAATCGTGTCTTTTTTATTTATATTAATGCAATTTTATATATATTCAACAATTAATCATAAAAAATACACCTCAAATTGGAGTAAACCAAAATAATAATCTTAAAAACTGCTATAATTTTTATAAATATTGAATAAAATACTAATGTTTTTCATTGATTTATCGATACTGTTTATATAACGATATGACATATATACAATTAAAAAATTGCTCACTTTTTATTAAAAACTAATAAAAACACTTGACCTTCAATATAGAATATGATATATTATTAGTATAAGCAAATAAAAAAACGAGGTAAAGAAAAATGATAAGAATAAATAGAAAAAATTTCGAAAAAAACTTAATTGAAAAAATTGACATTTTTTTGATTGAAAGAGATAAAGCAATTGATAGAGGAAGAGAAGGAATTCATACAACAATATTTATTGACCTTTTTCAATGTGATGAAAGTCGACATTCATCAGGCAACACTTTTTGGGATGAATGGAAAAAAGACAAAGAAAATGTAAAAAATATTTTGGAAAACAAAAATTTGGAATTGACAAAAGATGACAATCAAGTTTGGGTATTAAAATAGAAAAATAAAGGTAAAAAAAGGGCAAACAACAATGACAACAATAACAAAAAATCAAAAAAAATATTTAGAAAATTATGAAAAAGTGAAATTTCTCCCATTTATGCGAGGGATTGAAAAAAAGGATATTGCATATTTAGAAAAAGTTAAAAATCAATTTAGTAATCTTTTTTCAAATAAAAGTTTAAACGAAAAAATTTATTTAGAAAATGCAACAAAGCGTTTTTTAAATCAAAAAAATTAAAAATAATAAAAAAGGAGTAAAATTATGAAAAACGAAAATACAGTATATTTATATGAAGATCATCTCGGCAATGAACCCGAGGATAACGAAGCATTTTGTCGAGAAGTTATTTCATACCTTCAAAATGAGGGTTGGAATATTGAATATGGAAATACAGCTTGGGGCTGGGATAATGTTTTGACACCTGATTTAAAAGCAGAATTGGAGGACGCTATTGATATTGCTTGCCAACAATGCGTATAGTACATATTTTATCCACACCATTCCCCTCCCTCGAGGGGGTGAGGTGGTAAGAGATACTAAAAAATATTATGGAGGATGTAAAATGGGTAAGGATAGTAAAAACATAGCATTAGAAATATTGATCAAACAGCAAAAATTCACTAAATATTATGATGAAGATAAAAATATATTTAGTGATTTCGCTAATGATGTTGAGCAAGAGCTTAATGAGTTTTTACTTGATAAATGGATAGATTATAAACGGATAGATATTATAGAAGCTATAAAAGATATGGATGAGCCTCAAAGTATTATAAATGGGGCTGTTTTTGAAGTAGAAGAGGTGATGGATGATGAGCAAATTGGGTCATTTACAACTGATAATATGCCTGATTTATTAGAATCAGTTGTTGATGAGATAAAAAATGAGTTTGAGCTTGAGAGAGCAGGGTATTAATATGGAATTAAAAAAATTACATCAAATACTGATGAATGATATTGAAAATTATAAAAGGCAATTGATTAAAAACAAGTTTATAAAAACTTGTGTTAATATGGATTTACGGAATATTTATGATGAAATAATGAATAAGGAGGTTAAAAGTGAAAAAAAATGATAAAAGAAGTTTTTCTCTTTGGATAGATGAAAGCACTATCAAAAAAATTGAGGAGATGAAAAATAAAAGGGATTCAATTAGTGTGTGGATTTTAAAAACAATTGACAAACAATTAGAATCTGAGGCTAAATAGTATGGATTTTAAAACATATTTAGAACATCCGGGATTATCACAATCAAGTCTAAAAATGATACTAAAATCAGTATCAAAATATAGATACTATAAAGATAATCCGTCAACTGGTCAAACGCCAGCAATGTTATTTGGCTCTGCATTGCACACAGCAGTATTAGAACCAGAACTGTTTAATCAAGAATATATATACGAACCTGATTATGATAAACGCAAAAATGCAGGTGATTGGAAAGAATTTAAACAAAATGCTTATGAAAGTAATCGTATTATATTGCCTGCAAAATTTCAAACAGATATTGAGGGTATAAAAGAGAGTTTGAAACAGCATAGTTTGATTAATGATATATTGAATAACCTATATATGGAGACTGAAAAATCAATATTTTGGAATGAAAATGGTTTAGATTTTAAAGCACGGATAGATATATTCATTAAAAATGAAACTGAAAAATCTATAATAATAGGGGATTTAAAAACCTGTTTAGATTTAATAAAATTTGAAAAAGATATATCTAGTTATGGGTATTATATTCAAGACAATCATTATACCAATGCTGTTATTAAAGGTTTAAAGTTGACTGATTATAAAATAAATTTTCTATTTTTAGCAGTTGAAAAACAACCCCCGTATGATTGTGATATATTTTATCTTGATAATGATTTTTCTGATATTGCAGAATATAATATAAACAAAGCTATTGAAAAATATAAAAATTGTGCACATAGCGGAATATGGAAAGAGAATGAAAAGATTAAAATCGTCTATGTTCCTAACTGGTTAATAAATTAAAATGAAATGAGGTGTAAAAATGACTGGTTTTAGAAATGAATCTTTTGATGATCCTATAGTAATTGCGTGTCAAGATTTTTATAACAATAAATATCCTATGATTCAGGGGTTTGTTAAATTTGATTTTAAAAATCATAAAAAACCTATTTTAATTTTAAGATCATTATGTAATTATGATAAAAATGAAGATGATTTAATTAAAAATTTAAAACAGGAAATAATATTAGAGATTGGTGAGCAATTTATAATAGATTATAATGATGATGGAAATTTGTTTATTTTCACATCTGGCATAAAAAATAAAATTGACGGATTGCGTATTCCCAATTTTTTAATACCAATTTTAGAAAAATAAAAAATAATTATGGAGGATAATTATGAGTTTAAAAAGCAAAGAACCAGAAGATAAAAAATTAATTTTTGAACCTATACCACAGGGTAGTCATATTGGAATATGCTATTCAATAATAGATATAGGGACACAAAAAAAAGAATATTCTGGAAAAATAAAAGAACAGTCAAAAATAATAATAACCTGGGAGTTGCCAAAAGTTCGAATGTTAATCGATAAAGACGGAAATAATATTAACAAACCCAAAGCTATTAGCAGGGAATACACAAATAGTTTGCATAAAAAAGCAAATTTGAGAAATGATTTGGAAGTTTGGCTTGCTAGAAAATTAAGTATAGAAGAATTGATAAGTTTTGATTTAACATCTTTAATCGGTAAAAATTGTTTATTAAATGTGATACATAACAAAAGTGATGATGGTGAAAAAACTTACGTTAATGTTAGCGCTATAATGGCATTACCTGATGGAACACCAATAAGCAATATTGAAAACGATGCGATTGCTTTTGATATAGATTGTATAAAAGAACCTGACTTTGCTGGACTGGATACTGAAAAAATACCAGCATTTATTTTAAATAAAATAATGGTTTCTAAAGAATGGCAACAATATATTGATAAAACTGAACCAATACCACCTACTAATCAGCAAATTAATAATACACAACGAAATTCTGATACACAAGGATTTTATAAGCCACCAGCAACAAAACAACCTTTTGTTGACAATCCTAATGACGATGGTATCGCTGATGATGAAAAATTGCCTGACCCTGTTTATGATAGTCCTGATGATGATGATGAAGTTCCATATTAATAAAATAAAATTTTGGGAGGGAATTTAAATAATGAGCAAAATTGAAACAATAACACTGTTGTATAAACCTGAATTAACTAATAAAGAAGCTAAACGATTAGCAGAACTTAAGCAAGAGCGTGGTTTAAATAAGTTAATGAAAGTATTAAAAATTGACAATATACTATTTGATAATAGCACTGATAAAAATTAGTGAAAAAAAATTAAACGAAAGGAGATTCCTTTAACTATTTTTTAAGAATTTGAGTTATAAAAAATGCTTAACGGCTGGATTGCAATATATCCAGTCGTATTTTAAAGGATGGAGGTTTATAAAATATGAACAAAAATAAAAAATTAAATTTTTTAATATTTAGACAAAAATTGGATATAATAGACGATGCAAAAATTGATATTTTATATTGGGAAACAATGCTTTATTCGTTTGAGAAGATACGATGGCAATATAATAGACAAATTGAAAATATTACAGGGCAAACTATTAAAAAGCTTGTTTTAAATACAGATAATATTATTTGCAACATAGAAGAATGTAAAAAAAACATTTTAGAAAAAAAACAAATAAAATTTGAAGCGATTAGATTTTTAGAGAATTTTTATAATTTAACATTTGAAAAAATAATAACAAAAAACTATGAAAAAATATTGCAACTCGATTACACTGAAAGTTAATTGCGTTTAAAATGTAAGGAGGATGTAAGTTATGGAAACATATAGAGTTGAAAGTATAGAAGAGTTGGAAAAGTTTAAAAAAAATGGACAATATATTGTAGATGGAAATATAGTTTTCAATTGTGATATTAAAATAAATAGAAGTTTAATTGTGGGTGGTTCTATAGAATCTAGTGGTTCTATTAATGTTTGTGGTTCTATTATGTCTGGTGATTTTATTAATGCTGGTGGTTTTATCAATGCTGATAAGTACATCGAATCTGGCGGTTCTATTGTGTCTGGTGATTTTATTAATGCTGATGGTTTTATCAATGCTGATAAGTATATCGAATCTGGTAGCTCTATTAATGTTTGTGGTTCTATTAATGCTGGTAGTTATATCGAGGCTGGTGAGTATATTGAGATTGGTAGTTTTATTAATGCTGGTGGTTTTATTAATGCTGGTGGAGATATTGAGGCTGATAAGTATATCGAATCTGGTAGCTTTATTAATGCTGGTGGTTATATCGAGGCTGGTGGCTTTATCAAGGCTGGTGGGTATATTTTTTCATTTAACTTTGATATACGATGTGAAAAAATGATAACAAAGATTGTTCCATTTTATCGAAAATATTATGCTGAAATACCAATACTGTCAAAATATAAAGATTTTATTCTGGATAAAAATAATTGTTGGTATGAGATAAAAAATAAATTGATGCCTGAAGCAGAGATAATATGTAAATGGGATGGGTGGCATTGGATAATAAAAGCTCAATTGATGATGTTTTTCGGATTGACAGATAAATATGTTTTGTAAGGCACTGATAAATAATTGTTAATTATGTTAGAATTTTTTAATGCTGAAAATGTTAATTGGAAAAATTATTTTTTTTTCCGGTATGTTTATCTTTTTTATTTCCGCGGCTGAATCTCCTGATGTCGAAAAAAAAG
>Ga0209345_10002675_pt1 | contig 19316 bp, 12 predicted proteins | sample Cruoilmetagenom7_FD_187294 | JGI IMG/M metagenome (GOLD analysis project Ga0209345, IMG submission 187294) | Oil polluted marine microbial communities from Coal Oil Point, Santa Barbara, California, USA - Sample 7 (SPAdes) (version 2) | ecosystem: Environmental > Aquatic > Marine > Oil seeps ... | reverse complement strand
CGCCGGCAACACCCGGCTCGGCAAAGATTGCCTTGTGCAGCGGCATCAGCCGGTCAAGCATCGTCAGCGCAGTTGCATAGTCGCCGCGCAGGGTTGCTTCCTGAAACTCGGCACATTCCTTTGGCGCCACATTGGCCGTCACCGAGATGCAGCCAACACCGCCATGCACATTGAACCCGAGCGCCGTCGGGTCCTCGCCGGACAGCTGCACGAAATCCGTGCCGCAGGCCATCCGTTGTTCGGGCACCCGGGCCAGATTGCCGGTCGCATCCTTGACGCCGATGATATTGGCGAAATCGCGATGCAGCGCTGCCATTGTCTCGACGGACATGTCGATGACCGAGCGCGGCGGAATATTGTAGATGATGATCGGCAGCGTGATCGCCTCGGCCACCGCCTTGAAGTGCTGGTAGAGCCCCTTCTGCGTCGGCTTGTTGTAATAGGGCGTCACCACCAGCACGGCATCCGCGCCGGCCTTTTCGGCATGAACCGCAAGTTCGATCGATTCAGCCGTGTTGTTCGAGCCGGCACCGGCAATCACCGGAACCCGGCCAGCAGCCGCCTCAACGCACAGCTCCACCACCCGCTTGTGTTCGGCATGGGTCAGCGTCGGAGATTCACCCGTCGTGCCAACAGGCACAAGGCCGGTGCTGCCGGCTTTGATCATCCGCTCGACATGGCTCGCAAAGCCGTCCTCGTCCACCGCGCCATTTTCGGTGAAAGGGGTAATGAGGGCCGGTAGGGAACCCTTGAACATGCTGATCTCCAAAAACTGTCACTTGACGCCCAATGGGCGCATTCACTTACCTGTACAGCAGGCGATACAGGAAATAACGGCGACGGAAAAGCCTTGCGCGCCACCTCAGAGCGCTTTTGCGCGGATTGCAGGCCGCTGACTGAAAGCCGCCGCGCGGCCAATCCGCGATACCTGCCGCAGATTACCCGCAATTATGCGCGAATAGTCCAATTGGGTGAAGCCGATAAGCACTCCTTGACCCTTGCTTCAGAGGTTCCCGGTAGAGCAAGGTAAGGCTTGGAAATGCAGGATCGCCGCTCGGGGAGCACGAATGTTCGGCTGCCGGCAGACAGGATATCAATTCGAATAGAAGGCTATCATGCCCAAAATTGCTCTTGCGACACTGTTTGCGCTTTCCACATTGGCCGTCGGCACTGCTACCTTCGCGGCACCAACGCCCTCAGGTTCGGTCCCCCTGCCCGTTCCACGGCCTGATCTTGCCGCCCCCGCAGCCCAACCGGCAGCCACGGCGGCAACCTCGACCACCCCGGCGAGCCGCACGCTCCAGTCAGGCCTGCAGGCACTTGGTGACAGAGATGCCGGCCTTGCCCGCGCGATCCGTGACAGGATGGCGCGCGATACGCTCGACCGCCACATCCTGACCTGGGCAATTGCCCTGTCGGGATTGTCAGAGGTGCCGTCAGCAGAAATTGCCGCTGCGGCCAACGAGCTGAAAGGCTGGCCCGGCCTCAAGTCTCTTCCGCGGCTTTATGAAAACGCCCTGTTTCATGAAAATCCGACGGCACAGCAGGCGCTTGCCGCATTCGCCGGCAAACAGCCTGAAACCGCGAAGGGCATCATGACACTCGTCAAGGCCTTGATGGAGAGCGGAGACAGCAAGCGCGCCCGCACCATTGCCTCAAGCTTCTGGCGCACAACCAACATGGATGACCGGGACGCCGAAACATTCCTGCGCGAATTCGACAGCCTGCTTACCAAGGCCGATCATTTCCGCCGGATGGAAATGTTGCTCTACCGCGACCACGTCAACGACGCCAAGCCCGTTTCCAGGAAAGCCGAAGCCCAGTCGCTTTACCGCGCCTGGACAGCCGTGATCCGCAATCCGGCAAAGGCTTCCGGCGCCATCAAGGCGGTTGACCGGTCCTGGCACGAAACACCTGCCTATCTCTATCTGCGCATTCGCCAGCTGCGCGAACTCGATCGCAACACGGAGGCCGCCGCTCTACTCGTCAGGATGCCCCGGGATCGCGACCTGCTGGTTGATCCCGACGAGTGGTGGGTCGAAGCCCGCGTGGTCAGCCGCGGCCTCTACGAGCAAGGCGACGCCAAGGGCGCCTACAAGCTCGCCGCAGCCCATCTTGCGCAAAGCCCCGAGGACGTTGCCGAAGCCGAATTTCACGCCGGCTGGTACGCTCTGCGTGGCCTCAAGGACGCCAGGACTGCCGCCAGACACTTTGCCGCCATTCTTGACGTTGCCAATGGCCAGATATCAACCGCCCGCGCCCACTACTGGCTCGGGCGCGCAGCCGAGGCTGGAGCCCCCGGCAAACCGGCGGACCATTATGCCCGGGCGGCGAAATACCCCTCGACATTCTACGGTCAGCTCGCCAGCGCCAAACTCGGACGCACATCGGTAAGCATCGCCTACCCTTCACCATCGGCAAAGGACCGCGACCGGTTCGCCGCCCGCGAGGCTGTGCAGGCCATTCGCAAGCTTGAGGATGCGGGCGCCGAATGGCGCGCAGATACGCTCTACCGGGCGCTGGCCGCCGAGCTCGACAGTCCCGGTGAACTGGCCATTCTCGCGGCGATGGCGGAAAAGCGTGGCGAGCATCAATTGTCGCTGCAGGTCGGCAAGATTGCCTGGAACCGCGGTCTTGATGTTGCAGCCCTCGCCTATCCGCTGGGAGCCGTGCCGAGCGCCGCCAATATCGGTGGATCGGGCAAGGCGCTCGCCTACTCGATCGCCCGGCAGGAAAGCGCCTTCAACAAGGCCGCGATCTCGCCGGCCAATGCCCGCGGCCTCCTGCAAATTCTCCCCGGAACGGCCAAGGGCGTCGCCGCCCGCCATGGACTTGCCTATTCACGCGAGCGGCTGACGACTGATGCCGGCTACAACGCCACCCTGGGCGCGCATTTTCTCGGCGAACAAATCAGTGACTTCGGTGGCTCCTACATTCTGACCTTCATTGCCTACAATGCCGGCCCCAGCCGGGTGTCCCAGTGGATCAAGCGTTTTGGCGATCCGCGTGGCAAACCGCTGGACGAAGTCATCGACTGGATCGAGATGATCCCGTTTACCGAGACCCGTCACTACGTCCAGCGTGTCATGGAGAACTACCAGATCTACAAGGCCCGCCTTGGCCAGCCTGGCAACATCGAGAACGATCTCAGATTCGGCCGCCGATGAGACCTGTCGCATCGCACCCAAAATAGGCTATAGGCTTGATCCTGAAGCGAAACCGACGAAAACAGGATCTGACCATGGCAAACGGGAATTCTGGCGCAGCCGGCACTTTGGAGACAGGCGGATACGACAGTGTGTTTTTCTCCGCCAGCGACGGCCTGCGCCTGCACGCCGCCGACTACGGCCGCGACAATCTCGCCACCCGTGATCGCCTGCCTGTCGTCTGCCTGCCCGGGCTGACCCGCAACACACGGGATTTCGACGATCTGGCGCGGCTCCTGTCAACCGATCCGAAAACGCCGCGGCGCGTGGTCAGTTTCGATTACCGCGGCCGCGGCCGCTCAGCCTGGGACAAGGATCCCTCGCGCTACACCATCGTCATCGAAGCCGAAGATGTGCTCAGCGGCATGGCGGCGCTCGGGCTCGAACATGCGATTTTCGTGGGGACGTCACGCGGGGGATTGATCATGCACGTTCTCGCGGCGATGCGGCCCGGGGTCATGGCCGCCGGCGTGCTCAACGACATCGGCCCGGTGATCGAGGGTGCGGGCCTTGCCCAGATCAAGGCCTACCTGTCCCGGATGCCTCATCCAAAGAACTGGGCAGATGCAGCGCAAATCCTTGCCGAAGCCCATTCAAAGAGCTTCCCGGCTCTGGGTGAAGCCGACTGGGCCGATTTCGCCCGGGCAATCTATGTGGAGAAGGACGGCCAACTGGTGTCCGACTTCGATCCGGCATTGCTTCATGGCCTTGCCGGCGTCGATCTGAGCACCCCGCTGCCAACATTGTGGCCGCAATTCGAAGGGATGCGCGGCATGCCGCTATTGGCGCTGCGCGGCGAACACTCGACATTGCTCTCGTCTGACACGCTGATCGAGATGAAAAACCGCGTGCCTTCGCTCCAGACCGTGACCATCCCCGGTCACGGCCACGCGCCGATCCTGCATCTGTCGGGAATTCCCGAAATCCTGACGAAATTTTTCGCCTCCGTCGACAAGCAGCGGCGCCACTGAAGCGGCTTGCTGCGGCTGATCAGGCCAGCCGCAGCAGCTTCCGGCTACGTCTTGCCGCCACGCTTGGGCTTGCTGTCAGCCGAACTCGCAACTTCACCCTTGGCAACGCGCTTGGCAAAATCCGTGGAACCACCCTTCGCCAGGATCTTGGCCTGCTTCACCCAGTCTTCCCGCTCGATGCGGCCGGCAAACGACAATTGCTCGGCAAACTCCGCCTGCTCCTTCTTGGTCCAGGCCGCGATCTGCGCGAAACTGTTGATACCTGCGGCATTCAGCTTGGCTTCAATCTGCGGACCTACACCTTTGATTTTCTTCAGATTGTCAGGAACAGCAGCGGCGGCGGGCTTGGCCTTTTGGGCCTTCGGTTTCACCACTTCTGATTTGGCGGCTACCGGCTTTGCGGCCTTTGCCTTTTGAGCCTTGCCACCTGCGGCTCCCGGTTTGGCAGCCGCAGCCTTCGGAGCAGCCGGCTTGCCTGCTGATGATTTTCCGGCAGAGGATTTGGCGGCAGACGTTTTGGCCGCCGTTTTCTTGACCGCCTTTGGCTTGGATGCCTTTTTCGCCGGTACGGGCGGAACCTCTGATACCGCCTCTTCGGCGGGGCCGGGTTTCGACGCCAGGGCCGACGCCGGTTGTGGCGAGGCCTCTGGCTCGTAATGCGGCATTGGCGCTGCAAGCTCGCCTGCAGTCACGACCTTTGCCGCAGCTTCATGCGGGACCGCTGCCGCAGCGCCGGAATGATGCCGCGAACCGGCAGATCGTCCCTTGAGCCAGCATCCGAACAGGCACCCCAAACCGAATGCAATCGCTATGAAAATCGCTACCTGAAAAACAAACATGGTCATCTTTCCCCCTCCGGATCAGTCGTTTCGGCCCTCAACTGCGGGCACGGCCGCAGGTCTTCCATCCGACCAGCGCGCCAACAACAAACGCCAGCAGCAGCCAAAACCAAAGATGTGTGAACATGTACCACATTAGTCCCTCCATAGGCCGATGGCCCGTTAGTTAAGGACGCGAAACTCAATCCGGCGGTTTGCCGCCTTGCCCTCGTCCGTTTCATTGTTCGTCAGCGGTTGGCTTTCACCATGGCCAACCGCAATCAGCCGGTCCGGCGCAACGCCCGCGGCTGTCATGAAGTCTACCACGGCCCTGGCCCGGCGTTCGGACAGGGCCTGATTGTCCGTTTCCGAACCGTCCGAATCCGTGTGCCCGGAGATTTCCAGCCGGACCTGACCACATTGTTGCGCAACATGGGCAATCCGGTCCAGAAACCCGAAGGAATGGTCCTGTATGGCTGCCTCGCCGGTCTGGAACAGGATGGTATTCAGACCCGTCAGCCGGTTGAGCTCGTCCTGGCACGACGCAGCGGCCAGTTGCGGCCCTGCATCGTTGCCCGGGGAAACCGTGGCCTCGCCGGAAAAACCCTGCGGCAGGCCTTGCGCCATCAACCGGGCGACCTCCGCCGAGCCAGCCTCGTTCAAGGCAGCCCCCTGGATGGAAACCACGCCGCCGTTTATCGCAACTTCGGCTTCATCCAGCCTGCTCAGCGCCTGCAGCGCTGTCAGGGCGGCATCCTCGAAGCCCTCGGGAGCACCGGGCGCAATCCCGAGAGTATCCGTGACCTCGATTGAACCAAATTTCAGGCGGACCACCTGCCGCAGGGTCGAATGAAAAGCTTCGCTTGGCACAAGGCCGGTCAATTCAAGTCCCTGCCCTGTCAGCCGCGCGCTCCAGTCATAGGAAGAACCCTGCGCCATGCCGATATCCGCGGTGCCAAGCACCAATCCACCCGGCAGCTGTCCCGACAGACCATCCTGGATGCTGCGAAATGCAGCCGCATCGCTGGCCTCACCGGAAACATCGAGTGTTCTGTCCGTGATGGTGACGGTACCCTCGGTCATTTTTTCCAGCGCAGACATAGCCGTTTCGGCCGCCGCCAGCCAGTCAACGCCGTCGGGCACGCCAGCTGCGTAGCGCATTTGGTCAACTGCACCCGGATTCCCGCCAATCGATCCGGCGCGCGCCATGATCGCTTCGCGAAGCTCGGCATTCGGCGCGTAGCCGTTCACGACAATTCCGTCAGCCCCCTTTGTCGCAGACCAGCTGTAGTCTCCGGTCACGGCGGCTGGTGTAATCTCGACCAAACTGACGATACCTGCGGAGGGAGGTATTGCGGACAGCACGGCAAGTGCCGCCTCATGGTCGTCCGGATTGAGCGCCTGACCGCGGATCTGCATCGTCCGGTCCGTGATGGTCAGAGATCCGGTTGAAAACCGCGTAAACGCGGACAATCCATGACCGGCGAGCGTTACCAGGCCCGTGGGCGCGCCCCGCGCGAGATTCATCTGGTCAGACAGCGCGATGCCCGGCAGCAATCCGGTCAGCGTGGAGATGATGCTGCCGCGGGCGGCTTCATTGGGAACAAACCCGCTCAGCGTGATGCCGTTTGCGGTTTTCTCCGCAGACAATCGGTAGGGTTTTTCCTCGGGCAACAGAACCGAAGCATCCTTGACGGCGCGGACGCCATAGACATTGCGCGCAATGGAAAGAGCTTGCGACTGGCTTTCCTCGTCCGGCGCCAGACCGGTCAGGGTGAGATCCCTGCCCTTGATCAGCACCTTCACCCAGGCATGATCCATCCGGAGCGCCGACAATGTACGCGAGCGGAGGTCCGTTTCGATGGCGCCGGCCTTGAACCAGATCGCCAGGGCCGACAGACACACCACGGCCGCCAGACCGGGCCATATCCAAAGTTTAACGTTTCGCATGAGATCTCCGCCAGAACCTTGCTGGACGGCAAACCTATCACCCCTGCCTGACACTGGCCAAGCCAAAAGCACAATCGACGCCGCCCGCCCGCCTGCGGATGGAAATCAACCAGGCCTGAAATGCAGGCACAAAAAAACCCGGCAGCCAAAGCTGCCGGGTTCCATCAAATCAAACCGTGGTTTGATTAGAACGAACGACGGACCCAGAGGAAGCCGTCTGCAGTCGTGGTCTTCACGCCTGCATGGGTCTTCTGCTGGCCGTAGTGGCCTTCAAGACGAACGTTGAAGTTGGTAACCGGAGTCCAGGAGATCGCACCTTCGACGATGTGCGCGCTCTTCATAGCAGCACCCTTGGCGACCGAGAAGCCGTCGAGGTACTGGTAGCCGATTTCCATGCCGACGGTGTCGGTCAGGCTCTGGGTGTAGCCGATGGCTGCAGACCAGTTAGCAACTTCGGTCGAAAGAGCACCACGGCCCGGCATTGCGAGACCGTAAGCGCCGTTAGCGATCTTGCTCGAGTAGAAACCGCCGAGACGGATAGCGCCGCCGGTAGCAGCAACGTCGAACTGAACGCCAGCCTTGATGCCGACTGCCTTGTCGGATTCGTCATAACCGAGGTGCATGAATGCGCCGCCCCAGCCCTGAGTCACGCCGACAACGCCGACAACGTCCGGAGTCCAGTCAGTCGTTGCGTCATGCTCGAGAACCAGAGCTGCATAGAATGCGCCCGAGTCGTAGCGGTAACCAACCTGCTGAACCTGGTGGTAGCCGTAAGCACCGCCGTTATCAGTGGAGATGAAGCCCCAGTTGCCGACGCCGCCGCCCCAGAGAGCTGCGAATGCCGATTCGGTGTAACCCATGAACAGGCCGCCGAGCTGGATCATAGCCTGGTCCTGAACAACGTCTGCATCGCCATTGACGTTGCCCGAGTTGGACTGGAAGCGGATGTAGCCGCGCAGGGTGCCGAGTTCGGTTTCCGAACGTGCGTCGAAGTTGACGCGAGCACGGGTGTTCTGGGTGTAACCAGCAGTACCCTTGGTCGAAGTCACGCGGAAGCGGACATAACCGTCGATCTTCAGGCAAGTCTCGGTGCCCGGGATGTAGAAGAAGCCGGTGCCGAAGGCGTCGCAAACGCGAACGTATTCAACGGGCTCAGGCTCAGCTGCAACGATAGCGTCTGCAGCGCGTGCGCCGGATACAGCAACGAGTGCTGCTGCGGAGCCGATGAGAAGGCTCTTAATGTTCATTTCTGACCTCCAGTCAAAAGTTAATGGTCTGGGTTGTCGCTGAAGGACAGTATTCTCTGTCCCATCCCCACAATGGAAGAAGACAGGCGGGTAATCGCCGTGGCTTCGAAAGTGAACATACTCACCCGGGCAGGCCGCGCAACGCAGATCGCTCCCGTCAAAGGGTCCACCCCATGCCTTCACCTCCCCCTGTTGCACAAATGACACGAAATCTTCGCCCCCGGCCCGTTTTGTTTACCCTTCGTTAGGAACTTCAGCGCTTCCGACGCTGTAATGAGAGCGTTTGGCGACCGGATTCCTGCCCGTTTTCGCTGTTTTCGCACATTTGAATGTGATTCCCCGCCGCTTTCAGCCAAGCCGCGACTCGCTTCGATCAAGCCCCGAATGGCTTTGACGGGATAACTGACAGGGAATCACAACTGGCTGAGCAGCCCCGCCGCGAATGCGGCTGGCTTCACACGCTCTATAATGGGGTGCTGTCCACGCACTCTATATATACGATATATACGGGCCAGATATATGGGCCAGCAGAGCCCGTTCGCTGGCGCCGCTGACGCCCAGGGCAAGCCAGGACAGGCAGCTCTTCATCATTCATGACGCGCAATTGCGGTCCGGAAACGCCCTTTCACCCGATACGGCAGGTGCCCGCGATTCTCCCGTGAAAAACAGCCCGCGAAACCAACACAACAGCACATGAAGTAAAATCAAATACTTAGGCCGAAAAATCAATCTTGGTTTATCTTCTGACTGGAGGTCAGAAATGAACATTAAGAGCCTTCTCATCGGCTCCGCGGCAGCTCTCGTTGCTGTATCTGGCGCACGTGCTGCCGACGCTATCGTGGCAGCTGAACCTGAGCCCGTTGAATACGTCCGCGTCTGCGACGCATTCGGCACCGGCTTCTTCTACATCCCGGGCACCGAAACCTGCCTGAAGATCGACGGTTATGTCCGCGTTCGCGTTGGCGGGTCGCGATACAAGGTTGCTGGCAATGAGTATATTCGCCCCTCGAGCACAAATGCCGTGCTTGGTCGCAATGAGGGTTACACCCGCAACACCCGTGCTCGTATCAACTTCGATGCCCGCTCGGAAACCGAACTCGGCACCTTGCGTGGCTACATTCGCATCCAGTCCGACTCGGGTATCGCCAATAGCGATGCAGCCTTTTCAACCGACCAGGCTATGATCCAGCTCGGCGGCCTGTTCATGGGTTACACTGAATCGGCATTCGCAGCTCTCTGGGGCGGCGGCGTTGGCAACTGGGGCTTCATCCAGACGGATGCCGGCGGCAGCTACGGCTATCAGCAGCGTCAGCAGATCGGCTACCGTTACGATGCGGACTCGTTCTATGCTGCTCTGGTTCTCGAAAACGACAACACCGCGACGCTCGCGACCAACAACTGGACTCCTGACGTTGTCGGCGTTCTCGGTGTAAGCCAGGGTTGGGGCGGTGCATTCATGCACCTCGGCTATGACGAATCCAACAAGGCTGTCGCCGTCAAGGCTGGTGTCCAATTTGATGTTGCAGCGACCGGCGGTTCCGTCCGTCTCGGTGGCTTCTATTCGAACAAGGTCAACAACTCCTACGGCTTGGGGATCAACCACTTCGACATCACCGAAGTTGCCAACTGGTCTGCAGCCATCGGCTACACCCAGGACATCACCGATACTGTCAATGCCACGATCGGTTACCAGTATTTTGATGGCTTCTCGGTCGCCAAGGGCGGTGTTGTGAAACACGCTCACCTGATCGAAGGTGCGATCTCCTGGACCCCGGTTACCAACTTCAACGTTCGTCTTGAAGGCAACTACGGCACGGCCAAGACCTATGCTGGTGTAAAGGCCACTCAGGCAACCGGCTTCGTCTGGGTCCGCCGTTCGTTCTGATCAAACCCCGGTTTGATCCGATACCCCTCGGACCGGCGGCGAGAGTCGCCGGTCTATCCTCTGTTGTGTGTCAGAAATTTATATGCTCATATGCGCAGGTTACCATGATTTCTGCACACGACTGAACATTTCCGGGGAAATGAGGGCGGAGCTAACTGAAAAAGCAACTGACGCTGGATTTTCAACCGCATTCGCTGCGGAAGCGCCCAATACACCATTGCCGGCGCAACTGTGGCTTCAGCATTCCGGCGCGCTGTGGGAAAACGGGCGGCACAAGGAAAATTGCCACGCCTTCATTCACGAGATTGACGAGTTCATGCGGCTGCGAAAACTCGCGGCCTATGACGACGAGCTTATAGACAGACTGGTGGATCATTTTCGCGGTATCGGCAATCGCAACTCCACCATCAATCGCAAGCTTTCCGCACTTTATCGCTTGTTGCGGAAGGCGGAGAGGAGCGGTCAGATTACACGGCTTCCATCCTATGTCCGTTTGCGAGAGCGCAATTCCCGCGTTCGCTTTCTGACTGCCGAGGAAGAATGCATGATGTTTGCCGCCATTGGCAAAAGCAATCCGCATCATGAACTTCTGTGCCGGTTCCTTGTCGACACCGGCGCCCGCGTTGGAGAAGCGCTGGCGCTCAAATGGAACGACATTCACAACAACACCGTGACCTTCTGGATCACGAAATCCGGCAAAAGCCGCTCGGTTCCATTGACCCTCCGCGCCGCAGAGGCGCTCGACCTGGCACGCGCGTTTGGCGGCAGCGGCCCCTTCTCGACAATTTCCTATCAGAATTTCAAGTACAACTGGAACCGCGCGCGCAAGGAAAACGGCTTTGCCGACGATCCGCACATGGTGCCTCACATCCTGCGTCACACCTGCGCCTCGCGTCTGGTTCAGGCCGGTATTGACCTGAGAAGGGTACAGACCTTCCTGGGGCACCAGACAATCCAGATGACCTTGCGTTACGCCCACCTGGCCACCAACGATCTCGATCAGTGCGCCATTGCGCTCAATGCGGCTAATCTGGCGGCCACCACCAAAACCCAGGCGCGTGCACATCCAGCCCAGTCACCGCGCGGCAAAGGCGCCAGGCATACGCGTCAGTCAGCCCCCCGAAACGAAAAACCCGGCGCAAAAAAGGCCGGCAGACAGGCCATGCCCGCTGGGAATTCGCCGCGACGCGACCACGCGTGATGACAATGATGGGGTCCGGCCTGAATTACGGTTGATTACGCGGCCATGCTGGGGTAACAGACCACTCGACGGAGAGGTGGCCGAGTGGTCGAAGGCGCTCCCCTGCTAAGGGAGTATACCCGGAAGGGTATCGAGGGTTCGAATCCCTTCCTCTCCGCCACTCTTTTCAATCAAGATATTGATACTAGTTATCTTTTTAGATCTCACCCCTCCGGAGCCCTAACATTATCCCTAACTTCAGCTTGCGTGACGCCCTTAACCATTGAGTGAAGGCGGCGGTTCCGGCAATGTCATCCGATGAATTTAGGAGGACTGGGCTTTGAAATCAGCAAGCTTTATCTTGAATCTTGGATTCTCTCTTTTGCTGGACGCCGTAGCTGCCGGGTTAATCTCCTTCGTTTTTGGTGGATCACAAAAGCTGACAGCTTTCTTTGTTACGTTCCTATCGTTGGCACTCGCGCCTGCATTTCTGGGCGCATGGGCACTCCTCAAATTTTGGATTTCATATGCGTTCTCTTTGAAGGAGTTGCTGACGCGGATCTATTTGGTTGAACTGAACAAATCCGGCATGCCAAGTGCAGCCGGTCACTTTGACGCACTGAGTTACCTTGGCGAAGTTGCTGGAAGCGAAACGGAAGCGCCAGCGGTGCGGATCAAGGCAGCGGTCCTTTCGGGAGAACTTCAAGCTGCAGCTACCATGAAGCCATTCACCATGGGGATAGCGGCACAAGCGGCATTCGAAAATGCAATGAGTCGATACCGGGCGGAACCGAGAACACTCGCACCAATCTCCGAGAAGGCAATGGAAGGCGAACTCGCCGATAAACTGGAAGACTAAATATTAGACGGCGAAGAGTCATTCTTTACGCGAAAGTGAATTACGTCCAAGCGTAGAGCCAACGCCCAAACATCGCCAGCCCTGCCCGCTCCACTCGTTCATCTAGCGCTTCGCCGCGCTTTATCAGTCCATCATATTGCTGGACCAAAGGCCAATCACTCAATAGCCTCCAAATTACGCGCCCGTTTCGTGCAGCCAGACACATTGTGGGGCTTAGTCTCTAATAATATCCGACGCTGGCTATGTAGGTTTTAGTCGATGAATATCGCAATTGTAAACTCTTCAAGCTTCCCAACTCATTCAATCGAAATACAATTTATATTACTCTCTTGTAAAATATTCCTGGGAACTGATGTTAAAAAATCTTCAGTTGACATATTTGATTTTCAACACACCCCTCAGACTAAGAATCTAGATAATTACCAAATTGTTATATATTTATGGGGAGAAAAGCCAAATGATATGGCTACTGAAATAGCTCGACAATATTTCAACGAAGGACGTAGTTGGAAACTAATATCATGCCGGATAGAGAATTGCGCGCCCCCATTAGGATTAGGAACGCTCCATGCGCTAGATCTCACCAAATTAACTGACGAAATTAGTATCAAAAATTTCGAGGAGCCATATACTCGCATAGTCACGCATCTAAAAAACATTATGGAGCATCCAACAGATTATATCGATTTTAGTACGGATCGCGAATTCGATATATTTGTTTCGTATGCACGAAACGATAGAGAAATAGCCGCCCGGATTGTCGAGAAGTTAGAAGAAGAAGGGCATTCTGTTTGGTGGGATCCGCGTCTAAATCCAAACGAAGACTGGATGTATGGTCTGAAACATCATTTAAATAGTGTAAAATGTGTTATCGTAATCTGGAGCTCTTCCTCTGTTAGACCAGATTCGTATGTGAGAGTTGAGGCAACGGAGGGATCCGCAAAAGGTGACCGGCTCCTATCAATACTGGCAGAGCCTACCGTTATTCCCCCGCTATTTGCTCGAAAAAAGCCGGTCGACCTCGTTGACTGGGTAAATGACTCAAATAGCGAGCAATTACATTATCTCCTCGAACGAGTTGAAGGCATTTTGGCAAATCGAAGCCAGCCAGATCAACCAGACGCAATAATATCAGAATTTCACAGTTTCGTCGGCGAAACGAATTATAGAGGCAGAAGACTACCCGATCCCAAAACTGGAGAAACATGGAAACTAGTGCGGCAAATTGCTGCCCCGTCTTCAAAGAAATTTTTCTCCTCTCCAAAAATGGACGAACTCCGTTCAATAGTCTGGATGGGCGATAAAATTGCCGGAATATCACGTGATGAAATTGGTTACCGTCACCTTGTTGAGGCAGGCCCCCAGGCTGCTGGTTTTTCCAAGGCACTCGGCAAAACAGCACCTGATTTAGTTTATGCGATCTGTTCATTTGCAACAGATATTGGCAATGAGAAGTTCAACACTTCACTATCTATTTTGGATAGTGAGCGAATGGTGATTTGGAAAAAAGATCAGGATAATGTTAACTCCTCGATCTTCCTCAAAGATACTGCCTATTCCTTCACCGAAGAAGGGCTTGAAGCAAGTTGGCGATGGTCAGGCCGTTCCTATTCCTACCCCCAAAAACGACATGGCGCCCTGCATTCTTCTGGTCATTTCCATCATCAAGACACAAATTTGATGGCCAGTTCTCGGTTGGGCGGTGCAATTGCAACCATCGTAGGTGAACTTAACCCAGCTATTACAGATCCAACTGCGCATAGGAATTGTGCTTGGAATATGTGGGTTTGGCGAGATTATAACATGATACACGGTCGACATGAAGGATTTGTGAGAATTCCACTTGGCGATACTGGGCCCGAGATACACCACCTCTGCATTTCGGAATCTGAACGGTACGTACTATTTTCTGGACCGGGAACAACCCATTTGGTTAACATAGACACTGGCTCGGTTTCCAGCGTAGGTACCGGATCTAAAACGGGCTGGAAAACCTTTGCTACTTCCGTTTTCCATCCGGAAAGGGACGTGCTCGCCAATCTCTCATACAAAGATGCCGATAGCAGGCGCTCAGCCTTTCATTGGAAGCTGGACATCATCTCAACAAGTTCGCTAGTGACATTGCAGTCGAAAAACTTAGGAGTATCTGGATCGATCAATTATTTGAGTTGGTCGCCCTGTGGAAGGTACATCGTGTATTCCGTGGGAAATGGTGACATAGGAATGTTTGACTTAAAAAGTGATGAAATATTTCCTCATCAAAGGACATCGGCAAGTATTTGTCGGAAAATTGAGTTCAGCCCTGATGGTACACGATTTGCGTATGTATCTAGCCGGGAAAGCGAAATGACGGAAATTTGGGATGTCACACAATTCACTTGCGTTGCGAAAGTGCAAGGAATTGAAACTGGCTCCACCGGTTCATTATGGCATCCAGTTACTCAGGATATTTTGCTTATGGACGGGAATAAAGCGAGCACATTTGTATATCATCTAGAGTCACCACGTTGATCGTATTATGGATGAGGGATGAACTTTAAAATATAGAAATAAGCAAAAAATTCGCCGCATGGGTACAGAGTTGAGCCATCGAACTCCGCGCAAAAGCGGATGAAGTTTGGGTTCGAGCGGCCTATTTTGTAATTTACTCTAGGCCTCCCGATAGGTTGGCCAGAACGCTTTAGGACGCGTCGCTTGCGCTGGCGCAACGTCGTTGAATTACTGGATAAATCCGATTCCAGCAACACTCAATAATTGGAACGCAATATAGAAAATGGCGAATTTCTAAGATATTGCGCTTGCAACGCAATTCTGGCGTTTCACATTTCGTTTTTGTGAACAAAAAATGAAGGTGTTGCTTAGATATAATCTAATTATACAGCGAATTACATTTTCTATACACCCTCAGAACACATTACTGAAAACAATTCAGTATAGCTCTCAAAAATTAATGACTTACTCTATAGTAAAAATCCAAAATAATTAAGCAAAAGGAATACAGATTCGTAGCTGGCTTTCTTTGGCCTTCCTTTGACCAGCCAACATAGTCCCCTAGCGTCAGGCCGGCCAGGCTGGAATGCGGGCGATGATGGTTGAAGGCGGTGCGCCATTCCACCGCCAGATTGCAGGCATGACGCAGGTTGTCGAACAGGTGCTCGTTCAACAGTTTGTTGCGCATATGGTATCCCGGATCGATTTTTGCCTCGGCGATGGCACTCCAGTGATTCGTGCCAAACCCGCGCTCCAAACCGGCCCAAAGACCAGCGCGTTGGCATATGAACTGCCAAGTGTGGGCCGTCATCGGCCCCTGTATCAACAGGCAGCCAGGTTAGAATTTTGGCTCCAATCACCCGGAAAACCCCTGTCCACGCCGCTTTCCGGCAAAAGTTGGATTCGGATGTGCAGCAGGCGGGCGCATCATGGTCTTTACGAGGCACCGGAACTGTTCCACACTTAACATCAAGGACTTACTGGGCCACAACGCGGCAATCCATGATCGATCCAATCATGTTGGTTTCTGGCGGCGAGTGCAGCCTTCACGCTGAATTGGCTATTCATGCCGCACGAAAACAAGGACGCGACAATGCGCTGGCTCAAAAGCACGATCATCGGCACTGTTCTATCGGCACTGACCGCAAGCGCGGCATTGGCCGGCAGCTGCGCGGCCGAACGTGCCGAAGCGCTGGTGCCGACGGATCTGGCCCTGTGCAAGTCTCTGGCGGGCGACATTCGCAATCCTGGCGGCTTCCCGCTTGATGTCTACGAGGACAAGCTCAACCGCTTTGTCGGCGGCTATTGCCATCGCGACGCTGATGCGGGCTGGGAACGCGACAAATTTGTCCGGGACACGGGCCCGTTTACCGCCGTGTTCAGTGAAGGCAGCTGGCAGGGCAGCTATCACGGCACCCACACCCCCGTGGTGATCTGGTATTCGCCCGAAATGGTCGATTGGCTCGTCACCAATCGTGGGGCAACGCCCACCGCGCCGGAGGCAACTCCGGAGGTGCCGAAGGGCGCCATCATGATCAAGGAAATGTTCCCCTCACCGGCCGCTGATTGCGCTGGCATCGATCCCTTGCATCTTTTCCCCACCAGCGGCGCGGCTGTAATGGTGCGCGATCCTGCGGCCTCGTTCGATGGCTGGTTCTGGGGCTGGTATGGCTTTGCGCCCGACAGCTGGGCGCCCGACTGGCCAGCCGGCGCCAGCAACTCCATCCCCAATATGGGCTTTGCCCAATACTGCATGAATTGCCATGCCTCGGCGGAAAACAATCTCACTTTCGCCACGCCGGACAATATCGAGGGCCATCCGGGCCAGCCACGGGCCTATCTCAGCCAGAACTTCTTCACGCCCACCCCCGCACCCGTGCACCACGAAGCCGTGCACGCCCCCGATGGTGCCCTGCAGCTCAGCAAGCCCCACGACAAGGCCGACAATGCGGTCATCAACGACCTGCGAGCCTATGCCCAGGAACTAGCGTCGCCAGACACTAAACACGTCATGCCCTCGCAGACCTATGACAACACCTGGGTAGCCGCCGGCGGGCCGACAGCCGCAGATACCTTTCTCACGTCCAGCCAGTGCCTTGGCTGCCATGACGCCGGGAGCACGGGCCTGCAGTTTGACATGACCCAGCCCAATCCACATGGCGATGACCTGACCAATCTGTCCCCTTACGCAACCTGGCGCACCTCGCCGATGGGCCTGGCCGGTCGTGACCCCTTCTTCTTTGCCCAGCTCGCCAGCGAGATGCAGAGCTTTCACCCCGAATCCAGGGATCTGGTGCAGACCACGTGCCTGGGCTGCCACGGCATTGCCGGCGAACGGCAGTTCAATATCGACACCGTGGCCGCCGGCGACGCCTGCGCCCCCTTCCCCCGCAGCGCGCTCAATACCCCGCCATGGGCTGAAGCCGGCGATGGCCCGGATTTTGCCAAATATGCCATGCTGGCCCGCGACGGCATTACCTGCACCGCCTGCCATCGCATCGCGATGGGCGACCGTGCCACCGCGGCGCAGGCCGACGCGCCTGAAAATGCCTGCGTCAGCGAGCGTCAGGAGCTCCTCAATCCAGGTGCCACCGGCTTTGCCCGCACCTTTACGGGGAGTTTTCTGGTCGGCCCGCCCGATAGCCTGATCGGACCTTTCAAGTCCCCGAAAACCAAACCCATGCAAAACGCCATGGGCATCAAGCCCGATTACCATGAGACCGTCACCAGTTCCGAGATATGCGGCAGCTGTCACACTGTCCATCTGCCCGTCCTGAACAAGGGCAAGACGCTCGGTTACGTCTATGAGCAGACCACCTATCCCGAATGGGCCTTCAGTGCCTATCGCACCGGGGTCAGCCCTGATGGCCCGCTGCCGTCCGGACCGGGCGCCAACCCGACCTCGTGCCAGTCGTGCCATATGCCGAGCCGGGACGCCGATGGCGTGCCCTACAAGTCCAAGATCGCCAGTATTCAGGAGTTTTCCAACTTTCCGGCGGCCGATCATCCCTTGCCGCCAGAAGACATCGATCTGGCCGTGCGCGATGGCTTTGCCCAGCACACGCTGGTTGGCCTGAATATCTTCCTAATCGAGGTGGCCCAGCAGTTTTCCGATATCCTGGGCATTCCCACCAGCGACCCCATGCTGGGCAGCAAGGGGACCGATCCCCTGCTGCGAACCGAACAGGCCATGGTCGACCAGGCGCGACTGCATACCGCAGATCTGGCCATCTCCGATGTTGCCATCACGGATGGCCAACTCAATGCCACCGTCACCGTGACCAACAAGGCCGGGCACAAATTCCCATCTGGTGTTGGTTTCCGTCGGGCCTTTGTCGAGTTCTCCGTGCTTGATGACAAGGGCGTCGTTCTCTGGCAGTCCGGACGTACAAATGCCGCCGGTGCTCTGGTCGATGCCGATGCCAAACCGCTGGATGGCGAGTACTGGTGGAAAGATGACTGCTCGGCGCGGCTTGCGCCCGAGAGCCGCCTGCACCAGCCTCACTACGCCACCGTTACCAGCCAGTCACAGGCCCAGATTTACCAGGAACTGGTCTCCACCCCCGGCAGTGACGCGGCGGTGTGTGGCCCGACCAGCACGCCGAGCGGTCACCTGACCACCAGCTTCCTGTCGATCTGCAGCACCATCAAGGACAACCGCATCCTCCCCCACGGGTATCTGCCGCTGGCTGAACGCCAGACCATCGCCGCAGCATTCGGCGCTGGTAAGGACCTGGCCCTTGAGTCGGGATCGTTCGCCGTCGACGGCGATCCAGCCTATGAGCAGGGCGGTTTTGACAGCGTGAGCTACGCCATCGATCGCACCGAGTTCGAGGGCACCCCTGCCAGCGTTCAGGCAAAGCTCTACTATCAGGCCACGCCGCCATTCTATCTGCAGGACCGGTTCTGCACTGCCAAAGGACCGGACACAGAGCGCCTCTACGACATGGTCGGACGCCTCAACCTGGACGACACTCCTGCTGAGGGCTGGAAGCTGCAGGTAGCAGGAACGGCGACAATGGCTGTGCAATAGCGCGGGGCCATTGTCCCGCGCATGAGAAGCGGCCATCGAGACCTGATCAACGCATCCCGCGCCTGTTCGCGCGGTAAGTGGCCTAAAGATCATTTTAAGGTCTGACTGACAGTTTCAAGGCTCCCGCCATGGCTGTCCGGCTTGTCAAACTCCTGAAAGGCACTGACCCCGATGAACAAGGCTTCTCTCCCCTTGCTGCTGGTGCTGGTTCTGTTTGGCAACGGGTTGCGATCCGTGGTCACGTCGACCGTGTTTGTCTCCGAGGGGGCTTTTGCCAGTTTCTTGAGGATTTCGGTCACGCAAACCTCGGCGGTCATCGAGCTGCTGCTCGGCGCCGTTCTGGTGGCGCTGCTGGTCGCACCACGACTGATCGCACGGTTTCCACCCCGGCAGCTCGCAGGCGTCATGTGCCTTGTTGCGGGCATGGCCAGTCTGGGACTGGCGCTGGTGTTCTGGCTGTCGCCGCCGCTGACGATGCGCGAGGCCAGTGTGTTTGTGCTGTTTCCATTGCTGGGCTTTTCATTGGCCACCTTGGCGCCGGTGGCACAACTCATGACCGGCTGGGGCAGCGAAAGACATACCAAGCTGTTGACCGGCGCATGGGCCGTTGCCATGCCGTTGGCCTTTCTGGTGACCCCCCAACTGATCCGTGCCATCACCCCGCACTATGGGCTGGA
>Ga0209345_10002674_pt1 | contig 19316 bp, 43 predicted proteins | sample Cruoilmetagenom7_FD_187294 | JGI IMG/M metagenome (GOLD analysis project Ga0209345, IMG submission 187294) | Oil polluted marine microbial communities from Coal Oil Point, Santa Barbara, California, USA - Sample 7 (SPAdes) (version 2) | ecosystem: Environmental > Aquatic > Marine > Oil seeps ... | reverse complement strand
AAACTTGATAAATACTTTCTTTAGGAGGGTCACAAAATGAGAACGATAAAATGTTTCGACTGTGGAAAAAAAGCAGAGCAATTGGAATGCAATAGTTGCTCTACCAAAATTTCTGTGTGCCCAGAACACCGAAAAGAATACTTTCCAATTGACACCGAAAACGAATTTGTCTGTATTGATTGTGTCAACGCAGGAGCAGGAGGGATAAAACGATGGATAGCTTCTCATTAGGAGGGTCACAAAATGGTAAAAATAGTAAAAGCAAGATCAGTGAAAGACTACCTGAATAAATTCCACAAAAAAAGCCGAATGACCCCTACATTGCTGGGGTGCTATCAAAAAATCTACAAAGAAAAGGGATATATTTGTACTTCACGCCATGACAACGTAACGGGTGAATTTATCGCTTGGCCGTATTATCCGAGCATAAAAGAAGAACTGGAAAGGAGATCGCAAAATGAGAAAAGCAATAGTATTAAAAACAAAAGATGACCTTGACTTGGCATTACAATCTTTGGTTTCGTGGAAAGACCAAGCAAGCAAAAAAGTTTACTCGGTAAAACATGACTGCTATTTTTGTTGGAAAAAGCCTTATTGCATTGGCTGCCCTGTTAGGGACAGGACCGCAGACTACGATGCAAGGGATGTGTGCTGCTGCTCTGAGCTTCAAGACTGGGAAGATGCAAAATCAATCAAGGAGAAACAAGAAAAAGCACAAGTAATTGTAAATATTCTCAAACAATCAATCCAAGATTTTTTGGAGACTAAAAATGAGAACACAAATTGAACTTAAAACAAGACAAGACTTAGATTTAGCTTTGCAATCACGCCATCCGTGGGCATGTCGATCAGTCGGGGAGGTCTTTCAAACAAATTTTAAATGTGCTTTTTGTTCAACAAGAATAGGTTGCATTAACTGCCCTGTGAGAGATAATAGCCTATACTTCTGTTGTACTGAGTTTAGGGACTGGTCATGCGCAACCACTTATAACGATATGATGAGGGAAACAGCACGGGTGATTTTAAGTATCCTACTAAATTCAATCAAGGCATACGAAGAAAAGAAAGGGGGCGCAAAATGAGTTGGAGAAAATATAAAACTCAAAGAGGAGAAACCAAAGCAGTCAAAGACGCCCTAAAACAAGCGGGATATACTGTAATTAGGGTAGGTCACGGCAGGGGCACTGCCTGGGGCTGGTTAGACGTAACTATCAAATGCCCCAAAGGAATGGACCGGCTTACCGACCGCCACAAGGTCATAAAATTCCTCATGGAAGTTACTGGCCGTCATGGGGATTATAGCGGGCGGATTGCATTGGGGGTTATAGATTGGTAAAAGAAAGGGGGCGCAAATTGACAACAGTAATAAGAAACCTACTTCTTATGCAAGACAAAAAGCAAAACCTGCAGTTAATCAAAACAAGAAGGTCCAGCAAATGGCCGAGAAGATTAACCTGGTTCACTGCTGGTGGTGTCATAACATGGTTAATTTGGTTATTTTTTTAAGGGAGGTGAGACAATATGAAACAGAACCAAACGGAAGATCCAGAAGAAATGATCCGAAGAGATTTTAAAGTTAAGCGGGGAGAATGGGAAAGATTTTGCGAAGTCTGCAAGAAGTTCGATCTGACCGCTTCCCAGGCATTGCGGTACTATGTTGGGTATCTCGGAGAAAGGCAAGGGGAAATAGTAATGCAATTGAAGGAAAAGGAGGGGGATAATGACAGTTGATGAAATTATCAAACAATGCAACCAGTCGATAGGGATTATCGGAGAAATTGCCCAAATCTCCCTAATAATGCCGGGAAAATGGGGGAAAAGAAACAGCCGGAGGTTATGCCCAGGCGGTCCGGTCGGGGAAATTGTCAGTAGTAACTTCGACGGCCCTGGAATAATTGTATTGTTCAGTGCTAAGGAAATCAAGCAATTTTTAATCGAACAGAAGGAGAAGGAGGATTGAAAAATGGAATTGTTCATTAAAGTTTATTTTTGGTTAGCTATAATTGGCACAGTGTGTAGACTCTTGTGTATTGGTTTTGTAGATTACCCAAGAGAAACCAGCCGGAGCGAGGATTCTTTGTTAATGCTCACTGGCCTACCGTTTTTGATATGGGCTGCTATTTTATATGGGAATAATTGGTAAAAAAGAGGAAGGATAAAAGGAGGGCAAAAAATGAAAGAATTTGCAAACCTGCTTGACACAATGGATCAGGCAGAAGAGTTGTTGGAACAGGCAGAAAGGTTACGAGGCAGGTCTTCCCCGGTCAAACCTAAAGACGACTTGCCAAGTGATCCCGGCTTTGACCCTGACTGGTATATCGACAGGGAGCGGGGAGGGTTGACGGTTATAATTAAGAGTTGAGGAGATAAAAATGGAAATTACAGCGAAAACAAGCAAAGGTTATTTAATCCAGGCATCCGAGAAAGAGATAAAGGAAATGCTGCAATCTATCTTCGATGGTTCCCCAGGAAAAATAGAAATAGGGAGTAAAATACCGATAATTGAATATACTGAAACTATTGCAGCAATAAAAAAAATAGAGCATGATTTTGACTATCTGCTTATGATGAGCAGGATTGATAAATTTGTCAAGGGAACACGACTTGTAAGAAACGCAGCCAAAAGAGCATTTGACCTGAGCGTAAAGAGACCCGTATTGTCCAAAAAGGAGATATTATGATTCGATTTATCGACATTCGTAACCAAGGTACGGGAAATAGATTTGCATTTTACGACACGGTAACCGATGAATTTCTCAAAATTGGCGGGGAAATGGCATGGGTAAATCTGGAAGAGTTTGAATGCAAAGACTCCGCTATGCTTGCCCGCTGTTTAAACATTTGTCCAGAATGGGTAAACGATGAGGAAAAAGATGATATAGAAGAGTTTTATGGTTGGTAACCACTATTCAAGCCGGTCGCAGTTTCCCGCTGTGGCCGGCTTTTTTTGTAGCCACTAAAACAAGCGGTGAATTTCTTCTTTGGTGTAAATCCTTGCTCTCCGGTCTTTCTTCAATTTCCTTATAGCTTTCTTGTCCCCTTCCCTTACCCTGTGGATCAAGACCAAAAGTTTATCTCTTTCCCCCTGCTCTGTCTTGTAAACCCCTTCCCATCCAGAGGTATACCAGGGATGAGAAGAAGGTGGTTTATGGCTCATGTCAACTTTTCTCCTTCCTTCCAATTTTCCCCCTTCCCGGCACTTTATTTCAATCCGAGTACAAAGGATACGTTTAAGGGTTATCGTTCGAAATAGACCCCGTTTTGGAATCCTCAATTGATTTTTTAGCTTTAGGAGTATCGGGTTCTTCATCGAATATTTTTAAAAGACCACGGACCTGATCCATTGCTTTCCCCGGTGCTAACTTTTCTCTATTCCCTTCTCGTAGTTCAATTTCCCGCCTGAACCGGGCTTTTTCCTGAGCTATGTTGCGCTCCCGATCCTGTTTTGCCTTCTCCTGAACTCTTGTTGTGCCCTGTCTTTCTTCCCGGAAGATTACCGCCTGTTTGAGCCAGTTTCTAAACCCTCGCTCTTGATCCTTATGCCGATCGGGGGGATCTTTTTCGGCCTGCTTGTGCAAATATTTAGAAAGTTCAAAATCTATTTTTAGATCAGCAAATTCTTCTTCCTGTTTTAGTTTTACAACGTACTGATCTGTAATTTTTTTAATCTGGGGTTTTTCTTCTTCTGAAACTTTAGATTTTTTCGCTTTAATAATATTCTTCTTTTCATTCTTTACATTCTTTACATTATTGTATGTGTCCGTCTGTTGTACCGTTTGTTGTCCGTCTGTTGTACCGTTTGTTGTATCGTTTTCTTGATACTCTGCATAATTTATTATCGTAACTATCGACAATAACTTACTTTTCTGTTGTACTATCTGTTGTCTCATTTTTAGCCACGAGAAGAAGCGCCGCACTTTCCCACGAGACCACGACCATTTTTTCCCAAACGTTTCTTCGGACATTGCAATTTGACCTTTTTTAACCTTAATTTCTATACCCCGGAGAATGAAACTATGGTCTTTATGGTTAGCCATTAACAACATATCGACCCAAGCCTGTCCTCTGGTAAATCTTTCCATGTTCCATATTTCTGAATCCTGCAACCGTCTGTATAATTTAATCCATCCCTGGTTCATTTCAGCTTTCCCCGTATTTTACGGGAACGTCCAATATTTACTATTTGCCAAGCCCGGCCTCTGGTGACTCCTAAAATTTCTCCAATCTCCCTGAAGGTTAATCCTTGAGTTCTTAGAGAAAGGGCAATTTTATATCGAGGATTCTTCTGTGCGGCATTCAGTCTCATAAGTATATCCTATACAAAAGCCTATACGGTGTCAAGCGAAAAAAGGGAAGTCAAGGGTTAATTACTTCTACTCACTCGTTCTTGTATAAGACATACACCCCCCGATTATCATTGCAACAAGCCCAAAAAAGGGATGCTCCTCAACAACAAGCCAAGCTCCAATGCCAATACATGACACCACAGTAAGGCCAAAAAATAACATTCCACTACTTTTCATAATTCGGCCCCCGCTTCTTGTTTTTCAATCCGATGTTTCAGTTTAGGATATCTTTTGTGCCAACCTATTTTACATAAAAATTTCATTTCACTACCCCCTTCCGCAACCGTTCCACGTCTTCCACATGAATAAATGAAGTCCCTGAAATTTTAGTAACCGCAAATTTCTCATCATCTCTCCAGCGGTAGATCGTTGTAGGGCTAACTCCGAGTTCATCAGCCGCCGCATAGAATGACATGAGGTCTTTGCGGTAGGTTATTTTTCCTTTTGGCTTGGGCATTGTTTTTTACTCCTTTCCATCGCCTTCTTAGCGTCAATCACATCTCCATCTCTCTCTAACCACAACTTCCCTTTCCACATGAAATAGGTCTCTTCCTTGCCGTGGAAACTTGTGATCTCGTCAAACTCTTTCTTCTGTTCGGCTACATACTTTTCCGCTTCCCCTGAGAAATCCCATATCTGGATTACCTGTATTTGCTCGGGGTGTATCTGTCGGTACAGATAAGCACCTCCACTCATACCACAGAGAAAAAAAAGGAAGAGAAAGTAAATCTTTGGTAATGTAGCCACTAATGTTTGCATGTTGATCCTTCTCCTTTAATTATCAATCCTTTGTTTTAATAAACAATTAATCCCAAATGTTTTAAATACTCAACCCCTTTGGCTGTTATAAAACTGAAACCGTGCGCTCGACTTATGAGGTAAACATTCGCTAACTCCTCAGTACAACTTTTACTTATCAAATCACCATCCCAAATTGGAGTCTTGGCAATTTGGAGTAATTGCTCTAAACTGGTCGATGTTTTTCTAACTTTCATTTTTATCTCCTATTTGTAAATCTATTTGTAATTAGATATGACATATCTTAAATTAGCTTGATGCCACAGATAACAGTAGAAACCCTCACCATCTAAACTTAAAGCTCCAGCGCCATCAATGTCTATACCTATTTTTCCAAAATAACTAAGACAAATCGGTATATCCCATGTGCGCCCATAAAAGTCTTCACATTTAATTTCTGCGGAGAATGTTTCATTATCGAAATTAAATACAACTTGATGTTCTTTCATATATTCGCCGCAATACATATTTTGAAAATCTTTTACTTCTTTTGGGTTTCCTCCTTTAAAATGGTATATCTTCCTCGGCAGCTTCCGACTTCAGGCTGGCAATGTTTTTCTCCTTTAAAAGGTACTGGTTCGCCATAAATTGCTTTCATTTTTTCGTCTGACCAATTGTCTTCATGCTCTAAATTAAGTTTGCGTAACTCCCGGACTGTTTTTTTTATTGTTCCCGCTCCCTGGGCTTCGCTACACATAAACTCACCATACCAGCACGACGCTGTTAGACATTTATCACATACTTCTACTAATTTGTTGTCGTCGATCTTGGCCATGTTTTCTCCTTCTTCTTGACATGCTATAATCTCATGCCAAATAGCACATGCACTACACGGGTCATCTTGAGGGCCACGACCGCCGCATGAACAATGATTGTTTAGAATAGCGGATAATGTTTCTTCCTTAATACAAATTTTCACGAAAAACCCGTTGTTCGCTGATGGTTCGATTGTAATGCTTTGATTTATTGCTTTTCCAAAATTCATGCTTTCTCCTTTTCGTTATTTATTATTAATAATACAATAAGCTCTTAACACCAACAAAAACAACCACAATGCTTGCTGCAATACATACTACATAGGTTACAGTCAACCACAATGGAATGCCGGACAATATTAGGCTTATAAAACCTCCAATAAACCCGCTTTGCAAAAACAATACTAAATAAACCGTTATTCTTTGTGTTTTGTCCATGCATCCCCCAAACAATCACTCCCCCAAACCGCCGCAGCCAACGCTGACCAGATATGATACGTTATTCCTTCTAAGGGCTCTCCTTTGGTGTCTTTTCCGAACCGTGCAATCAGGCATTGTCGGACTGTCATACCACCTCCTCCTCTGGTTACGTGCCCCCGTATCTTTTGAGGCGTAAGCCGTTTACAAAACCGTTTCTGCCTCTTCAATTCCCACTCTATCATGCCTACTACCCGAAGTGTATCCCCTACCTCCTTTTTCGCCTTCTGGTATATCACCGGCGTTTCTATTACCACCGTTTTAGTCTGCCTTCGGAAGAGCATGTTTAGGAAAACATCGACTTCCTCCATTCCCATGCAGCGGGTTACGCTGTCTCTGGGCACTTCTTCTTTTTTTGAGTCCCAGAGTATCCACCCAATAAGTTTAGGGTTAGGATCAATTCCCATTATTAGCATTATATTCCCCCTTTCCTTTAATCTGCACGTCTTAATTCAACAAGGATGCGTGTCAAATCCATGCTTGCTCTCCGTACTGCGCCGGTTTCTTTACAACCGATTTGTGGGCAAGCATGTTTATCACGCATCAGCCTTTCCATTGCTCTTTCGGCTATATCTATAAACTTAATGGCCTCGCTTCTTGCTCTACTTATTTTTGCGATTGTAACTGCCATAGTAGTTCTCCTTAAATTATAGTGTAACTTCCTTTAGGTTTTCTTCATCAAACTCCAGGCATCCAACCCGACAAGCCTGGCTATTGCACCAAGATTCCTTTACCTCGTCACCCGGACGATCAGGGCACTTTATCATCCTTTCGTTTTCCTTGCTCTTGTCGTTCTTTTGCCCGATAGTTTTTAAAAATAGACTTTTCTGCTGAGGATCGGATAAAGATTCTAATATGTTCACCTGCTCCTGTAACTGTTCCGGGATCAATGCCCCTTGCCTGCACCCGTATTCTTTATAAGAATAGGCCAAATACTTTTCTTGATCAAGGCCATTTTTAGAGGCCAGACCGCTTATCTTGTCTAACAAGTTATCAAGGGTTTCTTCTTTCTTCTCCGGGTTTTCTTCGATGCCAAAGGGCACATCTTCTTCTGTCTCTTCCGCAACCTTTGGTTTATCCTTGTAACTCTTCAAAAGAGCCTCAAAGTCTCCCTCTCCTTGATAAACCGAAAGAAGATCACGGAAAGAAGCCAGCCCTTCCCTGAGAGCCTCTATCCCTAAGCTCTCAATTTTTGTCCAGCTTCGAGTCTGGAAAACATGCTCTATCAAATCAAGTTTAAATTTCTTTTCTTTTGCACTGGAACCGGGGAAATGTTTAACCAGCACACCTTCCATTTCTTCAAGGACAATTTTCTTATCTTTCCGCTTTCTACTCCACTCAATATCGCCGCTGTTGTCAAACATTTCCTCGCTGTTTCTGGTAGCGTCTACTCCTATATGTTCACCACCGATATTCAGCAATTTAACATGAGGAAGAAAATCCTTAAAGACCGGATTCTCAAATTCTTTCCCATCAATAACATTGAAACGATCTTTCACCACCGTTGCCCTTCTGGCGTATTTACCCCGTCCCTCTTTAAAAACTCTCTCCAGTTCTACCAACATGGAAGGCTCGTAACCGGTTTCGGTTTCCCCGGCCATCTTGGTCCCTGTTTTTACCGCCTTCCATTTTTTCTTGCTACCACCATTATCATCATCATCTTCTACATCCTCAAAGATGTTCCCCGCTCTTCCACACATAATAATATGAAGTTTCGAATTCACATAGGGAGTAGAATATTTGTCCGCCCATTCAGGCTTAATTCGTCCCCAATCCTGGATGCGTATGAAAGGCAATCTGTTCTTTTTCTTATATGCCTCCAGGAACTCTCTCCAGGGATGAGTAATGCTATCGACAATTAATATATCACTGCTTTCTTCCGCCTCCCGGATAGTTGTAGCCAAATCCTGTAAGCTCCGTGATTTCACGGTTAATAGTTCGATTCCATTCTTTTGGAATGTCGGAAGCAGAAAATCGCTCCCTGTTTCCGTATCGTAATAAGCAACAGGCTTCTTGCTTCCGATCCACTTATGAAGCCCTATTGCTACCAGAGACGCAGTAAAACTTTTGCCGCTGCCCTGAAACCCGAAGATTCCCATTTTTAGATAGGCACTCTGGTTTGTTGCTAATTTTAAGATTCCCATTTTGTTATCCCTCCAATTAAATTATTTTTTAATGGCTTTGTGTACAAGCCCATTGTCGATAAGGTTTGCCAAGTACCTAAATTGCAAACTTATCACCCACCCTGCGTGAGCTATCTTATCCCGTAGATAAACAAACTTATCTCTTCTTAAAGATTGTCGCAATTCTTCAAAAGACCTAATTTCTTCCCCTTGCTTGTATTTTCGTTTATACATTGTACTTTGACCTCCTCTTGACTATGCGTCAATGTTTTCCCATCCCTTTGGCGGTTCACCCATCGGGCATTTCTCAGAGTGGTGGCGCATACCAAACCACGTGACCCCTCTTGGGAGTCGCTTAGGATCACCACTATACAGATATGCACAAAGCTGATCTATAAATTCATCCTTGTCTTTTTGGGTAAAAGGTGTTTTGTCGTGGTTTATTTCCAACATAGTTCTGTTGCTCATTTTATTATCCCTCCAATTAAATTGTTTTAACCCTATTCATTCCTTAATAACAACATGACTTTCAATATACTCCAACGCTATTTCTTGAAGCTCGTGTAGTTCTTTGGTAGGACGGTTCTTCAAATATTGTTTGATCACCCAATCTTGTGCTAATGCTTCGGTAGCAAATACTTTTTCTATCTGCTCTCCGTTGTAACCATCGTTTTCAAAAGTTATGTAGACCTTCTTCATTTTTCACCTCCTTTCATTTTACACTCAAAACCTTTCCAAGTTGAATAACAATTGTATCCCCTGTTAAAACTTCTCCATTCGCAGGGGTACACCATTTAGGACCAGTAAACGAGACTCCCTTAAACTCCACATCCATCGTTGAGACATCTCCATACCCATTCTTAAATCTAATAATGTCAAATGGTTTACTAAGACCAAGCTCATCTAAAATACGCTTTTGCCAATACGGTTTCTCTTCCCTATACTCCACCGTTTTCTTGCCCGATGCGATGAGATCGAACCACTTCTTTTTTAAGGTAAGATGTAATATCTTCATGTTTCGGTATCACCTCCTTTATCCCATGATGTTACAATTATAATCATAACATTCCAGGATGTCAAGTAAAAAATGTAGGCAAATCAATTATTTTGGATTATTTTGGATCGGTAGGCTGTGACTTGGTTTGGTGGGTTTTGGTGGGGTTTGGAAGGAAACTATAACGCCTTTTAGATTAAAACCATCTATACCCACTTGGCATTTTTTCCCATTTCCATAAATATATGTTTTTATGCTGTCCGGTAGGATTTATCGCAAGCCGGCCACCAGTTTTACGTTTTATAAGCCATACGACTTCACCCCACGTATCTCTAAAAATACATTTCCACCCCCATTGTTTTATAAGCCATAAATAATGCCCGCTCCATAATGATTCTTTCCAGTGGTACAACCTCAGCAAGCTCAACGTCTCTCGCATATTCCCTCCTTCGATTCCGATTTAAGGGCTTGCGAGCAAAAGGGGCAGCGACACCAGTTTTCTATGCCCCTTTCCTCGGCCAGATTTTTAGTGCAGATAAACTCTTCTTTGTATTCGTCTCGATCTTTAATCTCATCTTCTGTTTTTAGTTGCATTTTGTAGGAACCTTTGTTTAGGCATAAAAAAGGAGCCTTTCGGCCCCCTAATGGTAAGACACCATCCACCTCCATAAAAATGGATTGGAATAACTTTATGTTAAATAATTGTAAATGTCAAGAAATTTAAGTTGCATTTGAAAGATACATAGTATCTCCCATCTGTTTTCCACTCCATACCTCATAAGGACGGTACGGATAACGATTTCGTTCGATAATAGTAGGTGCCGAAGGAACAAACTGAACTTCTTTTCCAAACAAATCGCTAAGAACACACTTAAGCTCTTTTGCCTCTTTGACAGTTAACTCAATTTCCTTGTTTCCTACTTCTAAAACAATCTTTGTTACCTTACTCATAATGGCCTCCTTACTTTAAAATTTCCCCTCAGCTTATACATCCTGCTTCTTTAAGTTTGGTGAATTGTGCCCAAGCACGATCCTTTAGCCCAGGAATACTGAGTAGCTCCACAGTATCCCATCTTTCGCTACCAAGAAAGTCACTCAATAATTTTTCAACTTCTTCTTTTGTCTGGCTATTCATTATTTTTTTCTTTGTAGGAATACCCTGTTTTAAGGCACTCTTGCTTTTCATTTCACAATTTCCCCAATCATATCCCCAGGCTTTGCCACAGTAGGCTCTTCTATTGCTGCTGCCCCCACTGCCGTCTCATCTGAAACTTGATCAGCCACAGTAGTGGTAATTCGTACGTTAGGCACAGCAATGTGAGCCTTACCATCCGTTCCAACACTTGACTCCGTAGGCACATTAACTCCACTTTTGCCAATAAAACCGATAGAAGAACTGACTATAGCTTTAACTCCTTCTGGAGTAGGTATCCCGATCACTAGCTTGCTTCCAATTGTCTTAGTGTTTACAGTAAGCAGTTCTTTCTCCCTTTCAGAAGGGAGCAGGTTAAGACTGGATTTAAATTTAAAATCGTGAGATGTGGTTATTGGGTTTCCGGTATCATCAATCTTAGTAGTGGTTTTAGTGTACCCCGTGCTTATGCAACTCCAATTAGCCGCCAATAACAACCCCCCTAACACTACTAATACAATCTTTTGTATCATTATTCTTCTCCTTTCGTTAACAAATCCGCTTTGGCAAACACTTCAAGTATTGCCTCTGCAATATTGGGGCTACAATGAGCTGTTGAGCCGCCGCTTGGTAATGAAAGCTCAACACTATACCCAGGCTCAAAATTTTTCATAGAATTTACACCAAGCCCAATTGTTATTCTATAACCACGAAACGAGTATATCGAGTTCATTATTTCCCCCTAAACATATCAGAAATACCAGGGCTGCGCTTTAACACTATCTACTTCTGCTTTAGTTGCCAGCCTATAGTTTGAAGGGTTATAATCATTTAAATAATCAAACGGTTGAAAGTCACCGTATACCCCCGTAAACACCTCACTACATCCTTTATGCTGCCCTATGCCAAAAACCCAATCCCCATCTTTAAAATGTTTTTTAATTTCTATTAAATTTGTATCCATTATTCTTCTCCTACTGTATGCCTAAAATTTTACTGTATACCCAACCCAATTCTATTACAAACAAAATCCCAAATGCTACCAATATTGCTGATGCAATTTTTTGTATTTGTTTGCAAGTCGGGCACTCGTTGCTCTCAAACATAGGCTTACTCCTTTCCCTTTAATTATGCCGAGTCTTCTTTTTTCCCACAACAACACCCAGCACTAAGTTCTTTAATAGCCCCACCCAATGCTGAAAAAACATGGTAATATTCTGCCCCTTGCTCTGCTGGTTTAGTGCTTGTGTCTTTGACTGATATTTCAAACCCGCCATCACGCATACAGACACCAAGTTTCTCTCCTTCGGCTGTCTCAAATAAAACCCCACTAAAGACCTCTCTCAATCTAATAACCCCACCTGCGGTAACATCTATTTTCATTTTTATTTCCCCCTAAACATATCAGCTATATCTTTAATTTTCAGACCTCCAAGACCTCCCAAAATACACACTGACAAAGCGAAAATCTTGCCGTTCATACCTGCTTTAAGTGCAATTGACATCAAGACAGTTACACACAAAGCACAGATAATTACTACAATTGCGCTGTCAGTCTTTGGATCTGTCATTGTTTAAATCCTCGTCTGTTGCAAAATGATCACACTCAAGAACTATACCATTTTCATCTATCAAAACACTACGGCTAAAATGGCAACCGCAAATACATTCAAAACTAAAATCATCTTCCTTTGTGTATCGACATCTTTCAAGAGAACAAAAAATATCGTGTTTCATTTGTCATGTCGCAATCACAGCTGAAATTTTACAACTCAATTATTCGTACCTTCAATTCTTTGTTTGGCAATTTCAAAGTATTTTTTATCAAGTTCAATGCCGATGAAATCACGGTTTAAGTTTTTGCAAGCAACTCCGGTTGTTCCACTGCCCATCATTGGGTCTAAAACTGTGCCCCCTTCAATACAACCTATTTCTACTATTCTTTCTAAAAGCTTTATTGGTTTCTGGAAAGGATGTATTTTTTTATCTTTGAAATTACTTTGCGGAATTGCTATTGTCCAGACATCAAATCGTTCATCACCCCATTTTACTGGAAAATTTAATTTATCACCAAACCCAATATGATAAACCATTTCGTATGTTTTCCCAAATTGCCCTTTATCTGCACATCTACCGCCAGCATTTCTATAATGCCAAACAATTCTACTTTTCAATGGCAAAGATAACTTCCCAATTAAAAATTCAAACTTTGCCATTTTCTGGCTTGAAAAACTTACAAATATATGCCCATCTTTTTTGATAAGTCGGGTCAATTCTTGCATCCGTTGTTTTGTTATATCCCAAAAAATATCATCTTCAAAAGCATTCTTTGTTTTTTGATTTTCGGGATAATACCACGGATCAATGAAGATCATATCAAAAAAATCATTTGGCATATCCAACATTTTCTTTAAGCAATCACCATGTATCAGTTTCATATTTGCTCCAATTTATAACGCAATCACGGCCGAGATCTTACAGCCTTTATCCAGTATCCTTACTTGCATATCAGTGCCGTCCAGTGTCCATATTTTACCTGACGGGTTAACAAAGAGTGCTACTGCATGAGAACCCTCACTACTCCACGGGAAGAATCCTTTTAAAACTCCCATTGCAAGATCAGTGCAAAAAAACTGCATAACTTCGGCAACAACGCACCACGCCTTGTCTTTACAGTCAAAGTCCTTGTATTCATGCCTTGCATTGTTTAAGGGACTCCACTTAGCGTACCTGACCATATACACCATGTCAATAGTTTTTCTTACCGATACCAATTGAGTAGGCAGGTCCGCCCAATCATAAACGGTTGCTTGTTTTTTTATGGCTTCAATCAACGTACCCATATGAAATGGTCTGCCAGTTACAGGTTCCGGTAAGGTCTTGTCCAGATTCCGAGGCCAATAGCCTAACTTTTTCGCTATGTTTTTTGGGTATCCTCTCATTTACTTATTCCACCCTTTTTTCCACCCTTTAGAAGTAGTTTTATTTTTTTTCGTGTAGCTTCCCAACACAGAACCGACAGGGGTTTCTCCCCGTTTCAGTGCTCGTTTTGTTTTATAGTACTGAGAGGTTCCAGGGACACCCAATGCTTTCCCTGCCAATTCTCCTGTACCCTTTTTGATCCCTGGTTTTTTGCTTATTTTTTCGGTTAATTCTTGTCCTAACTGCATTACCGGCCCACCAGGGCTTGTACCCCATCTGGCAGCACCACCAACAATTGGCACTAATTCTACAATTTCTTTGGCAGCTTCTTTAGAAGCTGATGGGAAAGACCCCCCTTCTTCTAACTCTTCCCTAAATGCTCGAATTGGTGTTGGAAGAGGAGAAAACATATTAAGGACATCTTCATAAAATATGTTGATCAAGGTTGCTCCTGCTACCCAGGTTAATGCTTTTTTAAAAGCAACCGGGTTAGTTATTTTGGGGTTTCCAATCCCCATAACATCTCTGGTCAAAAATCCCCAATTGTTGATGACAAAAGTTTGAAACAAACTGAGGGTTTTGCCCCCGGCTGTTCTCTGAATAGGCGCAAGATCACTCGCTTGAGCCGAAGCCTGGGTTTTAGATACGACATCATCAGCATAATTAAAGGCTTCTTTGGCGGTCATTTTAAAATAGTTCTTAGCTTTACGAAAAGCACCCATCCAAGTGGCCATTGCTGTCTGTATATCAAGAACCTGGAGGGGTTTTAATCCTATTCCTCCCGCAATTTGTTTAGCCCCTCCCAATTTACCCCGTACCCCCCGCATAGCTTCTTTCACAGAAATATCATATTGCCGGGTTATGAGTACATTGCTGTTTTTCATAGCAAACTTTTTCATTCCAGGAGTAAGCAAACCTTTAATTCCTGCCGCTGCATATTTGGGGCCGATTTCTGCCACAGTATTTAAAAAAGCGGTTGGCTGGATAAGAGCCGATCTAATGTTTCCTGATAGAATAGCAAACGTTAAATTTCTGTTGAGTTTTTCTAACCCCCTATTTACTTTATCTGGAAGTTTTAAAAATTCATCGCCGGACTTTTTCCCAGCAACGGAATCAAGCCACCTTGTTATAAATTGATGCGCTCTTGGTTTTTCGTCCGCTAAAACATACCTTTCTTTATCCTTGCCAATGATCCCAAGCAATTCCCTTCCTTTTGCTATTGCAGGGGATTTATGAATATGGTCAAGTGCCGACTCCGTATAATTCCTAAAAATCCTGAAAGCATTTAAATCAAGGGCTTTCGTGCTTTTAATTCTTTGTTTAGAAAATCTAAAACCTGTGGCGGGGGGATGAACAAACCGATTATCAATAGTAACGGGGTTAAAACCCAACTGCTCAAGTTCCGACAATTCTCTAAAGAAAGTAAAGTAATTCTTAACTTTTTCAAAAGGTTTTCTCCCTGACAATTTTCTTGCTGCTTGCAGCCTATCGTAAAGCTCTTCAAACTTACTTCGCATTAATTCATAAGATTTCATTTCTTTGGGGGTAAGTTCGGGTATTTTAACTTTCATTTCTTTAAGGGTGGCAAGTCCTTCTTTTTGTTTGGAAATGGCATAAGTACCAATTTTTTTAGAAGACCCCAAGCCAAGTTCTTTTTTTGTTTTATTCACCTCTTTTTGCAAGTTAATAAATTCTACCCTGGCTTCCTTTTCCGCAGATTTAATTGGCCGATAAAATAATTCTTTTGCAGAATCGCCAAGTTCTTCAAACGTCCTAATTGCGGTCTCTGTCCATCCTCCCATTGGTTTAGTGCGCAATTCTGACATTTGCTTAACTACATTGGCCTCTGCTTCATAAACAGGGATAAGGTGTTCTCCGTGTTTTTTCCGTTGTTTTACAATTTTGGTAACAGAGCCAAAAGAAGATAATTTTGCAGAAGGAAGCCGGGGTTTTAAGGTATTTTTTGCGCCTTCTTTAGTAAGTTTTTTGCCTTTTTTCCCTTTTTCTCCCAAGCTCTCAACAACCCGGCTTGCCGTTTTACCCCATGCTTTTGCCGCCTTTCCTGCGGCCCCAAGTCCAGCGCCGAGGGTTTCGGTGGGGGGTTCTGGTTTCGTTTTTTTCCGTAATTCAGGATAATCTTTTAAGACTTTATCGGAGACTGGTTTATTTTTAGAGAGAGCTTGTTTAACTGCAAAAGGATGATGTCTTCTTGCTTGATTTCCTTGCCCTATTACAAATGCCATACCATCTTTTTTAATATCTGTCTCTTTTAAAGCATCTTCCTTGGTCTTTTTAATATATTCATCCCTCGTCATTTCCCAGGGTTCTGCCCCCTTTTTCGGGGACGGAGTGACAAGCTTTTCCTTCGGTAGAGTTGCCACTTTTCCCTTTTTAGTTTTTAATCCCTGCAACGCTTTCCCAACCGCCTGGTTTAATTTCCCTCCTTCTGCCCGATAACCCACTTCAAAGGTTTTGCCGGTATTCAGGTCTCTAAAAGCATACTTGCCTTGTTCTGCACCGCCGCCTAAAAATTCAGTCCTTTCTTTAAGTTTAGGGGTCAAGGTAGGGGGTAGAGGTTGTTCTTGCGAAATAGGGGTAGTTTTGGAAGCCTCAAGTGGCTTTTCGCTTTTAGGTGCTACCAACTTGCCTTTTTTTGGAACCAGTTCAAGACTTTCTTTTGGGATAGGAGCTTCGGAAGGTTCAAGGGGTTTAGCCTTCTTCGACATAACAAATGTTTTGGGATGTGTGGGTAACGGTTCTTGTATTATCTGTTCTTTTGGCCCCAATGATTCTACACGCCCCCCCAATCTTTCAGTGGCTTGGTCAATCGCTGTTTCCTGATAAGGTTTTTTGGGCTTTACCACTAAACGTTCTTCAGGAGTAATCGGTTTTCCTTCTATGGCTGCTGGTTTTTCTCTTGCTTCTCTTATCTGAGCAAGCCTACTTTCTTCCGTTAACTCTTGTTTTAAACTTTCTTTGCCCTGCGGGGACTGTCTTACTCGTTCTAACTCAGCAAGTTCACGTTCCCAGAAATTAACATACTCTTGAGCAGCCTGTTCAATCGGTTTTCCTTCGTTTTCAGCTTTAGCTTTTACTTCCTCTATGAGTTGTTTAGGTGCTTTCCCGGTAGTCTGTCTCAAGTTTTTCATATAAGGTTTTAGTATCGTAAGCCATAGCGGTATCTCCCCGGCGGTTTCTACAATCGGTTTGATATAGGGTAGGTTTAATTTCTCTTCGTACTTCTCGCCAGCATGAGAAACCATTTCCCCTAAATACTTTTCAAAAGGGAATAAAGCCTTATCTACCAATCTCTGCCCTGGTTCTCCTGCGGGCATATAGGTAAGATGTTGGGGAAGCCCTAATATCTTTTTGGATGTTTTGCGGCTAAAAGGAAGAGTAGCGGCAGCAGCAAGACCGGCAACAGGTGTAGCCGCTATTGACAGAGGAATGGTTGCAAGATGCGCAGCTAATTCGGCTCCTCCTACAACCCCACCAATATCTTTTGCAGTTTGAAGCATTTCGCCCGGAAGCTGTTTGACAACTCCGGCAGCATCTTCTTTGATTTTACTCATAGTGGAATATCCCGGCGGTATGTTAACTTCCGGCGGTTTGTCTGTTGGGACCACTCCAAAACGAGTAGGTTCTACATATCCTGGTCTACCGGGGATAATCCCCCGTGGTGTAGCATCTGTAATGGGTGACTCAGGCGAGGGGACACTTGGTTGCACTGGAAGTTTGGGAGGGAATGGGTGTCCCTCGGTTTTGTACTCATCCGGCCACATATAAGCATCAGGAGATATATTTCTTCCCTGGCTTGTATCTTCCGCTCTATCAGCTTCAGGTAAATCTTTCCATTGCGTTGGTGTTATACCAGCTTTGTGAGCTGCTCGATAGTTATAGTGGTGTCTCGGATCATCGGGGTCTGTAATCCCAAATCGTTGGGTATATTCTTCAAAGCCAGGAGTTACTGTGGGAGAAGTAGAAGGTACAGGAGTAAGAGAAGGAGAAGGTTTTCTTTCTGCTGAAACCCTATCAAAAATATCCCCTTTTTTCCCGGATCCGGATCCATTTTGTTCTGCTGAAACCCTATCAAAAATATCCACTAAAAGGTATATCCTTCATCTCTTGCCATTTGTCTTGCTAAATCTTTATTGCCGTTGGCTCTTCGTAAAAACTCATCTGTTTTTTGTTCGGTTAGCACCTTCCCTGGTTGTTGCGTTATGGTGGTGGGGGTGTTACGCTTCGTCCAGGGAGCTTTCCCGGAAGTAATCTTTATCGGAGTTTTCCCTAATTGCTTTCCAAGATTATTAATGTAAATTTCAAGGTTTTTAATTGCCACTCGCTGTTGAGGAGGAATCTCTGCAATAGGGTCGCCGTTTTCGTCTTGAACCAGAGCTGTTACGCTTTGTTGGGCGTTGGTATATTCTTTTTCTAATTGGTTTCTTTCTTTATTGGTTAACTCTCCTATGATCCAATCAATCCCCGTGGCTTGCTTATATAAGGCTCTTGCTTTAGGGTTTAAATCAAGTTGTTCTTTGGTAACTTTGGAAAGTTGTTTATTAAGTTTTGTCTCCTCCCTGTCTTTTTTCGTAATCTCTCTTGTGTTTTTGAGCTTCTGCTTAGCTGTTTCAACGCCAAGATCAGATCGCCGTATTTCCCCAGGTTTGGTTATGTTTTCAGCCTCCCACTTCTTCATCTTCTTTTTTCCAGGATCTAACGCTTTCTGCTTTCTTGTTGCAAGACCTACCCCTCTTTCTATTGTCGGGAGTGTCATTGTCTCATATTCTTGTTTTTTGGCCCGCAAATTTCTTCCCGCTTCCCCCAGAAGAACTTCTTTGCCTTCGTTAATAACTTGAGGGGTTTGAAACGGCTCAGGGATATTAAACATATTTGAGGTAACACCCGGTGTTTCCACTCTCCCCACTGTTTCGGTAGGTAACTTAACACCGGGGGGAATACCCAACTTTTGCAAAGTTTCTTCATCCGCAGGACCACCACCAAACTTAAGTGCCATGTCTCTGGCGATAGCCTGCTCTGCCAAAGCCTTTTCCTCTGCTTCCAGCTTCTCCTTCTTCATTCTTTCGCTATGGCTCAGGATAGCATTGGAAATAATCCGGGAGATATTTTGAGCCATTTGGGGTGTAGCTTTCCAACCCATTTTATTCTCCTTACATACCTAAAATGCTTCTAACCGTTTCTCCAAACAAACCTTCTTCTGTCATGTATCTTTCCCAAAGGGACTCATCCGCAGCAAGAGAAGCAAGGAAGTTGTCAAGGTTAGTTGCCGCCATTTGCGCTTCCGTTTTTCCCATTCCCAAATAGGTAGATAGTTCAAGGGTCATAGCATTAATGGCTTGATCTCTGGTTTGTAGTCCGCCTCCGAGGGCTTGCAGTCCAAGCTGCCTTCTTTCAAGCTCTCTTGCCCCCTCTTCCCAGGCAAGACCGGAAAGAATATCCGCTTTTTGCTGGCCTCCTTCTTCTATCAGATCTTCCATTCCTTTCTGGAAAGAAGAGCCATAACCTGTCCTGCCATAATTCATGCTTTCCTGTAAAAGAGGCAACTGTTCTTCCTGATACATCCTATCAATATCACCAGCTAAGGATTCATACATATCCCTGGTTACTTCCTGGGTCTGGGTAGCGGGAGCGTACATTTGAGAACGAATATAATCAACTAACTCCTGCCCCCAAATATCGGCTTCTCCAATGTCAGGAGGAATATACCCTCCCCATTCGGTAGTCTCCCCGCCGGTTAGTTTAGGTTGTTCT
>Ga0209345_10002673_pt1 | contig 19319 bp, 15 predicted proteins | sample Cruoilmetagenom7_FD_187294 | JGI IMG/M metagenome (GOLD analysis project Ga0209345, IMG submission 187294) | Oil polluted marine microbial communities from Coal Oil Point, Santa Barbara, California, USA - Sample 7 (SPAdes) (version 2) | ecosystem: Environmental > Aquatic > Marine > Oil seeps ... | reverse complement strand
TCTTGACCTTCAAAACCACGCATAGCATCTAACACCAAAATGGCAACATCGCAATGCTCTATAGCTCTTACAGCGCGCATTACAGAATAAAATTCGAGGTCTTCTTTTACCTTCGATTTTTTACGAATTCCGGCAGTATCAACTAAATTAAAATCAAAACCAAAGCGATTGTATTTTGTGTCAATGGAGTCTCTTGTTGTTCCAGCTATATCTGTAACAATGTTTCTTTCTTCACCAATTAGTGCATTAATGAAAGATGATTTACCTGCGTTCGGTCTCCCAACAACTGCAAATCTTGGAAGTTCTTCATCAATTTCAACTTCTTCAACCAATTCTTTTGCAAGTGCATCTAAGAGTTCGCCAGTTCCACTTCCGTTTATAGATGAAATGGTATAATATTCGCCTAAGCCCAAGTTGTAAAATTCAACAGCATCTGCTTCACGCATAGAATTATCTACTTTGTTAACTGCCATAAAAACTGGCTTTTTAACTTTACGAAGTAAGTTGGCTACTTCAGTATCCATTGGTGTAATACCTTCCTCTACATCAACCACAAAAATAATAATGTCCGATTCTTCAATGGCAAGCGTTACTTGTTTTCTAATTTCACCTTCAAAAATATCATCAGAACCTTTTACATATCCACCAGTGTCAATAACAGAAAATTCTTTTCCATTCCAATCACTTTTGCCATAATGACGATCTCGAGTTACACCGCTTACAGAATCAACAATTGCTTGTCGCTGCTTAATTAAACGATTAAACAAGGTAGATTTTCCAACATTTGGTCTTCCAACAACAGCTACAATATTACTCATAAGGCACTTTGAATTTTTTGCAAAAATAGTCTTTTTATTTAGGAATTTTGGAATTTAACTTACTGAAATGGAACTTTTAATAAAAATTGTTATATTTCAAATCTCAAAACACTTTATGGAAGAACAAAAAAATAGCGATATACATTTAAGGCCTCGGTTTAAAATGCATTTTGATGAAAATGAGGAAAATTTAATTGAAAAATTTCGTGATAATTTAAATGATGGTGAATGTAAATATTGCAGTAAAATTGTTGACGGACATATTGTTATTGATGTTCCTCAAGAAGAAAATCATTTTTGGTCGCCACAATTAAATATTGAAGTTGAAAAAGTTGATGAAAAACAAACAATTGTAAAAGGGCTTTTTGGACCAAAACCAAATGTTTGGACATTATTTATGTTTTTTCATTTTGCCGTGGCTGTTGCTTTTATTGGTTTTTCGGTAATGGCATATGTAAAATGGACTTTAAAAAGCGATTATACTTTTCCTTTAGTTATGGTAATTGCATTGCCAATAATATGGGTAATCATGTATTTTTTAGGACGAATAGGTAAAAAAACAGGTCATAAACAAATGGATGATTTACACGAATTTATGATGAAAACATTGGAGAAAAAAATGTAATTTAAAATGATTTTATTTCTTTTAATAACTCTGTAAGAATAATAGACTTTGGTTCTTCTGAATCAGTTTTATTAATGAATTTAATATTTATCAGCTTCTTTTTTTTAAATAAAACACTATCCTTTGAATCTAAAATTTCAGCAAGATGTTTAACTGTTGTATTTGTGCCAATTATTGAATCAATTCTATCCCCAGTTTTGTAAGTTGCTAATTTTATAGGTTTATTTAAGCGTAATTCTAGCGTTTCGATTTGTAGAGAGAAGTTTTTATTTTCAACTTCAGAAATAATAGTATTGTTAAAAAAGAAAATAACACCAAAAAAAATGATGAAATTGTGTAGCGCATGTTGAAGAAATCCCCAGAAGAACCCTAGTTTTAATCTTAGAAAACCAATTGTTAGTCCGCCAAAAAATTGAGAAGAAATAATAAAAGGCGTTAGTGCATAAAATAGCAATGAATTGTTGCTGAAATTTGTAATATGAACAAGTCCAAAAATAAAAGCAGAGAAATAGAAGAAAAATTTAAAATGTTTATTCCAAAATAATTTTGCTTTGTTGTTTGAAATACTGTCAATTACGATAAATAAAAAATTTCTATCATAGTTTAAGTAAAGCCGAAAAAAGAACTCTTCAATAAGTGGTACTAAAAGAACTACTAAAAACAACAAAGTTAAAGCATTCATCTCATTAAAAGTATCGAAAGATTCAACTTCATTTAGCTCAATGATATAAGTATCAATAATATGAAGAAATGTAGCTGCTACTAGTGCGAACGCAAAGTCAATTAGGTAAATGGTGCCGAAAATCTTCCATTTTTGTTTTGCAGAAAGGTTTTCAGTAAATTTTTCTTGAGGTTTTTTTAAGTACGTGAAAAAATTTACAGCAATTTTTTTCATTTAAAGGTATAGAATTGAAAGTTTAAAAAACACAAAGGGTTTTTATGAATGGATTCCCTTTCCTTCGGGAAGGGTTAGGGATGGGATTTTAATCGTTGTATCCAAAACGCCTTAATTGTCGTTTGTCGTTTCGCCAGTTTTTATTCACTTTTACATACAATTCTAAATGAATTTTTTTATCGAAAAATTTAGATAAATCTTTTCTAGCTTCAATTCCAACACGTTTTAATGCAGCACCTTTATGTCCAATAATAATTCCTTTTTGAGTTTCTCGTTCCACCATAATAACCGAGCGAATTCTAATTATTTTTTCACTTTCAAAAAATTCTTCTGTATCTACTTCAACAGCATAAGGAATTTCCTTTTTGTAGTGCATTAATATTTTTTCTCGAATTTTTTCATTTACAAAAAATCGTTCAGGTTTATCCGTTAATTGATCTTTTGGATAAAAAGCAGGAGATTCGGGTAAAACTTCTAAAATTTTATCAAAAACACCTTGTACGTTAAAATTTTCTAAGGCTGAAATAAGAAAAACATCGGCATTTGGCACTTTTTCTTTCCAATATTGCAGTTTTTCTTCAACTTCTTCTTGTGAAGATTTATCAATTTTATTAATTAGTAATAAAACAGGAATTTCAGCATATTTTATTTTGTTGAAGAAATTTTCATCTTTCAACTCCTTTTCTCCAATTTCAACCATATAAATTAAAACATCGGCATCTTCAAAGGCGGATTTTACAAAGTCCATCATCGAAGCTTGCAATTCATAAGCTGGTTTAATAATACCTGGAGTATCGGAAAAAATAATTTGAAAATCATCTCCATTAACAATTCCTAAAATTCTATGTCGTGTAGTTTGCGCTTTTGACGTAATAATAGACAAACGTTCGCCAACAAAGGCATTCATTAAGGTAGATTTACCAACGTTTGGATTTCCAATAATATTTACAAAACCTGCTTTGTGCTTCATTTTCAGTGTTTAAGTTGCAAAGGTAAAATTAAAATAGATTTTAATAGAATTTAGAGTTTGTTTTTTTGAAAAAACATGTATCTTTGCAATCCAAATCGCGGGGTAGAGCAGTAGGTAGCTCGTCGGGCTCATAACCCGAAGGTCGCTGGTTCGAGTCCAGTCCCCGCTACTAAGCAGAGTAATCAGAAATGGTTACTCTTTTTTTTCAATTTTATTTTTCACTCCATTTTTGCTTGATAAAACACTTGTTGTAAAATGGGTCGAATATTTAAATTATAAATATTCCGATGAGTTCTACTTGGATAAACACGATTTGATAGAAATATAAAAATTAGATCTTCTTCTGGATCAGCCCAGACAAATGTGCCAGTAAATCCGGAGTGACCAAAGCTTTTGGAACTAACTTGTGGAGCAGGATAGGCTTCCTTAATTTTTAATGTATCATTACCAATTAGAGGTTTGTCAAAACCCAAACCTCTTCTATTTTGATTATCAGGATATTGAATTCTAGTGAATTCTTCAACTGTAGCAGGTTTAAAATATTGCTTGCCATTGTATGTCCCCTTTTGATTAAGCATTTGCATATATTTTGCTAAATCTATTGCAGAACTAAATAGCCCAGCATTACCAGATATACCCCCAAAAAGCGCAGCATTTTCATCATGAACCCAACTTTGAGTAATGTCTTTACGAACAATAGTATCCAACTCCGTTGGAACAATGTTGTTTTTTAATTTTTTGTGCATCGGAAGGTAATCAAGAGTGATGCAGCCTAGTGGTTTATAAAAGTTATTTTGAAGGTAAGATTGGAAGTTTTCCCCTGTAATATTTTCTATGAGTTGAGGATAGATTAATGACGCTATACCAGAATATAAATACTTCTTTTTTCCATCTGAGTTAACACGTTTAATTTTGCGATACATTTTATTTTTAAATCTATTTTTCACATAAAGTCCTTTATAGAACTCCAATGAAAAATGTTTGCTTTTTTTTGTGCGAATAAAACGACTTTTAATTTCCCCATTTTTTAGAACCTCGTGTAAAAAAGTGATGTAAGGCTTAATCCCTGATTGATGCGCTAAAAGTTCTCTTAATGTTATGTTTTTTTTATCTTTTTGATGCTTCCAATCTGTCCAATAGGTACTAAAGGGAACGTCTAATTCAATCTTGCCTTCTTCATATAGTTTCATTAATGCTGGAAGTGGTCCAACTATTTTTGTTACCGAAGCTAAATCGTAAACATCATCTAATGCAACTTTCTGAATACTATCATAAGTATGATAACCATAAGTTTGATGAAAAATAACTTTTCCTTGTTTAGCTACTAGTAGTTGGGCTCCTGGAAACGCTTTTTGGGAAATCCCTAGAGTCATTACTGAATCTACGTGATTTTGAATATGGTTTGAGTTTAATCCAACAGATTCTGCCGTTGCATATTTCAATTGTGCATTAACGTCGATATAACTTAAAAAGAAATAAATGGATACTAAAAAAATTTTCTTAAACGTATTCATGTTATAGTTTGATTATTAATCATTTTAACTAATCCAATTTGGGTTCAGTTACTTCTGTTAAATATAATTATAATAGTTTAGAATGCTTTGAATAAAAAGCATTCATTGGTGATTAAAACTAAGGAGTCATATAATTTTAAAGATTTTAAAGTTTCTTATAGTACTTCAGAATCTAAAATCTTTACTATTAAGCTAGAATTAGAATTTGGAGAATTTTATGTTATGACGGAAAAAGATTCAGCGCTCAAACCGAGTTTCAATGAAATCAATCAAAGAATTTAGAATTAGTATCGTCTTTTACTTATAGTAACTTAAAGTTTATAAACAGAAATCAGAAATTTAAAAGTAGTATTACACGATTTAAATCTACAATTATGGTGAATACTAAATTGTCAGTTTCTTCTTTTCTGCAATACAACAGTGCAAATGAAACATTTGGTTCAAATATTAGAAAGAGATAAAACCCAAAGGAAGATCACGATTTATATGTAGTTTACAATCGATCTGAATTAATCGAGAATGTAAGTATGCAAGATATTAACCGAGATAGCGAGTTCAACGCATTTATGTTGAAATACAATTATACTTTTAAATTTTAGTAAATTATTCTGGATTATATTAGTTTCTCATTTTCCACTTTTCAAATTCATCTATTATACCATTTTTTGTTGGCGGATATAAGCCAATGATTGATTCACCTTGATTCACTTTTTCTATTGCAAATGCTTCAAAAAGTTCCATTTTTGTGCATTCATTGGCAACTTCTTCTGTGAGTTCTGCAGGAATTACCATAACGCCATCATCATCTCCAACTAATACATCACCTGGGTAAACTGCGGTGTCACCACAAGCAATAGGGACATTAATATCTAATGCTTGGTGCAAAGTTAAATTTGTTGGTGCAGATGGTTTTTGATGATAAGATGAAATATCTAATGAAGCAATTTCTTTTGAATCTCTGAAGCCACCATCGGTAACTATTCCTTCAACGCCTCTTTTTATTAAGCGAGTAACTAAAATTGATCCTGCTGAAGCTGCTCTTGCATCTTTTCTGCTATCTATAACTAATATTGCACCGGGCGGACAATTTTCAACAGCAACTCTTTGAGGATGCTCTGGATTTCTAAAAACCTCAATCGGATTTAAATCCTCACGAGCAGGTATATATCTTAATGTAAACGCCTCCCCAACCATTGTAGATTTCCCCTTTTTTAAAGGAACAACATTTTGAATAAATTGATTTTTAAGACCAATTTTAAATAAATAAGTAGCAATTGTTGGTGTGCTAATTTTTTTCAATTTATCTTTTGTTTCCTTTGAGAGTGTTTCCATACGATGCTTTTTGTTAAAAATTAGTATAAAATTTGTTTAATAAGCAAATATACATATATTTGGTAAACCAAACTGGTAAACCAATTATAAATATTTAAGGATGAATATAAAGAAAGCTGAACAAATCATTGTATTAATGCTGGTTGTTTCATTCATTTCTTGTAGTGATAACACGAGTAAACAGGAAATTAATAAGGAAGATGTTACTCAGCACCCAAGTTTAATATTAACCAAAAAAGGAGTTAAAGAGATAAGAGCAAACCTAGGGCAAATTCCTATTTTTGATAAAACATTAGCTACTACTCAAAAAGAGATTGACGCTGAAATTGTAAAGGGTTTTGATGTGCCAATTCCAAAAGATTATTCAGGAGGATATTCGCACGAAACACATAAAAAGAATTATGTTTTAATGCAAAAAGCGGGTGCTTTATATCAAATTTTGGGTGATGAGAAATATGCGAAATTTGTAAAAGAAATGTTGTTTGAATACGCAACGCAATATCCAACATGGCCTATTCACCCAAAGACAAGGTCTTACGCAAGAGGTAAAGTGTTTTGGCAATGTTTAAACGATTCTAACTGGTTGGTTTATACAAGTCAGGCTTATGATTGTATTTACAATTATTTGTCAGAAGAAGAACGAAATATTTTAGAAACAGATTTATTTAGACCGTTTGCAGATCACATTTCAAAAGAAAACCCACAATTTTTTAACAGAGTTCATAACCACGCAACTTGGGGTAATGCAGCTGTTGGAATGATTGCTTTGGCAATGAATGATGAAGAACTTTTAGACAGAGCTTTGAATGGTGTTAAGGATGATAATTTTAATCCAGGTGAAAAAGATAATGATGGTGGTTATATAAGAAAAGATGGTCAAAAAATAGGTTTTTATGCGAATGTAGATGAGCCTTTTTCTCCAGATGGATATTTTACAGAAGGTCCTTATTATCAGCGATACGCTTCGTATCCATTTTTAATTTTTGCGCAAGCACTTCAAAATAAAAAACCAGAACATAAAGTTTTCGAATATAAAGATGGTGTGCTGTTGAAAAGTGTGAATGCATTATTGAACTTATCGGATGCTGATGGTGACTTTTTTCTATTAAACGATGCTCAAAAAGGAATGTCTTATTTTAATTCATCATTAATTTCAACAGTTGACATCGGGTATCATTTTGGAGGAAATAACCCAGAATTATTAAGTATTGCTAAAATGCAGGGCGAAGTGACGTTAGATGATGCTGGATTGGCAGTTGCTCTTGGTATTAAAGAAGGTAAAGAAACACCTTTTGTTAAAAAATCGATTGAATTATCTGATGGTGCAAATGGAAATGAAGGTGCAGTTGGAATTCTAAGGAGTGGAGATATGGAATTGGTTTTTAAATATACTTCTCACGGATTAAGTCACGGTCATTATGATAAATTGTCTTTTGCTTTATTTGAAGATGGTACTGAGGTTGTGCAAGATTATGGTATGAGTCGTTTTGTAAATATTGAGCAAAAAGGAGGTGGAAATTATTTAAAAGAGAATACTTCGTGGTCTAAACAAAGTATTGCACATAATACATTGGTTCAAAATGAAAAATCTCATTTTAACGGGAAGTATGATATTGGAAGTAAGTTTCATTCTAATAAGTATGTGTTTAATACAGAAGATGAAAATGTACAAGTTGCTAGTGGTAAAGAAGAAAATGCGTATCCAGGAACTAAAATCCATAGAACTTTGGTAACCATTAAGGATGAGGATTATAACAATCCTTATATATTAGATATAATGCGAGTTTCATCTGATAACTCAAACCAATACGATTTACCTTTTTATTACTTAGGTCATATTATGCAAACTAGTTTTGAGTATGATAAATTGAATGTACCAGAAGTTTTGGGAAAATCTAATGGGTATCAGCATTTGTACAAGGAAGCTAGTGCTTCAGCAAATGGAGAAAACATAAAATTAACGTGGTTACTAAACAATAGATTCTATTCGTATTCAGCAGTAACTAGTAATCAAGATGAAATTATTTTGGGTAGAATTGGAGCCAATGATCCAGCATATAATTTACGCCCAGAACCAACATTAATATTAAGAAAAAAGAATGCAAAAGATGCTTTGTATGTTTCAACAATAGAATCTCATGGAACCTACAGTCCAGTTTCTGAGTTGGCTAAAAATGCCTATAGTAATATAGAACAAATTACTGTAGTTCATAATTCAAAAAAATATACAGCAGTTCTTATTGAAACAAAAAACAAAAAATCAAAAGTATTTATCATTTCTAATGAAAATAATGGTAAAGATGCAGCGCATAAATTAACAATAAATAATAAACAATATACCTGGAAAGGTTCTTATATATTAACAGAAAACAAATAAATTATGAAACGATTTAGCGAAAAGTACGTCATCGCAAAAGACATAGAATGGGAAGAGCTTGGTGGAGGAGTATCAAGAAAGTTCTTAGGTTACGATAACCAAATCATGATGGTAAGCGTGAAATTTGATAAAGGGGCATTAGGTGCGCCACATCAACATTTTCACACACAAGCTACCTATTGTGTTTCAGGTAAATTTGAATTTGAAATTGATGGAGTAAAGCAAATTGTAGAAGCTGGCGATGGAGTATATATTGAACCTAATTTATTGCATAGCGCAATTTGTTTAGAGGAAGGACAATTAATTGACACATTTAGTCCGGTAAGAGAAGATTTCTTAAGTGGAGATGGAGTGTCTTATTTTGGAGACAAAGAAGAATAATAAATATAGTATTCTGGCATTCTTCAAGAAGATTTTATGGGATAATATAATATATTATACATTTTTTAATCCCATTTTATATAATTTTTGAAAATTGAAAATTGAAATTTTAAGGTCAAAATTGTAGATAAATAGGTTAAAATAAAACATTTCTCAAATTACTTTTTTAAAAGAACATTTTGATGTATATTTGGTCAACCAAAGTGGTTTACCAATTTGGTTGACCAAAAAATAATTAAATAATAAATTATTAATGAATAAAACCAAGAATAAATAAAAAAAAGGATAGTTGCACCTATCCTTTTAGTAATCATACTTCTTTATAGAGGGAAGTAAAATTTAATACCTGTTTCATTTAAAAAACAAGATTTTTAGCAAAATACAAAAAATTAATAAAAAGCTACGTTTTTTTTAAGTGAATGATCTTTAAGGCTAACGAACAGTCTAGAACAAAATTTAATGCAATGAGCATAAATTAAAACAAATACTTTAACATAAAAATTTAAATTATGAATTTAAAAATTAAGCTAACTTTAATTATAATATTGATGATTAATATTACAGTTTTAGCACAAAGTAGCTTCACATTAAAAGGGAAAGTTGTGTCTCAAGAGGATAAACTACCTGTGCCTGGTGTAAATATTCTAATAAAGAATTCAACAAAAGGAACTTCTACGGATTTTGATGGAAACTACGCATTGGAAGTTACAAGTGGTGATGTACTTGAATTTTCCTTTTTAGGATTTGTAACTAAGTCAATCACAATTACAAATCAAACAGTTTTAAATGTTGCCCTTGCACCAGATACTGCTGCCTTAGATGAGGTTGTAGTTATTGGTTATGGAAAACAAAAGAAAAGCCATTTAACAGGTGCTATTTCAAAAGTTGTAAATGATGACTTAGACCAAATCGCTGTTTCTAGAGCAGATGAAGCTTTAGCAGGTCAAATTTCAGGGGTTAGCATTCAAGCAACAAACCCTGAGGCAGGTGCTGACCCAACAATTAGAATTAGAGGAGTTGGTTCTATTAGTGCTTCTTCTAACCCTTTATTAGTAATTGATGGTGTTGCTGTTTCAATAGATTTCTTTAGTTCTATTAATATGAATGATGTAGCATCAATGGAAGTTCTTAAAGATGCCGCTTCTTCAGCTATTTATGGATCAAGAGGTGCGAATGGAGTAGTTATGATTACTACCAAACAAGGTAAGGTAGGTAAAACTAAATTTAGTTATAATGGTTTTTTTGGTACAAAATGGGTTCCATTAAACAAGAATTATAATATTTCTGTAAAAGATCATACAGCATGGGAGTTGGGGCAGCTAGGTGAGTTAACAGATAAAACTATTTATAAAAATTTAATTGGTGTTGATAATAATTGGCAAGATATAATTTTTGATGGTGGTAATATTCAAAATCATAATATTAGTGCTCGAGGAGGGACAAAAAACACAAGATTTTTTGCTTCAGTAGGAGTAGTAGATGATCAAGGTGTACTATTAACTGATAATTTTGAAAAGTATAATATGAAATTAAAGATTGATACTAAGGTTGGGAAGAAATTTTCATTTGGTGCAAACATAGACCCTTCGTATACAAAAAGAAGAAGATTTGATGGCCATACATATGATATTTTAAGACAAACATCTTGGTTGCCAATTTATCATGATGAAAATACTATACAGTTTGTAGATAGAAACTTATATCCAGATGTACAAATAGGTGATTATGCAGTACAAAGACATTTTGATAATTACGATTTGTATGGTGATGGAGGTCAGGTTGATATTAGTTCTACATCAGGAACGAATCCTTATGCTAAAGTTGCAGAAAGAAAATACTATTATTATCAATTTAAATTATTTGGTAGTGTATATGGAGAATACAAAATTACAAATAATTTAAGCTTTAAAACTTTAGGAGCAGCTACAATGAGAAATAAAAGGACTACGCGTTGGGGTGGTGCTTTATCACATCGTAGTGGTGCAGCAGTATCTTTTTCACAAAATCAAGATACAGAATCAATACAATTAGTTTCGGATAATATTTTTACATATGACAAAACTTGGGGTAAACATGAATTAAATGCTGTTGCAGGTATTTCGGCTGAAAAATTCAGATCTGATTATGCATACATAAAAGGTACAGGGTATCAATTTGATTATATTGAAACAATAAATGCGGCTTCTTTAATTTCAGATGCTTATACCACAGCTTATGAAACTAGTTTACTATCATATTTAGGGAGAGCAAACTATGCGTATAATGATAAATACTTAGCATCTGTGAGTTTAAGACGAGACGGTAGTTCTGTTTTTGGAGGAGATTCAAAATATGGTAATTTTCCAGCAATATCTTTAGGATGGAGATTGAGTCAAGAAGATTGGCTTAAAAATAGCGAAATTGTAAGTAATTTAAAATTCAGATTTAGTTATGGTCAAACAGGTAATAATTCTATTGATCCATATCAATATTTAGCATTGTTAGAATCAACTTCAGCAATTGTAGATGGTGGTGTTGCAACAGGGTTTAATCCTGAAAATATTGCAAATCCAGGTTTAAAATGGGAAAAATCAGAAGAAATGAATCCAGGTATTGATTTTGGTTTCTTAAATGGTAAGATTACTGGCTCTTTAGATTATTACAACAGAAAGAGTGTTGATTTATTATTAGAGCAAGACATCCCTTCTTCTACAGGATTTTCTTATACTCAAGTAAATATTGGAGAAGTAGAAAATTCAGGAATTGAGTTTGAATTAAGAACAAGAAATATAGCTAAAAATGATTTTTCATGGAATTCAACAGTATTACTATCTCATAATAAGAATACGCTACTAGATTTTGCAGACGCAAATGGATTAATATCTAGTGTAGATAGTAAAAGACCTGCAGAATGGATTAATTTAGTGGGACATCCTATTTCTTCTTTTTATGGATATGTAATGGATAGAGATATTCCTTTAGAGTATATTAATAATCCTTACGCTATTATTGGAGCACAGGCTCAAGATGTGTATGTAAAAGATTTAAATGGTGATGGTTTAATAGATGATGATGATAAAACAATACTAGGGGATCCATATCCAGAGTTAGTTTGGAGTTTTTCTAATGATTTTACTTTTAGAAATTTTGATTTAAGTTTTATGTTCCAAGGAAGTCATGGTGCTGAAATTAGAAATATTGGTGAGCAATATTATTTTAATCAATTCACAAGTAATGAGGATTATATCAAATCTACAACTCCTGATCAAGGGTTTATCAGAGAAAAAATATTTACAAATGATATTATTCAGGATGCTTCATACATTGCTTTACGTACTGTAAATATTGGATATCAATTCCCAGATTCTTTTAATAAATTAATTGGATTATCAAAGGGAAGGTTTTATGTAAGTGGTCACAACTTACTGTACTTTATGCATAATGATTATTCTGGGTTTAATCCAGAGGCAATTTATCCAACTTCTCCAACCACTCATGGTTATCAAAGAGGTGGAGCTCCAATAGCTAAAACGGTTTCTATTGGTTTAAATTTAGAATTTTAAGAATTCTAAAAAAATAAATTATAAAATTATAAAATGGATATAATGAAAAAATTAAAAAGACTATTGTTGATTGCAGTTGGTGTTATAGTTGTTGCTTGTGGTGAAGATTTTTTAGACCCAGCTCCAATTTCTGCAATCGGAGAAAATGAGTTTTATTCAAATGAAACTGAATTAGAAGCTGCTGTAATAAATATATATGATGGCTTACAAGAAGCAGTGCAAAGAGAATTTGCACTTACAGAAATGCGTTCTGATAATACTAAATCTAGAAACCGTGAAGGTGATTGGGCTCAGTTTGAAACATATTCAGTACGACCAACCAATGCGGTTGTAGGTGAATATTGGACAGATTTTTACAATGTTATTTTTAGAGCAAACTCGGTTTTAGAACATTTAGATGTTGCTTCAGAACAGGTTGCAATGAAATTTGAAGGTGAAGCTAAATTTACACGTGCGTTGTGTTACTTTAATTTGGTTCGTTTATATGGAAATATTCCGTTGGTAAAAAAAGTGGTGGGACCTCAAGACACAGATATGTTGTTACAAAAACCAGCCTCTGAGGTATATGATTTAATAATTAGTGATTTAACTACTGCTGTTGCAAATTTAGACAACACATATAAAGGTAGAGCATCTAAAGCTGCCGCTGAAGCATTATTGGCTAAGGTATATTTAACATTGGGGAATCCAGCTTTAGCAAAAGAGTTGCTAGAATCTGTTATGAATAGCGGTTTTAATTTAGAGCCTAATTTTCATGATGTGTTTTATAATGAACTGAATGATGAGATTATTTTCGCAATTGAATATGCTAATGATTTAGATAGTGACAGCCAAGATTTTTCGTATGAATTTACTATTGAAGGTGGTACAGGATTAAATTTTGCAACAATAGATATTTTAGATGCTTTAAGTAGTAAAGGGGGGGCTATTAGAGAAACAGAATCGGTACTTAAAGACCCTGCTTCTATAAGATATATGGTAGCGAAATTCATTACAAGTTCATCAAATGCAAGGTTATGTGGTAATGATTGGATTGTATTAAGATATGCAGATGTATTATTAATGTATGTTGAAACAGTTATAGCGTTAGGTAATGGAGAAAGTACCGTAGATATAGCGGCTGTAAACGCTTATAAATTGGTAAAAGCTCGTGCAGGGTTTGATGTGAGTGGTATAGCAAGTGTTACAAAACAAGAATTATCTGATGAAAGGAGAGTAGAATTGGCATTTGAAAACCATAGATTTTATGATCTTGTAAGATATGGAATGGCAGAGGAAGTATTAGGTTCTTGGGCAGAATTTAATGGTTTTGTATTTAACCCTACAGATTTGGTTTTACCAATTCCACAAAGAGAGATTAATGTGACTAAAGGAGCTTTAGTTCAAAACCCAGGTTATTAATCTTATTTTAAATAAATATTAAAAATATTAAAATGAAACAATTAATTAAAAAGATAGAAAAAGTAACCTCTAAAATAGGTGGGTTACTTACTTTGGTGTTAGTTATTATGTTTAGTTCTTGCGAATTTGATTTGCCAGAAGAGGGGATGATAACAGATTTAACGCCACCATCTGCTGTGTTTTCTTTCCAACAAAATGATGGAGACTTTCTTCAGTTAGATTTTACAAACTTATCTGTGAGTGCAACAGATTATAATTGGGATTTTGGAGATGGAAATTCATCAACAGAACTACATCCATCCAATACATACAATAGTATTGGTACTTATTCAATTACTTTAACGGCATCAGATAAGTTAGGTGTTATAAATACAATAACTCAAGTTATTGAAATAACTGAGCCTTTAATTGTTTTTGAACCAGAGATATTAAATCCCGGATTTGATTTAGATGAAGATGGTTATAGAGTAAATTGGAGAAATAGTGATCTTGGATCAGTAATGCAGATTACATCAACCAAACATGAGGGTGTGAAAGCTGCCAAATTTCCATCGGATGGTTCTAGAATAGCTTATCAATTAATTACTGTTCAAAAAAATAAAAGTTATACAATATCATTTTATCATAGATTAAAAAAGAGCCCTGTAGGTTCAATGACAGTCGCAATATTGGCCGGGCATATTACTGATTCAGCTAATTTGGAAGATGCAACAATTGGGGTTGTTACAATTACCGAACAAACAGATAGTTATGCTAAAGGTTCTATAACATTTAACTCTGCAGACAATACGGAGATTGCAATTTATGTAACTAACATTGGTGTGGAATCTAAAATTGATACTTTTAATATAATAGAAAATGAATAAAATGGGAAAATTGAAAGTTTACTTTAAAAACGGATTTATAGCATTTATAATATTGGCATCTTTTACAAATATTAATTCTCAAGAGAAGAAACAAAAAGAGCCAATGATATTAAATGCAGGGTTTGATATTGAAGGGAATGAGAGCTATAGAGATTATTGGAAGAATAGAAATTTAGGAGGAATAGTTCAGATTACAAAAAAGCCAGTACATTCTGGTGTAAGATCTGCTAAATTCCCAGCAGATGGCAGTAGAATTGCGTATCAATTAATTAAAGTAAAGAAAAATAAGAATTATAAAATTTCATTTTATTATACAATGAAATCAACACCTGTAGGAGCATTATCAGTAGCTGTATTAGCAGGTCATGTGACAGACTTATTTGATGTTACAAATAAAACTATTGAGTCGGTAACTTTGAAGGATCAAATATCTGCAAACAAATATGTTTTAGCATCAGTATCTTTTAATTCGGGAAATAATTCGAAAATTGCTATTTTTATTAGTAACGTAGGTGTTGAATCACGTATTGATTCTTTTAAAATTATAGAGAATTAATTATAATGAAAGACTCAAATTTAATATTTAAAAAAGCTTTTGGATTAGTCATATTAATTATGTTTTTAACAACCAATGTAAGCTGTCAAGAAAAGAATATAAATAAAGAAATTGTAGTGGTAGAAGAGGATGGGGAAGCGGTTGATTATAAGTTTCCTAATATTGATTTGAGTCATTGGAAAGTAACATTACCAATTGGTAAACCTACGGAGGTAAATCCGCCAGAAATTTTAGATTATGCAACTAATGAAACATTGAAGCCATTTATGTATAACGATTTAATTGATGGTGCGTTGGTTTTTTATACATATCCAAATGCTTCAACAGCAAATTCTTCTTATTCAAGAACAGAATTAAGAGAGTTGATGAATCCACCGGATAAAGGAGCAACTAATTGGACCTTTAAGCAGGGTGGAAAAATGAAAGGAACTCTTGCAATGGGAGATATTTCTAAAGATAATAGTGGGAAATATCATAGAACTATTATTATGCAAATACATGGAAGATTAACCAATGAACAAAGAGATTTAATTGGTGAAGACGATAATAATGCGCCACCAATGTTAAAAATATATTGGGTAAATGGGAATGTAAGAGTAAAAACTAAGGTCTTGAAAAATTTGAATAATTCTTATGAGGAATTATTACATACAAATGCTTGGGGAGATGATGATGGACATACTTTTAATGAATATGTCGGTTTTGAAAAATTCACATTAGAAGTGAAAGTTTCTGAAGAGAGTATGGAAGTGATTTTAAATGATAACGAGTCGGTAGTTTACGATGATATTCACATTGAAAAATGGAGTGTTTTTGAAAATTATTTTAAGGCAGGTAATTATTTAGTTTCAAAAGACGATGGAGCTTTTGCAAAAGTTAAATATTATACTTTGGAAATAAGTCATTAAAAAATTTTTAAATATTGAATTGTTGAATAATAAATTGAGTTAATTATTTAGGATTAAATTACTGGTTTGTTAAATCAGACCAGTAATTTTTAAGAACTTAAAGATTAATTTGAAAAACTAAATTGATTGGTAATTTTTCATATATTTAACGATGAAATCTGGTTAACCAATATAACAAAATGAAATTAGAAGTACTTACAAAAGCAGATAATAGCGAGATACTAAATTCAATTATTTCTAAAATTAGAGATTTAATTAATTTTAAGAACCTTGAACCAGGAGAAAAGCTTCCATCAGAAAGAATGCTTTCAGAAAAGTTTGAGGTAAGTAGGAGTATTATAAGAGAATCTATTCAGAAATTAGAATTTTATGGCTTGTTAAACTCAATTCCTCAAAGCGGCACCTTTGTAGCAAATATTGGTATTACGGCAATGAATGGTATGATAGACGATATTTTAAAATTGGAAGATCCAAATTTTAAATCATTGGTCGAAACCAGAATTCTTTTAGAATTAAAAACAGCTCGATTGGCTGCTTTAAGAAGAACAGAAGTAGATTTAGTTGAAATTAAAGAAGCCTTAAATGCTTATGAACAAAAAGTTTTAAAAGGCGAAGATGCTGTACAAGAAGATTTATTGTTTCATTTATCAATTGCACGAGCAAGTGGAAATACGGCTTTGCATAAATTAATGTTAATGATTACGCCTGGAATTTTAACAAATTTTGAAAAATATCATGTTTGTGATGAAGATCAGGCATTAAAAGGAATTCAAGAACATAAAGATGTTTTTAATGCTATTAAGGAACAAAATCCTAAAAAAGCTAAAGAAAAAATGAAAGTTCATTTTAAAATGTTGTATCAATATTGTTATAACGTTTAAAATTTAATAATGTATTTATCTGATTTGCACATCATTTAAATATAAAAAAAATAACAGAGGGAAGTAATTAATAGTCCATTCATATATGGTTCGGGAATGTATTTATGACATTTCTAGATACTATTCTTATTTTTTAGAATTAACCTAATTTTATAACTGGTTAATCTTAATAATACCCTCACTAAATTAAAACAAAATGAAAATAAAAGGATTAAGATGGTGGGTAATTGCCTTGATAGCATTGGCCACTGTAATTAACTATATCGATAGACAAGCTTTAGTAGTATTATGGCCAAGTATATCAGAAGATTTGTATCCAGATAAAACTATGACAGAGCGAAAAGAAATTTATGCTCTAATTTCAGTAATTTTTATGTTTTCATATGCTTTTGGGCAATCTATTTTCGGAAAAATATTTGATAAGGTTGGAACAAGAATTGGTTTTGTTTTATCTATTGGTTTTTGGTCATTGTCTACAGCGCTTCACGCTTTAGCAAGAGGGGTATATAGTTTTGCTTTTTTCAGAGCTATATTGGGAATATCTGAAGCAGGAAACTGGCCAGGAGCAGCTAAAGGGAATGCAGAATGGTTTCCGGCAAGTGAAAGAGCTTTTGCACAAGGATTGTTTAATTCTGGTGCTGCTATAGGTGGAATTGTAGCCATACCAACAATTGCTTATTTAACAGTTCATTTTAGTTGGCAAATGATTTTTGTAATAATTGGACTTATAGGTTTGCTTTGGTTAATTCCTTGGTTATTTATAGTAAAGGCTCCACCCAAAAAACATCCTTGGCTTACTGAAGATGAAAAAAACTATATTTTATGTGGTCAAAAAGAAGAAGAAAATGTTGATACGGAAGGTTTAGAAGAATATAATCCTCTTGTTGGAGAATTACTTTCACGTAAACAAAGTTGGGGAGTTATTATTGCATCTGCTGCAATAGATCCAATATGGTGGCTATTTGTATTTTGGATTCCTTTATACCTTTCAGAAGTATATAATATGGATGTAAAAGCTATAGGTATTTATGGTTGGGTTCCTTATGTAGGAGCTATGTTAGGAGCTTGGTTTGGTGGTTTGTTAGCCCAAAATAGATTAAAAAAGGGGTGGAATGTAAATAAGACTCGGAAAATGGTAATAACTCTTGGGTGTATTATTATGCTTCCTGCATTATTGGCATTGTCAAATCCAGGATCTCCTATAGCAGCTGTTTTAATAATGGCGGCAGTTCTTTTTGGATTCCAAACTGCAATAGGAAATGTACAAACACTTCCAAGTGATTTATTTGGAAAGAAAACAGTTGGTACACTTTCTGGTTTTGCGGGTACAGCAGCTAAATTGACTGGAGCAGGTTTAGTGGCTTTAGTTCCGATGTTAACTACTGGAGGTAATTATGCGCCTGCTTTTATTATTGGGGCAGCACTTGCAATTATTGTATTGGCCAGTGTATGGATTTTGATTCCTAAAATTGAAGCATTGAAAGCAAAAAATTAAATTAAAAAATTAGGTATAAAATTAATAAATAGATTATAAAAATTAAAAAATATAAGTGATGAGTAATACAAATGGAAAAGTAGCAGTAATTACAGGAGCTACAGGTGGAATTGGTTTCCAAGTAGCAAAGAGGTTAGGTCAAGATGGTTATTCGGTTGTTTTAAACGGTATTGAAGATGAAGCTGGAGCTGAAAGAGTTAAAGAATTAACTGTAGAAGGAATTAAGGCAGAATATTATGGTTTTGACGTTACAAATGATGAAGCTGTAACTAAAAATATAACTGCAATTGGTGAAAAGTATGGTAAAATTGACTTGCTTGTTAACAATGCAGGAGGTTTAGGTGGAAGATCTAGATTTGAAGAAATGACAACTGAGTTTTATAGATTCGTAATGGCATTAAACCTTGATTCAACATTTTTTGCTTCAAGAGCTGCCATTCCTTACCTTAAAAAGGGAGAAAACGCGTCAATAATTAATTATACATCAAATGCTGGATGGAACGCAGGTGGACCTGGTGCAGGAATTTACGGAACATCTAAAGCAGGTGTTCACGCTATAACAAGAGCATTAGCAAAAGATTTAGCTGAATATGGAATTAGAGTGAATGCAGTATCACCTGGTACAATTGATACAGATTTCCATGCTCAAATCAAAGCAACTAAACCAGAAGTTTTTGCTTCATGGAAAAATAATATTATGTTAGGAAGAATAGGTAAACCACAAGAAGTTGCTTCTGTTGTTTCTTTCTTAGCAAGTG
>Ga0209345_10002672_pt1 | contig 19326 bp, 27 predicted proteins | sample Cruoilmetagenom7_FD_187294 | JGI IMG/M metagenome (GOLD analysis project Ga0209345, IMG submission 187294) | Oil polluted marine microbial communities from Coal Oil Point, Santa Barbara, California, USA - Sample 7 (SPAdes) (version 2) | ecosystem: Environmental > Aquatic > Marine > Oil seeps ... | reverse complement strand
AAGAGGGGTTCATCACAAGCGAAGAGCGACAGCAAGCCCTCGAGCGACAGCAAGCCCTCGAGCGACAGCAAGCCCTCGAGCGACAGCAAGCCCTCGAGCGACAGCAAGCCCTCGAGCGACAGCAAGCCCTCGAGCGACAGCAAGCCCTCAAATGGACCTAGGCTTCGGGGTGTCAAGAGAGGCAAGCGAGAGCTTATCGGGATCGTAGCTGAGGCTTTCAAACTCAAAGAGGTCTCGAGGGGCTTCTACGATGGCGTCATGTGGGCTCTCGGAGACAAGAGCGATGAAGATGTTGGTATCTGGAAGGCTCTTGAGACATGGAACAAGGAGCCCGAAGGACCAAAGAAGGGGAGTACCAGCACGAGCAAAAAGCCGCCTGCTGAAAAACCCAAAGAAGATCCCATCACTGACGCGGACATACCTTTTTGATTCCTCCCGATGCCCAAACCCACGATGGTGATTGAAATCCCCGGGAAGCCGGTTGGAAAGAAGTATGAGGTCAGTCGTGGAAAGCTAAGGAGATCAGATAAAACGATAGCCTTTGAATCTTTTGTTGGAACCTTAGCTAAGCTCAAGTCGCCACCAGAACCATGGACCGGGGCCGTTGCTGTTCAGATCATTTTTCACCTCGTTCCTATTCCATCATGGCCAATGTGGAGACGGAGAGCTGCTCTTGAGGGACGTCTGTGGTGCAAGGCAGTCCCTGACGGGGATAACGTTTGCAAGAGTATCTGTGATGCAATGACGGGCATTGTATACGTTGACGACCGCCAGAACACAGACTACTTGATCCGGAAGCGGTGGGGTCCGGAAGAAAAAACCGTTGTGACTGTGACGCTCTTGGAATACAGCCCAACACAAACGAGGTTCTTGTGAGTCGAGCAAATCAACCTCGTATACCTATCAAGGGTGTCAAGGCAGCCAAGGGGACTGTTACATTCTCCTGTCGAGGTTGCGGCCAGTCAGCAAGACAAGCCTCTGGGTGGGTCTTCAGGCTCAGACAAACTGGCAATTACTGGGGTGACTTTGAACTCTTCGGTTGGTGTGGTTCTTGTTCATCGAAATTCAATATCATCTCGAACCTGAGGGAGTCTCTTGGGTTACCTCCGAAACCAAGAAGAGCACTAAAGCCGCTCCCTCCCAAGCTCCAACAGAGGGTGAAGCCCCATGAGACACCCAGCAAGGCCCCTGAGGCGCCTCCCAAGCCCTCCGAGGCCAAGCCGCGACCAAAGGCGCCTCCCAAGTCAAAGAGGCGTAGACACCGCTTTACGCCTCAACAATACGCAAGGGTCCTTGAAGAGGTACACGGCTCGGTGGACTCACTGACAGCGACAGAGATAAGTGAGCTTTCAGAAGTCACTTTTCGCCAGACTGTTCTGATCCTGTACAGGCTTAGGTCAGAGGGTAGGGCGAGGAAGATCATTGGTGGTCTATGGATCGCCTCCACAGGAGACAATCATGGATGAAAACAATATCGTTTGTGTCTACCATAGGGTAGATCTTGATGGTCAGTGTTCGGCTGCGATCGTGAAGAAGCGCTATCCGGAAGCCGAATTGATCGGATGGAACTATGGGGATGAGATCCCCTGGGATCGTCTGAAGGGAAAAGACGTGATCATGGTTGATCTCGCCTTTCAGCCTAACGATCTCATGATCGAGCTTCTTGATAAAGCCCATTCCCTGGTCTGGATTGACCATCACAAGAGCGCTATCAAGGACGCAATGGACTCTATGGTTGATGATCTCGCTGGTATGAGGATCGTTGGGTATGGGGCTTGTGAGCTCACTTGGAAGTTCTTCTTTCCTGAAAAGAAGATGCCGCAAGGTGTCAGGCTCCTCGGTCTTTACGATACTTGGAAGTGGAAGGATGAACCGAAGGGAGAGCAAGAGAGGATTCTCAACTTTCAGTTTGGAATGAGGGGAGTTGACGACACAACACCAACAGCCCGTTGCTGGGACAGGCTTTTTCGGGATACAGGGTTTGCGCTTGATGACCTCATGATTGGTGGGCGGTATGTGAGGACCTATCAGCAAAAGCAGGATGAAGCCAAATCCAAGAGCGCCTTTGAGACAATCCTTGTGACCGATACAATCCCCTCGACACTACATGGAGAAATGCAGGGTAGTAGAGTTCTGGCCTTGATGGGAGTCAAGGGGTCACAAGCTTTCGATCCTGTATGGGAGGATCACCCCGACTGCCAGGCCATGATGGCTTTTGAGTGGCGCAAAGGGCAATGGCACGTCGCCTTATACAGCGACAGAGGGTTTGACTGTGGTGAGGTCTGCAAGGCCTTCGGTGGGGGCGGTCACAAGGGTGCTGGGGGCTTTCAATGTGCCACCCTACCCTTCGACTTGAGGTAACCAATGTCAGACATGAAGATGAAGATGAAGGCTGAAGTCACGGCGTCTGTCAGAAAGGTCTTGGCAATGACTTTGGCAACTGCTCTCTGTCTTCCATCAGACACCTTTGCTATGACAGACGAGGACATCGAAAGTGGCAACCTGAACGTCAGAGGCGCCCATCATGACGCGATAGACCAGGGTGCTGCAGCCATGGAGCTTGTCATCAAAGATGCCGTGGAGAGGGCTCTGGGCGCCTTCGTGAGCGATCTCCGCATGGCTGAGGGCATTGATCCGGATCTCATTGATCAGATCCTCGGCGTTCAATCTGAAGACCTCTGAGAGGAAGGATATCCATGGCCACTACCAATACATCTCGCACAAAGAAGGTGTCTGGACCCATGCCTGTGGTGGGTCTGTGACCCTTCACTGGCCTGGGCAGAACATCAGAGGCCAGAGGTTCGATGAAATCACTTTTGATACTGGTACTATGAAGAATTACAATCTTGAAGAGTGGTTTACACCCCCGCCCCGTAAAGCCCAAGAGCTTTAGCCTTGGGTAGCTCACTGTTATCCAACCTACACTCTGTCCTCCACATCCCGGTTGAGACGATCGTCGTAGGGGTGCTATCCTGTCACCATGGCCCCAAAGAAAAAAAAGGAACCTAATAAGAGACCGACCGATGCAGAATATTTAGAGCGCCTGCGGATTGTGGAAGCTCTGATTATTGCTGGCAAGGGATCTTCGCTCGGTGAATTAGTAGAGGGTCTTGCAGCATTAGGGCGCCCTGGTCTCACTAACAGGAGAGTGAGCAAATACGCCAAGATAGTGAGGGACCGGCTTGCTAAGGTGGATGATAACCTCCGGAATGCGAGACGTGAGGTGCTGATCCAGAAAGTACAGAGCGATAGCGATAGGATATCTAAGCTCCTGAAGAATAATGACATCATGCCACGTTGGGCAGATCTCGTACAAAGTCGGAAGTTGATCAGTGAACTTTTGGCACAGACACCTTCAGAGCCGATGGGTCCGGCGCTACCCGGTGAAGGTGAAGACCTTGACGAGATTGACGAGGCTAAGCTTGATGATCTGCTGCGTGAGATGTTAGAGCGCCTCGATACCCCAGAGACGTCGGGAAGTGCCAAGGCTGAAGCCGATACTACGACATGAGCAAAGCCGCCCCTCTTAGCCGTGCTGAAAAGCTAGTATTTTACAAAAGTATCAAGCTGAAGATGATTGCACGCGCAAGGCGTGATCCTGCGTTCTTCAACGAATATGTTCTTGCCCACGAAAAGACCGGAAAACCGATCAAGAATGCTGATTTTCACCGGGCATGGCACGAATTCCTCTCAAAGAACCGGTGGGGTGTCATCTTCGCGCCCATTGAGCATGGGAAAAGTTTTTCCATCAGTGTGGGGCGCATTCTTTGGGAACTGGGAAGGGACCCTGATCTCCGTATTCTGTTGATTGGCCGTAATGGCCCCATGGCGGAAAAGTCACTTCGGTTGATCCGTCAGCAGATCGAATACAACAAACGCCTCAAAGAGGTCTTTCCGAAACTCCAAAAGTCGTTCCGTACTGGTGATCCGTGGTCTGGAAGCGATATCACTGTCGATCGTTCCTACTATTCCCGCGACCCATCTGTCCAGGCAAGGGGGATGGGTTCAACGAATATCCTGAGTTCCAGGCTTGATCTGATCGTTTTTGACGACGGTCTTGACCTCGACAATACCAGGACGAAGTTTCAGAGGGACCAATCTGAGGAGTGGTGGTTCACGGTCGTTTTTTCTCGCCTTGTTGACGACTATGAAACTATGGAGTTTGGGCGAGTCTTTGCCATCGGAACACCCTTCAACGACGATGACCTTCTCCACAGACTGTCGAGGCGCAAGGGATGGGCCTTTGCTCATTATTCATGCGTTGAGAACCTGGAAGACCCTCCCGAGAAGTGGCGCCCGATCTGGCCTCGTGTGTGGCCACTGCAGAGAATCCTGGACAAGCGCGGTGGAATGACTATCACTGCCTTTGCCAGGATGCTCCTCTGTATGGTCCTTGATGCCGCTTCCAGGCGTTTCAAAAAGGCATGGATCGAACATTCCAAGCGCCTCGGGAGAGGCCGCACGTTCCTCGTCAGCCAGCCCACTGAGAACGGTCGGCTTATGAAGACCTTCACAGGGATTGATCTTGGGATCGGCAAGAAGAAGAGCGATGCACTTACCAGTCTTTACACCTTGGCGGTAGACAGTCGTAGAAGGCGGATTTTGATTGATCTTGAGACTGGGCATTGGGATGGACCAGAGATCCTGAGAAAGATTGATGAAAAGGAAACAATGTTTGATTCTGAGGTAGTTGTTGAGGGGAACGCCGCCCAGAAGTTTATCGCTGAATTTGCTGTTGAGTTTTTCGGGACATCTGCAAGGGCTGTCAACACTGGAAGCGAAAAGTGGGATGATGAGTATGGGGTTGAATCCCTGGCTGTCCTCATGAAATGCGGGCTCTTTGTGGTTCCGAGCGGTGACACTGGTGATGACCTTGATCCTGAAGCTGAAGCTTTTTTGGATGAATGTTGGAATTTCGACCCTGAGCAGCACACCGGCGACCGATTGATGTCTGGTTGGATAGCGGAGAAGGGCGTTAGGGAATACCTTGAACCGAGGTCTTCCGATAACAGCGATCACAACTATCGCTGAGCGTGCTATTCTCGGTTTATGAGATTTGACGAACAGATCACCATCGTAAATGGGGCTGTGACTGCCGATCCGATAGCGACCCCTGCCAACGTGCCTGACTCCCACATCGTGAGGTTCCGCCGTCGTGATCCGGATGTGGAAGCTCCGAACGCGAGATTCGTCCTCGGACTCAATGCCCCGGTTGCTGAAACAGTTGACATAGAGCTCTATGTCCTGGACTCGTCGGATGACGAGGCAGCAGCAGTTGATCGACGGTGGTATCTGGTCGCGACCATTGCAGGTCTTGCCGGCAGAACCCTGTCAGAGACAGCTACGGCTATTGTTGGTGGGGGACTTCTTTATGTGAGGGTCACAGCAGAGACAATCACTGTTAATCGTGTCCTCCACATCAGGGCTTCTTCATAGACATAGTGGGGTTGAACCATGGCACAATGGCTCGTTCTTGAGGGTTTCGAGGGGGTTTATGAGGGCTCTCAGTGGCGCTTCCGTTCTGGTGAAGTTATTGATGACGCTGTGAATCCAGTTGCTTTTCTGAGAGACCATGGGCTGTCTGTCTCTGAATATTCTGATGGTATGGACCCTGCCATTACTGCTTTCAACCAACAACACACGAACAATCCATATCCGCCGTCGATGCTTCCATCACTGTCGTCACAGGGGCGGGCAGTACTCACGCCTGAAGGTGGCTTAGCCGTCAGGATGATCAACAAAACAGGGGCTGTATCGGTCAAGGGCATGTTGGTTGAATCCGGTGCAGGTGATCTTGAATTCATCGCAAATGACATCGGAGGCAACCACCCTATCGGTGTCGTCTATGATTCTGGTGTCGTGGACGGTGGTGAGTGTCTTGTTGTGGTCTCCGGAGTTGCTCAGGTGCTTCTGGAGAACGCGACAGGATCAACGGCAGGGTATTGGGCCAGAACATCAACGTCCGCTTCAGGTCGGGCTGATATCACCAATGCTGCTCCACCTGGCGGCGGTATTCCGGAACTTGACACGCATATGAATGAAATAGGCCACTGCCTTGAGACTGTGAGTGCCGGAACTAACAAGCTCTCGCTGATTGTGATGCACTTCAACTAGTCAATCCATCCTTCGTGATAGACTCCGGGTATGGCTGTCCTTGATATCTTCCGACAAAATAAAAAAGACGATGAGCAAGACCCTGTTGTTTCATCGATCCCTCAACTGCCCATTCGTCAGCTCATCGATGGTGAGCGTAGGTCATATCTGTTGAAGCTGTACTCTCATCTCAGAGGAACCCAACACGCTCATAAGCGTTACGACTGGGATGGTAGGATGCTCTTTGGGTATGACGACTCGCTGGATATCCCTGTTGATACCTATGTTCCAATGAAGCGCAGAAGACCCTGTATTTCGCTGCGCATGGGCAAGGTGATCACTAAGCGGTTTACCACGATGGTCTTCGGTCACGATAGATTCCCTTCAATCGTTGTTGATGGTGATCCGGATGCTGAAGACTATATCCGGGAGATGGCGAAGGCAGCTAAACTCCGGACGAAGATGGTAGAGGCGCGCGATAAGGGTGGCGCCTGTGGTTCTGTCATCATCTCCTGGGGCTTTGCAGATGGGCGACCGGTGATAGATGTCCACCTGTCGGCACTCGTTGAGGTTCTAGAGTGGCAGGATTATGAAAACCGTATTCCTTCAAAAGTTTTCAAGGCCTATGACTTCAGGAGGAAGGTCTATAAACCGGATGGAAAACCGGAGACCAAAACATTTTGGTGTGTGCGATATTGGGATACTGAGGTCGATCGACTCTGGGAAGCTATTCCCGATGAGCATGCAGCAACTCCACAGTGGCAACTATGGCCATCAACAACGATCGTCCATGGTCATGGGTCGTGTCCCGTTGTTTGGGTCCAGAACATTGCTGATTCGGATGATATCGACGGCATATGTGACGCCGACGGTCAGCACGAAGATTTCGATGAGATGGATCGACTCGCCAGTGCAACTGAACGAGGAACCGTTGCAAACGTAGACCCGACCCTTGTTGTAAAGGACAAGAAAAGAAAAGACGAAACGGTCGTGCGGAAGGGTTCTGGATCAGTCATCTATGCACCGGGGGGCGCCAACTATCTTGAACTCCAGGGTACTGCGGTCGAAGCCGCAAAGTCACTTTTGCAGAGCATAAAGCAAAGTGAGCTCGATGAAGCTGAGGTTGTCCTACTCGATCCTGAGAAATTGAGCGGCTCAGGGGTATCGGCTGCATCACTGAAAGTCAGATACGCTCCTATGCTGGCCAAGTGCGATCTTCTCCGGGATCAGTATGCAGAAGCGATCGTGTCCGTACTCAAGACCATGATTGAGACAGCCAGGAAGCTCCAAGGGGATGTAAAGACGACCGATGAAGGTATGAGATACTGGTCTAAGATCGATCTTGATCCCCGGGTTGAGACATCTGAAGAAACAAATGAAGAGGGGGAGGAGATCAAGACCACTGTTGAAGTTGAACGAACACCTGGATCATCAAACAGGATATCTCTTCGATGGCCTCCCTATTTCCCAGCGACATGGGAGGACAGGAAGACAGCTATTGAATCACTCTCGAAGGCAACTGGTAATCAGCAGATTGTATCCCAGAAGACCGCTGTTGAGACACTGTCTCCAATGATGGACATTGAAGATCCGGAAGCTGAGATCGAGCGAATCAATGAAGACCAGGACGGCAAAGACGAGAGAGCCAAGAACCTCTTTGACGTAGGGGCCCCTGCGTCAGTGGAAGACCCCGTGGAAGACCCCTCCGATGACCAATGAGCAACCTTGCAGCAGACAATGCCATTGCGAGTTTCCTGGCGCGCACTGACGCTCTTATCAGGGGGATGGACCCTCAGGGACGTCGGGTCGCAAGGGAGCTCACAGCCGTACTGGAAGCCGCTGACGGGTCACTGTCTAAGAGGCTCCTGGCCTTCTCACATCTGACGGGTGATGAGCTTCTGTTCTCTGAAGCCTCGATGCTGATGTATCAGTCCCAGATTCGGTCTGTACTCGAAGTTGTCCAGGGGCGCCTTCTGGGGTTCACCAATGAGCAGTCCATCCGGGCCGCCAGCCTGGGTCTGAGGCGCGTTGTAGACCTCACCAACAAGCTGGAAACGGCATTCACAGGGATAGCTATGCCTCTCAGGGTTGACGAGTCGATCATCTCCAGGATGAGACCATCTCTATTAGCCAGACACGAGACCTCTGTGGCAAGGTATGGGTCATCCATGATCCGGAGAGCACAGATGATGATGAGTCAGGGATTCATCGAAGGAATCTCACAGGGTCAAATGGTCGATAGGCTGATGCGTCTGAAAGGACCCAGGGGGCTTTTTGTTGAGTCCAGATATTGGGCTTGGCGCATCATCCGGACAGAGACAGCAGAAGCTCAGAACATGGCATCTCAGATGGAGATCGAGCAAGCCGCTCAAGCTATCCCGGACATGCAGCGCAAGATCCTGGCGATCATGGACAAGCGGACGGCCCGCGATTCAATAGGGGTCCATGGTCAGGTTAGGGGGCGCAACGAGCCCTTCACGGACGGAGCTGGTCGGGTCTATCAGCGGCCTCCGAGCCGCCCCCACGACAGAGAGACCCTGATACCCTGGCGATCCCGATGGCCACACACAAGCCGCTCCAGACCCCTCACCAGGGAAGAGCAGGATTCCGTGTGGGATCAGAACCAGCGCTGGCAAGCAGACCAGCAACGTCAAAGGCGAAGACAGAGGGCAAGAGGAGTGTAGTTATGGCTAAGAGAGAAATACTTGTACACAATCCGTCAGAATTGAAGACTATCCCATACAAGAAGCTCAAAGCCTTCCAGGGTGATCTGAAGAAGACTACCGAAGATGAGATCCGGAAGTTGGCAAAGAGCATTTCGGACCACGGCGTATTTCTCCCGAAATTCGTCTGGTTTCACGGTGAGGGGCGGAAGCGTAAGGCATACATCCTTGACGGCCATCAGACCCAGGCTGCTTTGGAGATGCTTCATGCTGAGGGATACACCATACCCGAGATCCCTTACATAGAGATTGAAGCTAAGGACAGAAAGGACGCAGTTGTCAAGCTGATGCAAATCAATAGCAGATATGCTCAGTGGAATCCGGAGACGTCGTTTTTTGCTGATGTCGGTATCGCCAATGACTATCTGGTCGACTTATTTCACGACATATCTATTGATTATGATGGGTTCAATCTGGAAGATCTCGGTGCATCTCCTCCGGTCACGCCGGAGCCAGAGGAACAACCGGAAGCAAGTGATCTAGACGATGTCGTCGATACGGCCATCAAGGATAGCTCTGTACTCCTCGTGCAATACTCTGGTGGAAAAGACTCGACGGTCGCTTTGATATGGGCTCAGAAGGTCGCTAAGGAATATGGGAAACGACTGCAAGTCATTTTTGTTGAGACGGGAGCTGAATTCCAGGATCTGTCGATTCATGTTATGCGGACTTGTGAGAGGATCGGGGCGGATTTGACTGTAGTACGTCCGGAAGAGGCGATTCATGAATATTATTTTAGGAAAAAGGAATGGCCTGATTCTATTTTCAGAGAATGCTTGCACCGTTTTATCAACAAGCCTGTGGATGATTATTTGGAGAGTGTCTTAGCCTCAGAGCAAGTGCTGATCATCCGTGGTGGTATGGGGGACCAACGTACAACTATCAGCAAGTCATCGATGTATCAGGAGTTACCAGGTGACGATGGGGTCATCAAGAGTATTGTAAATCCGTTTTATAACCATAAGAAGGTGGACTATCTTGCCGAGTTGGAGTTGTGTGATGACTACATGTGGGATGGGTACAAGTTAGGATTTATCAGGACAGCCTGTTGGTTGTGTCCGTTCCAGAGGATCGAGCAGTGGAATACAATGAAGGAACATTATCCAATCCTCTGGAAAGCAATGAAACAGTTGTCAGTTGAATTGAAGTTCAAATATCATCGTGGGGATGGTAACTATAAGAGGTTCAAGCGATATTGGAAGGCCGACATGTCAGCATGTATCCTGTCGGACCCAGACGAAGACATGGGGGTACCATCCTGCCAGTGTGATCGTTAGAATGTGTTGATAATCTCTATTCCATGACCGCAAAGCAACTTTCCTGTGATGCCACTAACGTCACAAGAGGGACTCCATTTGCAGAAAACGGCGAGATCGGCACCCTGCAATTTGGCAATCTGTAGCGTTCTCTGAGCCCCGAGATCGAAGCTCTCTGTGACGTCCTTCCCGGTGATCTCCTTTCTGCGAGACTTTTCCGCACATGTGCGATAGACGCGCCCTTGGCGCCTTTTTACTGGTGGTCGAGGCGTGGGTAGATCGCCCAGCATCTCCGGACACACAGGGGTGATTTTGGCCAGTGGATACTGTGCCAGGATCTTCTTCAGACCCGATGAAAACCTCAGTTTTTTTCCATGCCACCGACAAGGGAGCCCCATCAGGCATGCTGATACGAGTATAGATTTCTGCATTTTACCTCCGCTATCAAGCACGGCACGATTTGTGCCATGGATAGGGCAGGAGGTATACAGATGAGTGATATGGTGGATGAGCTCAAGCTGCGTGTGATGACGCGCGCGAAGACGATTATGGAAGCGCGCGGGATAGGTCTACGGACCCTCGCACGCGAGACAGGGCTATCATATGGACAGCTACGCAGGGGCCTCTCCGATCGAGATCGTGGGACCACGACGGGCACTATCCTACTGATATCACAGGCACTAGGGGTCGATCCCCATGATCTCACAGCGCCGCTATGACATATCTGCACCATATCGCATACTATGCAACCCAGAATATGTGTGCGGTATGGTTTGCCTATCATGGGTCCATCGTGCTCTCGCCAATATATCGCTATGCATATCATGCGCAGTATGGCTCACGGTAGGATGGGGCCAGTGCTGTGATCTCGGGGGTGTCCACGCATAGGGCGGTATGGCACACGCCATGCTACATCTCAGGGTGTCGGCATGATGGGGCGACAGCCCTGGAGGGAGATACCATGGACGCAGCAACAATGAAAAAAGCACACGATGATCAGGCCGAGCTCCACACGGACCTGCGCGATGCTGGCTATGAACTACACGTTGAGCGCGAGGCCGATAAAAGCGCGCGCCTCTACATGCGATCAGTTGGTGGTCACGAGGATCGGTACATCCGCTGGGATGCATCGGCCACAGAGGCAGGGCCGTGGGCGTACACCATGCATGGGTGCGAGTCCGCGGTGGCGCGCATTATTGAGGCGGCGCTGGGTGTGAGCACGCTGTTTGTCGATCCTCTCGAGTGGATAGCGGGGTATGTGAGCGAGGCCGGTGTTCTCGAGGCGGCCGAGCAGATGGAGGAGCGGGCCAGGCGAGATGGAACGTATGGGATCGAGGCCGAGACCACCGAATAGGGAGCCGGCATGATGGGGCGACAGCCCTGGAGGAGATGCTATGCTAAAACTTAATAGTTTCGTAGAAGCAATCGGATCTTATACTCGCCCTCGCCACGGACAGGTGATTTGGTCAGGGCAGACCTGCGATGGTCGGGAAGTCCGGCTGATCGCCGTGGACGTCAGCGAGGGGCCGACCCGTGGATATGATTATGGGATGAGGATTAGCATCGATGATCTCCCAGGTGTAAATCCGTGGGACAGCGATTATGACTCTCCCATCCCACCGAGGATTCCAGCCCGATCCGTGACGATATTTTTCGCTGATGAGCTGAACAGCATCCGGATGGCTGGGTGCTATGGCCAGCGATTCAGACGATCAGACGTTGATGCAGCCATTGAGGTGGCTGAGGCATTTTCGGACTCTCTCTGAGTCCGATGGGCCACAGGTGCGACAGCCCCGGGAAGGAAGATCTAATGAATAGCGAAAAGTCACTTTGCGATCCTAGGCCATCAGGGGATCGGTTGATTCTGCTCACTAGGGCAAATAGGCGCCTCAGAGACCTCCTGAGGAGAGTTGTCATACAGGCTGAAATGGATATCCCCATCGGGTTAGAGTTGCTCGGTGAGATTGAAGCCGAGGTTGGCCCGGTGTTCAAGGGCTCTGAGAGCCTCACTAAGGTTTGAACTTCCGTCAGGGTGCTCGGAACGGTCGAGCACCCGAACGGGCGCTGAAGCCCTATCACAGCCCTAGGAAGGGCGAAAGAGAGCTATCATGTCGAATCTGTCAGGATCTTTTCTCAAAGACGTCAAGGGTGCTGAGACCGCCAAAGAGGTTGCGCAAGCCGCAGGATTGGATTTCGAGGTTGGAGAGAGTCAGCTGGCCTATAGGTGGAACTCCACAGACGGTGGCGATACACCAGGGCCTGTCAGGGTGTCCAAGCGGCAGAAGATCCTCTATAGGAGAGACACCGGGGCCGAATTGGCGATTGTGGGCAAGGATTATGAGCCCCATCAGGTTCATGAAATCCTGTCGTTTATGGATCAGATCAAGGCTGAAGTTCCAGGTTTTGAGTTTGCGACAGCGGCCAGCCTGAACGGTGGAAGACAGTTCATGCTTCAAGCTGATCTCGGAAGCTCCTCTCCAGTTCCAGGTGATGTCCATAGGAAGATCCTGAACATCCATTCCGGATTCGGAGGAACGGCCACCAAGGGGTTTCCTGGGGATCTCAGGTTGAGTTGCACGAATCAGATCAGGATGACCTTGAAAGGAGCGAAGCGCCTTGGCTTCAAGGTCAACCACACCACATGGAGTAAGGAGCGTCTCAGGACCCTGATAAAGCTCATCGTAGCGATCGGGTTTGTCTATCAGAAGGATGATGAGTTCAACCGAGAGTTGTCCCGTCGACAAGCCCCCCCAGATGTCGTAAGAAAGTTTTTTGAGGCGATTCATCCCGATCCTGAAGAGGGGAATCCTGCCAAGAAAAAGGCTGATAGAGAACTCATGGAGCAACTCCTGAGGAGTGGCAAGGGCTCAGATATACCGGTCTCAACAGGGTTCAGGGTCAGAGACACGCTTTATGGTGTCAGGAACGCTGTCTCTGAATTCGCGAATCACCACAGGACGGCGAGGGAGAACGGTGGACGCACATCTGCTGAGAGGCGCTTTGAATCGTCTCTATTTGGCGCGTCACAAAAGTTGATAGAGAGTGCCGATAGGATACTGGTTGCGATTCTTGAAAAGAACGCCGTCCCTGAGATCGAAGCTATGGCGCCTGAGACCAGTGATGCTGTCGATTTCATGTCTAACCTCCGCTAGGACTGTCTCACCCGTTCAGCCCCCTGGCGAGCCTGTCAGGGGGTCTAGCGGGGAAGATAGCCCCGGGAAGGAATGGACATGGGTAAAGGAAAGCACGTCTGCACCGAATGTGGGGAGGAGTATCAGGGGGGCGATACGGGCTCTTTCGGGGATCTCACAACGAGCCATGGGATCTGTCCGGAATGCGCTGAAGAGTGGGAAGCGGCTCTTGTAGCTGAAATGAGATCCTATGATGAGAACCTCGGAACTGGTTATGAAAAGCGCTATTCCGGTGATTCCAGTGACCCAACTTGACAACAATGAAGACATCGAGACCAGGGCTCGAAAGAAAGCTTCCGGGTTCTGCTGTCACTGGCGCGGCATCAATAAAGGTGTTTGCCACGGAGGTATCAGGATCAGGATCTGGAACTTCCATACAATCGATGCTCCATGCTTTGGGGTCCGGACGGCACGCTGTGAGGAGTTTGTCGCCAACAGCCCTGAGCAGGTTGAGGCATGGATGAAGCGTCTCTACACCCCGATAGGAGCCACCAATGACCAAGGCTGAGACAACCGAAGAGAAACGCAATTGCATGAAGAGAAAGCACCTTGAAGGTCAATGCCGAAACTTCACCGGTATTATGAATGGAACCTGTAAGGCAGGAGTCGTCTATAAAGACGTCACAGGTTCAAGTCCCCCAAGACTGATCCCGTGTCTTGTGCACCTCAGAGGCGGTACCAGGTGTGACAGCTTCGAGCCCTATACACAGGAGGAGATTGACGCTGGAGAAGTCGAGTTCAAGGAGCAAATGCGCTGTCTCGCTGAAGACATCTCCTTCTGTTGCAAGGCGCCCCTCGACAAGTCTCAGGTGATCTTATCAGGCCGTTTCAAGAACCACGGACCGCGCTTCTGTTCTGAGTGTGGCGGGCTCTCGTATATGGTCTGAGACCCTTCGAGCAAGAGAAAATGAATAGTGTGATACCCTCTCATTCCACAAATGGAGGGTACAGATGCGTAAGCTTACAGATGTTCTACTCCTGTTTTTCGTGTCGATGTTTGTTGTAATGGCGCTCACAACTTGTCTCCATCGAGCTTTCGCCGGTGGAGACTTGGAGTCCACTATAGAGGGTATTCAGGAGCTCCAGCCGGCTACCTCTGAAGCCGATGCTGAAACCATGGCTCAGGCCTTCGTTGATGCTGGTGAGGCAAACAGCGTTGATCCTTTGCTCCTGGTAGCCATAGCCTTCAGGGAATCTTCCTTGAATCCGTCAGCCCTTGGTCAACTTCGGGAGAGAGGGCTTATGCAGGTACATGGTGTGGCCTTGCAGCATCGTCCAGATAACTGCCATGAAGACCTCGAGACCATCAATTGTCAGATCAGGACAGGTGCTAGGTGGCTGGCCATCGTTCGTGAACAATGCCCAGGGTCTCCATGGAGATGGGTCTGTAGCTATGGAAACTCTCGGTGCTGCTCTGAGCAGGAAGGTGGTCTATCGCTTGGTACGAGGCGCGCTAGGCGCTTCTATGTACAGATAGGGGGTTCTGAGTGGAGATGACCCCCGTTGACCATCAACGACTTTCAGCGTAGAATCCTACCTATGTCTGTTCCTACCAAAAAGTTGAGAAAGCCTAGAGTACAATCGAAAGCTGCTGTGAGGCTATTTGGTTGGATAAGTCGGAATATTTATGATCGACTTGATCATCTTGGACAGACACCTGCCAATGCCTCCATGAGGAGTGGTCATTATCCAACCTGGATATCTGATGCCCTGAATAAATCGGCCTGGATTTCAATAGCATTCCTGGCGGACGTTGCTGACGCTTTGAATGTCCCAGTTGATGATCTTGTTTCTCAAGTTTTCGATCCGGACCTATACCCAGAGCCGTCTTGGATGAGAAGGGTTATTTCAGACGAAGAACACCCGGATTGACTGTAGACCAGCAAGGCGCTATTCTGTTCCTACAACTCATCGAGGACACAAACGCATCGCTGACAGTTTGAGCCCCCCGGAATTGGCTACTGGGGGGCTCGACGCTTTCTAGGTCGCGACATCACCTGTTGTGCTATTCTCACCTCATGGGCAAGATTATCGAGGTCTCAGGGGTTCTGACCATTCAACCCGATGATTGTGCGAGCAGCAATGGCGTCGACTCAAAACAACTATCACTCGGAACTCTCGGTGCTTGCTCGGGCAAGAAGTATTACCAGGCGTCTTTCTGTGCATCTCCTGAGATCGCGACAGTCGGCGCTGTTGGTGACAACTTTGATGACCTCGACGTGGCATCCGGGCTCACCCAAATAGAGCTGCTGTATCTTCGCTCGAGTGCTGAGGTCGCTATCAGGCTCTATGCTGTCCCGTCGTCCATCCTAGCGCTCGCAGGAGCATTCCCAACCGGTTTTGTTGGTGGTGAGACCCTCATCACTACCATTGACGGGACGGTTGTCACGACGACGTTTGATGTCGCCGATCAGTCGGTTGATCAATGTGTGTCTCGCATCAATGCCGCGATGGCGCTGGCCAACATCGCTACACCGAGAGCGTCAGCCGTCAGCGGACAGATCCGGATAGACGGTGTGGAGACGGCTGTTGCAACCGGTGGTGTCGGTCAGATCTCATGTGCTGGAACCGGAGCTGCTCAGCTGGGTCTGGACGCTGGAAGTACACCAACAACCGTTGACGCTCAAGGACAGGATACCTATGTCAACGGTCTTGTACTCTTGGAATTCCCGATAACAGGGAGTAACCTGTTGACAGCAATCGAAATCAGCGGCGTTGCAACAGTTGACGTTCTGGCCGCAGGTCGGTCTCAGTAACAAGAGGCCAAAGGAGAAAAGAAAATGGCGTCCACCGTGAAAGCAGAACTCGACAAGGCCAACCCAAACAACCTGCCTGATCTCAACCGTCTGACGAAGATGGGCAAGGCGCTTGCCGTTGCGCCAAGGACAGAGCTCGTTGCCGTTGCAGGTGACATCGCTGTCCTCGCACAGCCCGCAAAGGCACTCATCAGTGTCTATGTCGTGGCCGCAGGAGCGAATACCGGTCATTCAACGATCGTTGAAAGCGAGACGGCACCGGCTGCCGGTGAATCTGCGATCAATGAGCTTGGCAACGTCGCTTTCAATGCGGCTGATGCTGTTACTTTGATTGAAGTGACATACACCCCGATTGAAGAGGATCTCTTCACTGAGGATATCCCTGTGACCGCCGGTGGTGTTGGTACGCTCAACGATGGAAGGTCAAGCGCCCAGATCGTCAGTGCGACATTGAACGCTCCTGCGGTCACTCCAGGAGCAAAGGTTGCTGTTGCCAGGGGCACGCTCGTTGGTGCTCTGGCTCCTGGCGGGTTTGCCGTCCAGTTTGACGGTACGACGCTGGCCTTCGTGGCGGCTGAAGCTGGTGTGGCTTGCACAGCCACTGTCGTCTATCATGCCTTCCCCGGTGTTGGAACTGGGAGCGAGACAGCGTTGGGCGATCGACTCGATGCAGCGTATACCCCATAATCAATGGGTGAGTCTTTCCGTCATACACACGCAAAAATAGGAGAATGACCATGGCAGACCCAGCCACACCCCCCACCTCTGTGCCGCCAGTCGGAGTGCTACCAACGCCAGCCGGTGTCCAACCCCCACCGGTAGTGCCACCGACACCACCGACACCACCGACACCGCCGACACCGCCGACACCACCGACACCAGATGGTGAAGAGTTGAAGTTTTCCAAGGAAGCTTTCAAAGCTCGGATGGATCGGGAGCGCACGAAGGCGACTGAGGAGATGTTGAAATCCATGGGTTTCGAGACCATGGATGAATATCAGGTGTGGAAAAAGACCCAGGACGAAGCGGCAACAGCGAAAGCTGAGGAAGAGCGTCAGAAGCTTTCTGAGATCGAGCGATATAAAGCCGATATTGCTGACCGTGACCAACTCATCGTGCAAGAGAAGGCAGCTCGCGAGGCCGCTCAGTCAGAAGCTGAGGGGGCGAGGATTGAAGCCCACCTGATCGGGGTCTGTGCATCCAAGGGCATCACGAACACCGACTATGCACTGTTCAAGGTAGAGTCGAAACTGAACAGTCTCGAAGCTGACGAAACGCTTGATGAACAGGCTTTCTTTGATGAACTCATTCAGGACCCAAGGGAATCGACTGCTCTTGGAGTGACTCCCCAGGACGGGGCCCCTCCTATACATATACCAGCCACGACGACACCTCCGAAGAGCGGGCCACCGCCCAAGCAACCAGTGGCCCAACCTGCGAAGCATGCATCACAGATGACCCCTGAAGAATGGAAGGCATGGAAGGCTCAACACGGGCTCTGATTCATAACTCGCTTGCACTTTGATACACCTCTGACATATTCTGATTGAACAGAGGTAAGAGGCCTTACGGGACGCCGCCGGTCAACGGGCGAGGGTCATAACCTCCGATGAACAACATCAACAGGAGGGTGCTGTGACCGTTTCATTGGTAGCTTTGAACCCATATCTGATCAACCTCATTGAGACCGGTGCGATCGAGCGCATGGTTCACGAGGCGCTTGTCAACGAGACTCTCTTTCGTACCGATGTGATGCCAGAGGAATTCGGTGCGAAACTTGGTGAAGAGAAGTTCATCTCTCGTAACGGGCTCTTGCCTGTGTCGATCATCCCCCTCGCTCCCAATGTGGACCCGACCCCGAAGCAGTATGCCAAGGAGTCTTTCCGCACCGAGCTGCGTCGGTATGGCGACACCGTGGACATGTACCTGCCCCACGACTATGTCGCCGTTGCCAAGGAGTCAGCCGAGAAGTCAAGTCGGATCGGCATCAACGCGGCGCAGACGATCGATCGGCTCGCACGGGCCGTCCAATATCGGGCTTATCTCGGTGGGAACACGGTTTCGACTGTTGCAGCAGCGATTGCAGCGATTCAGATCCATGTGGCGAGTCTCAACGGGTTTACTGAGCTCAACAGTGCAACCACTGGTCGTCCTGTTGGAGTCAGCGCAGCCGATCCCCTCGATATCGAGTTTGGAGGATTGGAGCCCGACAACACGGTGATCGGATTCGTCGCAGACGATCCTGTGAATGCCCCTCTCGGACCGGGATGGCTGCAACTCGGAGGGGCTCTCACAGTCGGTATCGCGGCTCGTGAAGCTGTTCTGGCTGCAAACAGAACGAACCTTATCATTGCCGGTGGCGGCAACAACGTTGATGCGATCGCGGCCGGTGATACCCTCACCTTCACCGATCTGACCAACGCTGCAACGAGTCTGCGGTCGAGTCCCAAGGTCCCGACATTCGGTGATGGCTTCTATCACTCTCACATCTCGCCATTCGGTGAGGGTCAGCTCTTGCTCGATCCGATCGTCCGGAACCTTCTCCAGGCTCCAAACACCTTCCCTGAGCCCTATCGACGATATGCCATCGGTGCACTCGCAGGTGTCATGCTTCTGCGGAACTCCGAGAGCCCGGACAGCATCAACTCAGGAGCGCTGGTTTCCTCAAGTGCCGCTGGTGCTGCCATGTGCGCCCCGGAGATCGGTGGAGAGGTGATCAACGACGCTGGTATCCGGATCGGATACACCTATGTCTATGGCGATGGCCATTGCTATGAGGAATACCAGCCACCTGGGGCCATCGCTCCTGAGGTCAATATCGCCAAGACGGAGAATTCAATTCCCGCTTCGTCGAGTGGCATCATGCTCAACACCGATCGAATGGAGTTCATCCTCCGACCTCCCTTTGACCGTCTGAATGATATGCATAGCTTCTCCTGGAAGTTCGTCGGAGACTTCGTCTGTGCATCTGACATCACGACCAGCCCGGCGCGCTATCGTCGTGGTGTTCTCATTGCTCACGCGATTGGGTAATCACTGACGATTATCTCTGTGCTATGCTCGTCATATGGCACAGTCGAAAAAGAAGACTCCGAAACCCACCACAAATCCTGTTGATCCAAGCGACTTCAGTGATCTCGGTCCTGTGGTTGAGGCTCCGGACGATGTCAAACCGCCTGCCGAGGTCAAGGCGCCAGTCAAGGCAGCATTCAAGCCACCTCCTCAGCCAAAAGAGATCGTCCTTTCTCCGAAAGACGTGCTGAACGCTATCGTCGGTGGTGACTCAACTGGTTTGCCAAGATCGGAA
>Ga0209345_10002669_pt1 | contig 19331 bp, 16 predicted proteins | sample Cruoilmetagenom7_FD_187294 | JGI IMG/M metagenome (GOLD analysis project Ga0209345, IMG submission 187294) | Oil polluted marine microbial communities from Coal Oil Point, Santa Barbara, California, USA - Sample 7 (SPAdes) (version 2) | ecosystem: Environmental > Aquatic > Marine > Oil seeps ... | reverse complement strand
CTTCAGGTACATCTGTTTTAAAACTTGGCTAAAAAATCAATCTCATATTAGAATTAATTAGAACCCACAAAAAAGCAGTCATAAAGACTGCTTTGTTGTATGGTGGAGGCGGCGGGAGTCGAACCCGCGTCCGCCAGCCCTCTATTTGAGGATCTACATGCTTAGATTATGTCTTTTAATCTCGCGCTACTAGCTCCGACAATCAGGATCTAGTTTTGCCAGTTTAGATAAGTTTAACCTTAAATCGTCCAAACACCGATCAAGGCGATCTTACTGAGTGACCCTTAGCCTAATACCGTAAGCTGAGTTAGGTAAGGGTTAGCTTAAGCAGCTAAAGCGTAGTTATCGTCGTTTGCAACTATAACATTTGAAACATTTTTAACGAGGATAGTTTCCTCCTCGACATGCACCTACAAACTTCGCGACCCACGTCGAAACCAATGACGCCCCCAGGATATTCCAATTAAGTAGGAATTATCTACTGTGGAAAATATTATTTGGCCATTTTGTTTGATTTTAATCGTTAAATAGGTAGCTATTCGCCTCATAAATTCAACCAAACTGACTCAAATACTCTTTCCCTCGCTACAATAATCCTTACTTATTTGAAATATTAAACTTTTCAATAAGAACTTAAAAATTATCGTCTGTTCGCTTATCAAATATTACTATTTGATAGTTGTTGGACATTTTAAGGGGTTATTGGTTCAATTACAAAGTTCTTTTGATTTGTTATCGTGTTAAATGATTTAAATATTTCTTCATTCAGATAAATTCAAAGGTATAATCATGTGAATTACGAACAATGACGTTTTAGCCATATGAATTTTTTGAATACCATATTTAAGCTTAAGGAGAACAATACAACGGTGAAAACCGAAGTTGTTGCTGGGTTTAGTACATTTTTGGCCATGGTTTATATTATTGTGGTTAATCCGCAAATATTGTCTGAAACCGGTATGGATTACGGTGCTGTTTTTGTGGCTACTTGTTTGGCAGCTGCTATTGGTAGTGCTTTAATGGGTTTGTTATCTAATTATCCTATCGCACTTGCTCCTGGTATGGGCATCAATGCTTTTTTCACTTTTACTGTAGTGATGACTATGGGGTACTCTTGGCAGATTGCTTTGGGTTGTATTTTCTGGTCGGGAATTATATTTATGTTGCTGAGTATTTTCAAAGCACGTAAGTGGATTATTGACTCAATTCCCAGATCATTGAAACGTGCAATTTCAGTTGGCATTGGAATGTTTCTAGCTATGATTGCCCTGAAAAATGCAGGTGTTATTATTGGTAGTAATGCGACTTTAGTGACTTTGGGAGATATGACCGCCTTTGCTCCGCTGATGACTTGCCTTGGGTTTTTCATCATTACTGCTTTGTATATAAGAAACATAAAAGCCTCTATCGTCATTGGTATTTTGGTGGTTACAGGCATTGCTTCGATTATGGATAAGGTAACTTACCAAGGCATAATATCTGCACCACCTTCGATTATACCTACATTTACCCAACTTGATATTAAAGGGGCGTTTGACTTGGCTTTGTTACCTGTCATTTTTGCCTTTCTTTTTGTTGATTTATTTGATACTTCTGGAACATTAATCGCTGTTGCGGATAAAGCCAAACTGTTAGATGAAGATGGGCAATTACCTAGAGTGGATAAAGCACTTGTTGCGGATTCTACAGCCACTGTTGTTGGTTCCTTACTGGGAACATCTTCGACCACTAGTTATATTGAGAGTGCCGCTGGTGTGGTTGCTGGAGGCAGAACAGGTTTAACCGCGGTGACAACTGCTGTGTTATTTTTAATGGCTTTATTCTTTTCACCATTGGCTGCAATGATTCCTGCTTATGCTACGGCACCGGCATTGTTATTTGTCGCTGTTTTAATGATTTCGTCCATCAAAGATGTTAATTGGAATGACTTAAGTGAATATGCACCTGTTGTGATCACTTCGCTAATGATGCCATTAACTTTTTCAATTACTGATGGCATTGCATTGGGTTTTATTTCATATACGTTGATTAAATTATTGTCGGGGAAAAATCATGAGTTGAACTTAAGTATTTACGTTATCGCTATATTGTTTGTCGCTAAATATATTTTATTATGATTCTTTTGAATAAAAATAATAAAAGCTAATAAAAAACATAACAATCACAAAAGGAATAGCTGAATAAACCACCCCACTCCATCCATAGTTAAACATCACCCAACCAGCCATCAAAGAGGAAGCTCCTTGAAAACTGAATACACTGAAGTCATTAACGGCTTGTACTTTGTGCTTTTCGTGATCGTGGTAACTGTGATGCAATAATGAAGTTCCAGAGAAAAACAGAAAATTCCAAGCGATACCCAAAATAACCAAAGCCCACCAGTAATGCAGGACAGAATGGCCAGATTTTGCAATTAATACAACCACTGCAAACATTACTGTGCCAATCAACAAAACATATTTAATACCTATTTTATTACTCAACCAACTTGTTATCAAAGAAGGCAAAAACATGGCAGCAATATGCGATTGTATCACCCACTTGGTTTCATTTAAGGTATGACCATCAACTTGATGCATGCTCAATGGTGTGGATGTCATGATATAACTCATCAATCCGTAGCTCAATGCGGCAGCAGTAAGAGCTATCAGGAAGATTGGCTGTTTGATAATTGTGAGCAATGACCTGGCTGGTATATTCATCTCTACTTCTGAAATGATGGGATTTTTAAACCACAACATGATTGCCATTGAAATAACTGACATAATAGCTAATCCAAAAAATGCAGCGGCAAAGCCTATTGAATCGGCAAAAACATTACTGCCAAGCATGACAACCTCTGGTCCTAACATCGCTGAAAAAATACCTGCAAACATAAGAATAGATAGGGCTTTATTAATATCTTTTTCTTGATCAATACTTTCTATGGCTGCAAATCTTAATTGTTGAGCAAATGCCGTACTCATGCCAATCAACACAGAAGCTATGCAAAATTGAGTAAAAGATTGATTTATAATTGCAAGCCCTGCAATTATTGAACCTAATAACACATTAACAAAACCCAATATTGAAGCGTACCTTCTTCCAATTAATTTTGCCAACATAGCCGCAGGAATAGTAGCTGCAGCGGTACCAGCCACCATTAAGCCCAGTGGCAATGTTGCCAATGAAGGATCTGGAGAAATATCACTAGAAACTATTGAACCAATAAACACCATAATTGGAGCAGAAGCAGAAACCAAAGGGCCTGCTAAAAATAGTAGAGTAATATTATTCGGTAACTGTGAAAACTTTCTAATTAAAAAAGCGACTAATAATAATGTAACAACTATAAAAAATAGTGGATATATGTCTCCAATAATACTGTTCAATTTGTATGACTCAATTATTAACCCTGCGATATAATACCGTAATTCAGGACGACTAGAAATTCTCATATCAAAGAAAATTATTGCAGGGTTAGTCACTCTATCTCAAAATAATTTGATGCAGAGATGTGGGTTTCTAGTCGTCCCAACTTATTGATTTTATTATGAATGGTCTAAGACTATTCGCCCTTGTACTGCGTTATCAGCATTTGCATTAGAGTGACTAAAACTGCATGCTGATGCCTTGCCAAGAACAAATAGTCTTAGACTGAATTTGCGGTATTATATCGCAGGGTTAATATGTAAATAAACAATCTACTATAAAAAACAATATTTGCATAACTAAGTAACACATTAAAAATGAATTAACTCTCCTAAATTCACTAGCCGTTGAATGAAAGCGTCACAATTGTGGCATTTATGGTCACTACCAATGTGACATGGGCACTATCATTCAAATACTTCATGATTCTAGCGTCAAATCAATGTAATTAATTGATAGCAAACGGCAAGTTACTTAATATAGAAACTATTATCATTTTTGATGTTAATCGCTATATTTCTATGATCAAAAAGAAAACCAAAGGTGAAATTGCCAAAGAAAAAATTTTAAATGCCACGTTATGCCTAATCGCTGATAATGGTCTTGAAAATCTCTCTCACAGAATCATTGCCAAAAAAGCTGGTGTTTTGCTATCTTTGACTAGTTACTATTTCAATAGTCTTGATAACTTAATCGTTCAAGCATTTAAATTATTTGTTGAAAAAGAAACATTGTTTTTAAAAGGATTTGAAAAACAAATTGAAGAACTACACAAAGTCAATACAGATGAAAATCAACAACTTGACAAAGTTAATTACATAAAAGGTATCAGCGAAACAGTCACAACAGTGATTGATGAAGGACTGCATAAAAGACGAAAAGAATTATCAATCGAATGTAACTTCTTTTTTGGAATGAATCACACAGAGCAACTTAATCAACAAGTACAAAAATACTCTGAATTTTTATGGAATTTAGCCGAAAATATTTTTACCCAAATCGATAGCAAAGCCCCAAATTTAGATGCACAGTTAATTATTTCGGCTATTCGTGATATTGAGTTTGCTTGTATTTGTGGCCATAAAGAGTTTGATTTCGACCATACGTTGTCCATTATTCATCATTTATTGAGCTCCTTAACTAATAAATAAAATATCTGCCAAAGAAACAACATACAATTTAAGTTAGAATTCAATTTAATAATCCCATAAAAACTATGAACTAACAGACGTTATGGTAATATGACGCGTATATTTAAAGAGAAAATAAGCCATGCAAAGTACATCTGAAAACCATGATTACAAGTATCTTGAGGCACAATTCCAGCTTCAGCGTACTAGCTTTCTAAATAGCCCTACAGAAACTTTACAAGAGCGTAAACAACATTTATTGAATTTAAAAAATTTAGTGACGGACAACCGTGATGCAATTATTAAAGCGATTGGTCAAGATTATGGCAACAGGTCGAATTTTGAGAGCTTATTTGCAGAAATTATAGTAGTAACGGATGATATCAAATACACAATAAAGCACCTTGAAAAATGGATGCGCCCACAGAAAAGACATGTTGACCAAATGTTATACTTAGGGGCAAAAAACAGAGTGATTCCTCAACCTATTGGTGTTGTTGGTGTAATCGTCCCTTGGAATTTTCCTGTTTATTTATCATTTGCAGGGTTATCAGCTGTTTTTGCAGCTGGTAATAGATCTTTGGTTAAAATGTCAGAAAATTCAAGACATTTAACACGATTATTAATCGAATTAACCCCTAAATATTTCAAACCTGAGAAATTACAATTTTTTGAAGAAACAGGAGCTGTTGGTATTGAGTTTTCAAAAGTCCCATTTGACCATATTCTATTTACTGGATCTGGTGCAACTGGAAGAAAAGTCATGGCTGCTGCTGCCCAAAATTTAACGCCAGTAACCCTAGAACTTGGAGGCAAATCTCCTGCCATTATTGATCCAAACTATCCATTAAACAAAGCAGTAGAAAGAATCATGTATGTTAAACAGTTTAATGGCGGTCAAATTTGTACCAACGTAGACTACGTTTTTGTACATGAGTCACAAACTGAAGAATTTATTGCTCTCACATCAAAATGGGTCAAACAACATTGCCCTGATATCGCCAGTGATGACTATACCTCAATCATTGATGACCGTGCTTTTACGCGACTTAATGATTTGATAAAAGATGCGGATTCAAAAGGTGCTAAAGTAATCAACCTTAGTGAACAAGAGGCCGATGCCAAAACAAGAAAACTACCAATTACTTTAATAATAAATCCAACTCCAGAGATGAGAATTTCTGATAGAGAGATTTTTGGACCAATATTAGTGGTTAAAAACTACAAAGAACCACAAGACGTGATTAACTATATTAATAGTAAAGATAGACCCCTGGCTCTTTATCCATTTAGTAAAAACAAAAAATTGGTCAAGACTTATATAGACCGTATTATGTCTGGCGGAGTCACCGTAAACGACGCTTTATTCCATGTTGCTCAACATGATATTCCTTTTGGTGGTATTGGTGGAAGTGGAATGGGGCATTATCACGGGTATGAAGGTTTTTTAACCTTTTCTAAATTACGCCCTGTTTTTTACCAAGCAAATCTAACTACTGTAAAATATTTAGCACCCCCTTATGGAAAATTTGCCAATACAGTTATTAATCTACTTGCTAAAATTAAATCTTAATCTTATCCTATGAATAATCAAAAATTTGATTTTGACCAAATAATAATTGGTTCTGGTTTTGGTGGCTCTGTAAGCGCTTTACGTTTAACCGAAAAAGGCAACCGAGTATTAGTACTTGAAAAAGGCAAAAGACGCGAAGATAAAGATATACCTACAAATACCGGTGATACCCGAAACTATATGTGGGAACCAAAATTAGGACTTCGCGGCTCTACACAGTTAACTTTTACCAGTAAAACTACAGTGATACATGGTATAGGTGTTGGTGGAGGATCTCAAGTTTACGCTAACGTACATTTCATTCCTGAAGATGAAGTATTTGCAAGTGAAGCATGGCAACGCAGCAGAAGCGACTGGCAAAAACAACTCGCTCCATTTTATGCGTTAGCACAACGCATGCTAGGTACCACAAAAAATAATTATACAAACATTGCTGATGACACCCTTAAACAGGTCGCAAAAGATCTTGGTCGAGGCGATTCATACCAAACTGTCTCAACTGGCGTGATATTTCCACAAATAGATAATTTACAAGGCAAAGAAATACCTGATCCTTATTTTAATGGAGACGGACCTGATAGAGCTACCTGTCAATTTTGTGGTAGTTGTGTTGTAGGTTGCCGCAATAATGCAAAAAACACTTTATTGAAAAATTATTTATTTTTTGCAGAACGCAACGGTTGTGAAATTCGCCCCGAATCAGAAGTTGTCAAAATTGAGCCAATAGAAAAAGATGGCAAAAGTGATGGCTGTAATGGTTATATTATTACCGTTGAAGAATATCAGAAAGGCAAAAAAAATAAACGCTATTCATTAACAACACAAGGGGTTGTTCTTTCTGCAGGTGTATTAGGTACCGTTCCCTTATTACTGCGAATGCGTGATCAATACAAAACACTACCCAATATCTCTAAAAATTTAGGACAAGAAATTAGGACAAATTCAGAGACTCTCATCTGTGGCACTGATATGAATGAAAAAATCAGTGACGGCGTCGCCATTAGTTCCTTTATATCTGTGGATGATGACACCAACATCGAAATCACACGAGTTAATGAAGAATCTGATGCTACTTGGCGATATATGCCCTACGTACCAATGGTTACTGGCAAAGGCTTCAAAAGATTTTTAAAATTGATAGGCAATACAATTTTACATCCTATCAAAACATTTAAAGTTTTTCGAACAAAAGGCAAAGCGGCAACATCTATTATATTTTTGGTTATGCAAAAATCCGAATCATTTATTCACTTTGAATGGAAAAGAAAGTGGTACCGCTTATTTTGGAAAAATATTTCAGCCGTACAAAAAAAAGGCGATATTCCTTTAACAGTTTCATTCCCCTCAGCTGAAAAAGCTGTTCAATCTTACACCGATAAACTAGGTGGAGAACCAGCAACGGCATTAACAGAAATATTATTAGGCACTCCAATGACAGCACATATCATGAGTGGTGTTGCCATAGGCAGCAATAAAGACAATGGTGTTATTGATGAATCAGGTGAAGTATTCGGCTATGCCAATCTAAGAGTGCTTGATGGATCGATTATCCCTGGAAATTTAGGCGTTAACCCCTCACTTACCATTACGGCATTATCTGAATTTGCCATGAGTAAAATACCAGTTCACAATCAAGATCATGCGGATAAAATCAAACCTATTAATTTCTCCAAGCCATTAGCTGGACAAACCTCTATGTTAAAGGGCGAAGGTGACTTGCTAAGGGGAATATTAGCAGAGTAATAACTATTTATGCTTATTTTATTTAACGTATTTTTCGGTTCATATAGGTCATTGTGTGTTTTAGGGGTTTGATTTTATTAAGATTTTGTATTATAAATGATGTTTCTTTTTTAATTGACAGCGTGCTGCTTGAGATTGCCACTTCGCAGAGCTCCTCGTAATGACTGCATTAAAGTAAATAATTTTAGAATAGACTATTTGAAGCGTGATATTAACCAAAAAATGGCGCGCTTGAGACGATTCGAACGTCCGACCTGCCGCTTAGGAGGCGGCTGCTCTATCCAACTGAGCTACAAGCGCTTTTGAGGAATGGAATTATAACTTACTTTGCTTCGGTTTCAGCAAATGTTATGGCAATTTGGGTTAATTTTGCGTTCACATCTATGCGTGTGATATTTGACAATCCTGGAATACTAAATTCTTTTACGATCATCCAGTTTTTACCTTTTTCGCTGTAATAAAGTGTACCACCTTTTCCGCACCAAAAATTACCTTTGCTATCAATTTCAAAATCTTCAACGTCTTTTGGTAGCGCAATGATTTCTGTGTGCTTGAATTTCTTTGTATCAACTTTCTTTATCCACCAATCATCTTTGTTTTTATCTACATAGTAAAGGTGTTTATATTTTGTATCGGTTTTTAAAGCTCGGCCAATATTGCTGGCCATTTTTTTTGGTTTTTTACCAATGGTTTGGTAAAAAAGGTCACCTTGTTCCCCATTAATAATAAACATCCATAGTTTATTCTTGCCGGTCCAATTATGATAGCCAATAACATCTAAGTCACTCATTAAACCACTTCTATTCTTTCCTTTAGCTTTATGTAACCACGTTACATGTTGTGCGTCTGTACCATCGGCTTTTTTCTCTAACTCTACCCTAACAACACTAATGCCATCACGCCCTGCAATTGGCGTAGCAGAATATTCACTCTCGGGAGTTTTCATGTAGGGTTTTGTAATACGCGTTTTTAAATCCATGCGATAGATATCGGTTTGATTATCAATATATCTTGTGAAATATAAGGCTTTATCCTTTTCCATAAATACAGGTTGTGAATCATAACCAGTCCTTGAGGTCACATTTTGTTCATTAGTTAAAACTACTTGTCCCTTACGAATTTTGATGTTTGCCAAAACTATTTCGGTGCCTGCAGGGCCAGTTGGTTCTGCTATAACATCAGACTCTTCTTTTGCTATGGATGTAGACAATGAGATGATTATTAAAAATATAGAAATTATCGTTTTCATGGTTACTTGCACCTTACGTGATTTATTGATGAGTATAGCAAATTATTGCTTGAGTTAAAAATTGATTGGATTCTTTGTTAATTATTTCTAACTAGAAATTTTCATACCAATGAAAAAAGCAGCAAAACATAATACAAATGTAGAAACAAGGTAGGTAAACCCTTTGATGTATTCGCCATAGGTCATCATTAATACTGTTTCCATGGAAAACGTCGACCAAGTGGTTAATGCACCTAAGAAGCCCATCATTATGAATAAACGCAAGTTGTCAGATGCTTGATATTTATCCAGCAACCACACGTAAGCTACGCCCATTAGGAAGCAACCAACAACATTCACAATTAATGTAGCCCAAGGCAATGGTGAACCAAAGTAATGCGTAAAAGCTTTAGCGTTGATATAACGCAGTACAGCACCAAGCGCACCACCTGCAGCAACTACCATAACTTGTTTAATCATTACGTTTATTCCTTATCATGTCTAGTTTTTTTGCTATATTGATTTCTAGTCCAGCTTGCTTTGGACGATAATAAACTTTCTCTCCCATTTTATCAGGAAATCCTTTTTGGGAGTAAGCTATAGCATCTTGATTATCATGGTCATACTGATAATTTTTACCAAAACCTTGTTTTTTCATTAGGGCAGTTGGTGCATTGCGTAAGTGCATTGGTACATCAAGCGAACCGAGGTTTTTGGCATCAGCTAACGATTCGTTGTGCGCCATGTATACTGCATTACTTTTAGGGCAACTAGCGACATAAACTGCTGCTTGGGCTAAGGCTAAATCACCTTCTGGAGACCCGAGCCTACGCCAAGTTTCCCAAGCATCTAAACATAAAGTAATTGCTCTTGGATCAGCATTTCCAACTTCTTCACTCGCCATGCGCAGTAAACGACGGGCAACATATTGTGCATCACAACCTGCTGACAACATGCGGTTCATCCAATACAAAGCGGCGTCAGGATTTGAGCTTCGTACACATTTGTGCAGAGCTGAAATTTGTTCATAAAATACATCGCCTTTATTATCAAAGCGTGTAGCTTGGCCCGAGATGATTAACGATACATCTTCATCCTGAACAACTCCATCAACAGAATAATCAGCTAATATTTCAAGCAAGGTAAGTAATCTTCTTGCGTCTCCATCCGCTGATTGTATTAACTGGTTTTGTTGTTCTTTAGTTAATATTAGTTGAGTTTCTTTAATGCCCTTTGTTAATAAGACACGTAAATCATCGGCTTGGATACTTTTAAGAATATAAACCCTAGACCTTGATAATAAGGCATTATTTAAAGCAAAGGATGGGTTTTCTGTTGTTGCTCCGATAAGCGTAATTAGACCATTTTCCATATGGGGTAAAAAGGCATCTTGTTGAGATTTATTGAACCGATGGATTTCATCAACAAATAACACTGTAGACATACCCATGTCTTTATTTTCATCAGCTTGTTTTACGGCTTTACGTATATCAGCCACACCAGAGAGTATGGCTGATAAATTAATTTGATGAACATTGGTTTGTTCGCACAGGATTCTTGCTAAGGTGGTTTTTCCTGTGCCTGGGGGTCCCCACAAAATCATGGAATGTAAGTGATTATTATCTAAAACCTTCGCAAATGGCCTATTATTAGCAGTTAAATGTTGTTGGCCAACCACATCTTTTAAAAATCTAGGTCGAAGTTTGTCTGCTAATGGTTGCAATTAAAACGCACCATTAATATCATTATCACTGATCACATCTACATCTTCTGGTGGTGTGAAAGTAAAGAAATCATCTGTTAATTGTGGGTTTTTCTTTATATTGTCGAACTCAAAAGCAACAATATTATCCAATTGATTCTTTAGTTTCAATACACGAATCTTATCATCAACAATCCCCAACCAAACCTGTTTTATTTCGTCACTTGGCACTTTTGGCAACATGCTAATCCATTGAATAGTTCCATCTGATGCTAGGAATTCTAATGTATAGTTTTTTTCTGTTTCTTGTTTATTCAATAAAATATAAATTGGATTCTGGGTGCTTTGTTGTCTTTTAATAGTTACCTGATCTAAATCTTCATCATAAATCCAGACTTGTTCTCCATTGGCAACAATTAATTGAGGAGCTGGACTTAGATACTCCCATTTGAATTGATTAGGGAAATTTAACCACATTTTGCCTGTAGATTTTTCACTCATGCGCTCATTAGCATCGGTTTCATACTGTTCAAAATCAGCAGACATAGCCGTTAAATCTTTTCGTACATTATCAAGTATTTGATTGGCCTTTGTTAAGCTATCTTGGGCAATTGAAACTTGGCACAAAAATAGACTTACACTTAACACTAATTTATTTATATTCATATGGAACCTAATTGTTGGATGTAAACATTGTAATGAGTCTTAGCTGAATCTAACTTAAACATCATCCATTGAAACTGGAGCTGGTGCTAAAACTTCACGGGCTCCATTATGAGCGGCGGTGCTTACCACCCCGTTTTCTTCTAGTTGTTCGACTATAGTTGCTGCACGATTATAGCCCACGCGTAATCTACGCTGAACATAAGAAATTGAAGCTTTTCTGCTTTCTGTCACAACAAATACGGCTTTATCATAAAGTTCATCAACATCACTTTCTGGTGCCTGCGGAATACCGGTAGCACCGAGTTCTTGACCATCAGATGTTAATTGGACTTCATCTAATATCCCTTTCTGGTAATCAGCTTCGTAATGTTTGGTAAGATAATTGACAATACCATGAACTTCATGATCATCAACAAATGCACCGTGAATACGTTCTGGAATCGCTTTACCAGGAGGTAAATACAGCATATCACCATGTCCTAATAACTGTTCTGCACCACCTTGATCAAGAATAGTTCTTGAGTCGATTTTTGATGAGACTTGGAAAGCAATTCTTGTCGGAATATTGGCTTTGATTAATCCAGTAATAACATCAACGGAAGGTCTTTGTGTTGCTAAAATAAGATGTACACCTGCAGCACGCGCTTTTTGTGCTAATCGTGCAATTAATTCTTCAACTTTTTTACCAACAATCATCATCATATCGGCAAATTCATCAATAATAATGACTATGTAGGGCATTGTTTCTAATTCTGGTGGCTTTTGACCTGGAATCAATGCATCTGGTTTAAATAATGGGTCAGGTAAAGGTTCTCCTTCATCTTGGGCTTTTTTAACGGCTTTATTAAATCCCGCAAGATTTCTGACACCTACTGCTGCCATCAACTTATACCGACGTTCCATTTCTGCTACACACCAACGCAATGCATTAGAGGCTTCTTTCATATCTGTAACAACGGGCGCTAATAAATGTGGAATCCCCTCATAAACAGACAGTTCAAGCATTTTTGGATCAACCATGATCATTTTTACTTCGTCAGGCGTTGCTTTGTAAAGTAAACTAACAATCATAGCATTGACAGCTACAGACTTACCAGAACCGGTTGTACCCGCAACTAACACATGAGGCATCTTCGCAATATCAACCACAACAGGTCTTCCTGCAATGCTTTTACCCAATCCCAGTGTTAATGGGGACCTTGATTTGTCAAACTCTACAGATCGCAATACTTCGCTTAGATAAACTATCTCACGATTTGTATTCGGAATTTCTACGCCTATATAAGGTTTCCCAGGAATAACATCGACAATTCTCACACTAATAACAGATAAGCCTCTGGCTAAATCTTTCGCCAAATTGACCACCTGACTGACTTTAACGCCAGGAGCTGGTTCTAGTTCAAATCTGGTCACAACTGGGCCTGGAAACACGCCCACAACTTTAACTTTAACTCTAAAATCAGCTAATTTTAGTTCAACTTGTCTGGATAGTATTTCTAATTCTTCTTCTGAATATCCAACAACTTGATGTTTTGGATCATCTAATAAAGTTAATGGAGGAAATTTGCTGGCTGGCAAGGTATCAAATAATTGCCCTTGTCTTTCTTTGACTACTCTTTTGCTTTCTGAAGGTTCTGGAGTAAAAGCTGGTTCTATGATGCGTGGTTCTCTACTCTCTTGAATGACGGCATCTATCTTTCTGACTTCTTCTCGATCATGTTTAGCTTTTTTACCTGCGCGCCAGTCTTTAAAATTTTCATATTTCAACTTTATCCATTCGATAAATTGAAAAGTCCATTTGCCTACAATATCAGCTGATTGAATCCATGACATACCCGTAAATAGGGTAGTACCAGCAAGAAATATAGCTGTTAAAATCAAGGTTGCGCCAATTGTGCCTAAACTCTCAAATAGCGTGCTGCCTACTACTTCACCAACAATCCCACCACCTGTGAAAATTGCGCCATTTGTATTTATATACATGTAGGCTAAAGCACAACCTGACAATAAAGCAGAAATAAATCCACCTGTTTTTATACCTGTATCTACCCAACTAACGTTAGAATCCACATCATGATTTTTATATACACGCCAACCTACAAAGGCCAATCCTAATGGAATAAGATATGATAAATAACCAACAAGATTTAATAATACATCAGCAAGAAATGCACCGCTAGAACCTCCATAGTTATGTGTAACAGATGTTTCTGATGCTGAAAAAGGCCCTGAATCATCAGGGTGATAACTAAACAAAGATATCAGAACATAAGCGGCAATAGGGATAATAAGAAAGAAAAGACTTTCTCTTACCCTGTTTCTAACATGTCCTGATATTTTGTTTTTTTGCATAAATGAATTATAACAGAGCTGGGTGTACTACTTTGCCATTTTCAACATTAATTCCTTTTTGCAATGATTCAACTTCTCTCCAACCATCTCTTGCAAGTCTTTGAACATACGGCAATATTGCAGCAGAAATTGCTTGAGTTGATGTGCGAGGTACTGAACCTGGCATATTTGTTACTGAAAAATGTATCACGCCATGTTTTACAAATGTCGGATTTTCCCATGTTGTAGGTTTAGTTGTTGCAACACAGCCACCTTGATCTACTGAAATATCAGCAATAACCGAACCAGGTTGCATGTTCTTAACCATTTCTTCAGAAATAACATGTGGAGCTTTAGCACCTGTGACCAATACTGCACCAATAACCAAATCTGCTTCAGACACTTCTTTTGCGACTGATTCTTCATAAGGATATAAAGCCGTTACATTAGCACCTAATGCCATCATTTCAGCTAATCTGTCTTGTCTCTTATCAAATACAATTACGTTAGCACCACCTCTCGCTGCTAATGCTGCTGAATTACCACCAGCTGCACCTGCCCCAAGTACCACAACTTTACCACGTTCTGTAGAGGGCAAACCACCTAATAGTACACCTTTGCCACCGGATGGCTGATGCAATAAATGTGTGCCAACTTGTGTCGCAATCATTCCAGCAATAATACTCATAGGGGCTAATAATGGTAATGAACCATCCGCTTCTTCAACAGTTTCAAAAGCGATTCCTGTTAAGCCAATATCTAACAATTCTTGTGTTAATTGTGGCTCTGCAGCTAAATGTAGATAACAGAATAACAAGTGGTCCTTTCTTAAATGTTTTAAATCACCAGCAATTGGTTCTTTAACTTTGACAATCATTTCACCTTTAGCATATAGGTCGGCTGCGTCAGTAGCGATGTTAACTCCAACTTTAGTGTAATCTTCATCACTAAATCCACTTTTAATTCCCGCATTAGTTTCAATATAAACTTCGTGCCCTGATTTTACTAAATCAGCTGCTGCTGCTGGTACTAAGGCTACTCGCCCTTCTAATACTTTCGTTTCTTTAGGTATGCCTATACGCATTTTATGTCCCCTAACAATGGTTTAAAAAATTGAGTTCATTTTATCCGAAAATACAACTTTGTAACTATTATTACTTGTTTTTTTAACGCAATATTCATTGAATATTCAGTATTCAACATTATAATCTATTTTAAGCATTGATTCTGTTGAACAGTGACTTATGCAATTTATTAATTACAAGAGGACTTGATCTGTGAATCGACAGGTACCTAAAAAATATACCATCATTGGTGATGGTAAAATGGCGAAGCATATTATTCACTATTTCAATATACTTGGGATAGATTGTAATCAATGGCATCGTCAACAATCACATCAAATATTACAAAAAACTGTTGTTGATTCAGATTATATTTTATTACTTATTTCTGATGATGCAATTGATACATTCACTCAAGAACACTCTTATCTACAGAGAAAAACACTAATTCATTTTTCTGGAAGCTTAATCTCTGAAAATGCTTTTGGTTGTCACCCTTTGATGACGTTTGGCGATTCTTTATATGATTTAAGCATTTATAAATCTATGCCTTTTGTTTGTGATGACAATGTAGATTTCAAATCATTATTCCCTCAATTAAACAATACTTTTTTTAACCTAGAACGGAGTCACAAAGCTTATTATCATGCTCTTTGTGTTATAGCTGGAAACTTCAGCCAAACTTTAATGCGAGATTCTAGCCAACTACTTACTAATAACTTTAACTTACCTAAAGATATCTTACATCCTTATCTTTTACAAAATGTAAAAAACTTTATTGCCAATTCGAATCAATCAATTACAGGGCCAATTCAACGAAATGATAGTAAAACAATCAACTCGCATTTACTTGCAATTAAAGATCAACCTTTAGAAGGGCTCTATCTGAGTTTTCTTCGACATGCCAACTTATTAGGGAGCATTACTCATGAATATTAATACACTTAATCAACTTAAATCAGACAATATAAAAATATCCATGCTAACTTGTTATGATTATACTTCTGCAAAAATCATTAACAAATCTAATGTCGATATGATATTGGTTGGAGATTCCGCAGCGATGGTTATGCATGGTCATAATTCTACATTACCTATTGATATTAATACCATGTCCACACATATTTCTGCAGTTAGTAAAGGCGCTCCAGATAAATTTATAGTAGGAGATTTACCATTTATGTCCTATCGAAAATCACTTAATGAAAACATGAATGCAGTTGAACAAATTATGAAAGCTGGTGCTCATGCTGTAAAGTTAGAAGGATTAAATGGCAATAAAAAATTAATACGCCATATTGTCAATTCTGGAGTCCCAGTTATGGGCCATTTAGGGTTAACGCCTCAATCTGTCAATTCCCTTGGTGGTTATAGAGTTCAAGGGAAAAATGATGAAACTCAATCTAAGATAATGTCAGATGCGCTCGGCTTACAAGAAGCTGGATGTTTTTCTTTAGTGTTAGAATGCGTTCCTTTTTCTTTTGCTAAAAAAATAACAAAATCATTGGATGTAATAACTATAGGCATAGGAGCTGGACATGATACTGATGGCCAAGTATTAGTTTTACAGGATATGTTAGGCATGTCATCTGAATTTAAACCTAAATTTGTACGAAAATATATCGACTCAGAAGAATTGTTTTTAAAAGCCTTTAATGCTTATGATAATGATGTAAAATCTAGCCATTTCCCAAGTGAAAAGGAAAGTTACTTATGAGAATTATTAATAACATAAAAGAATTTATTAATTACCGACAATCAATTAATAAATCTCAGATTGGCTTTATTCCAACAATGGGTGCTTTACATGCAGGACATATGTCATTAATTGAAATGACTAAGGCAGATTCACTAGTAACAATCGTTAGTATATTTGTCAACCCAACGCAATTTGATAATAAAAATGACTTAAATAATTACCCTGATCTACTTAACAATGATTTAGAAAAACTTAAATTAGCAGGAGTTGATTGTGTATTTTTACCAAATTTTGAACAAATATATCCAGATAATTATAATTATTCTGTAACTGAAAAACTATTAAGTAAAAAATTTTGTGGAGCACATAGGTTGGGACATTTTGATGGAGTATTAACCATTGTGTTGAAATTATTCAATATCGTACAACCTAACAAAGCTTATTTTGGTCAAAAAGACTACCAACAATTAACTTTAATTAAGCAAATGATCGCTGCCTTTTTTATGCCTGTTGAAATTATAGCAGGCTCTACCATAAGAGAAAAAGATGGCCTTGCTATGAGCTCACGTAACTTAAACCTTACAAAAAAAGAACGTCAAATTGCACCTAAATTATATCAAATTATTACATCAAGTTTATCCCTTAAAAATATGAAAATAGAGCTTGAGAACAATGGATTTAAAGTAGATTATTTAGAAGTGTTAAATGACCACCTTCTAGTGGCAGCATTTTTAGGAAAAGTAAGATTAATTGACAATGTTAAAATAGAAAAACAGGGACTAGCTGCATGAATATATTATTAATGATGTCTGGTTCAATTGCATCCGCTAAAGTTACTGGATTAATATCCCTTTGGATTAAAGCAGGACATGAAGTTAAAGTTGTTTGTACACAAAGTGTTTTTGAATTTGTAGGTAAAGCTACATTAGAGGGATTAAGTAATAACCCTGTTTTATCATCTGTATTTGAAGAAAATAACATGATGGAACATGTTCACTTAAGCCGCTGGGCTGACAAAATAGTTTTAGCTCCCGCCACAGCTAATATTATTAATAAACTTGTAGTTGGTATTGCTGATGACCTTGTAACGACAACATGGATAGCAGCAATGGAACTCGGAAAACCCATGTACATTGTACCAGCTATGAACTCTATGATGTGGCACTACCCAGCAACTAGAAATTCAATAAAAATATTAAAGGAATGGAACATTAATATATTAATGCCTCAGAAAGGCGAATTAGCCTGTGGAGAAACCGGGGCAGGCCGATTAATGGAAGTAGAAGATATAAACCAATCACTTTTTATGAATCATAATAATAAACAGATTTTAATTTCTGCTGGATGCACTAGAGAATATATTGATGGTGTTCGTTATATCGGTAATTTAAGTTCTGGAAAAACTGGTGCTCAAATTGCTGATTATTTTACTAAAAAAGGATATCAGGTCACTTGGTTAGGCGCAAAAAGTGCTATACAGCCAAAATTAAATTGTATAAAAGTTTCATATGAAACTTTTAATGATTTATCAGATAAATTAAAATCACTTTTAAATAACAACCATTTTGACTTAATTATACATGCTGCTGCTATTAGTGATTATTCAATTACTAGTGTTAAAATAAATAATCAAGATGTAATTGCAAGTCGCGAATTGAAATTACCTACATCTGATAATATGGAATTATTACTTAAAAAGAATCCGAAATTAATTAGTAAACTTAAAATATGGTCAAAAAATATAGATGTAAAAGTTATTGCTTTTAAATTAACGAATACATTGGAATTAAATATTCAAAAATTAGCAGTTGATAAATTACTCAATCAAAATTGTATAGATTTTGTAGCACATAATGATTTATCTGAAATATCTGACCATTCTCATTCATTCACACTTTATACTGATAACACTCATAATGTTAAATGTAAAACTATATTAGAATTATCCGAAAATATTGAATTACTGAATACAAATTTACATTTAGGAGAAAAATTATCATGATGTTATGTCTAGATATTGGTAATAGCCATATGCACGGAGGTGTTTTTGTCAAAGATAAATTACAGTTCCAATTTAGAAAAGCTTCCCAAACAGGATCTTCATCAGATGAATTTGGAATATTTTTGCGCTCTGTATTGCGCGAAAACTCAATTGATCCAACTACGATTAAGTCAATTGCCTTATGTACAGTAGTACCAGAAGTTCTCTACTCCATATCTGCAGCTTGTCAAAAATATTTTGGATTAGATCCTTTTATACTTCAAGCTGGAGTTAAAACAGGACTACAAATTGCTTATAAAAACCCACAGGATGTTGGTACTGATAGAATTGCTAATGCAATTGCTGTTACTCATCTTTACCCAAATCAAAATGTCATTATCATTGACTTAGGTACAGCCACAACTTTTTGTTCAGTATCTAATAGTAAACAATATATGGGTGGCGTCATACTTCCTGGTTTAAAAATGTCTATGTCTGCTTTAGCTTCAGGAACTTCTAAACTTGGGTCAGTAGAAATAATTGAAAAACAAACAACTTTAGGCAAAACAACTAATGATAGTATCCAATCAGGATTATATTACGGTTCATTGGGAGCAATGAAAGAAATAATTAACAACCTTAAACAGCAAACTTTTAATGGAGTTAAGCCGCTTATTATAGGTACTGGAGGCTTTACATCGATCTACCGTAATGCTGGTATATTTGATGAAATCGTTTCCGACCTTGTTTTGAAAGGTTTATATATGGCTAATAATTTAAACAAATAACTAGTTAACTAAGCA
>Ga0209345_10002668_pt1 | contig 19333 bp, 21 predicted proteins | sample Cruoilmetagenom7_FD_187294 | JGI IMG/M metagenome (GOLD analysis project Ga0209345, IMG submission 187294) | Oil polluted marine microbial communities from Coal Oil Point, Santa Barbara, California, USA - Sample 7 (SPAdes) (version 2) | ecosystem: Environmental > Aquatic > Marine > Oil seeps ... | reverse complement strand
AATTTCTTAAACGCAGAGTGAGAATTCCTTACTACATTTTAAAACAAGCCTCTCTTCGCACATCTGTAAAAGAGGATGATATTTTAGAGTACCTAGAGTCTATAAGCTATAACTTGGACAGTAAGGCGAAACTTGGACTTAAAAAGTTTTACGCTCTTGCTAAGACTCTTTGAGAATTGTTGCTAACTCTTTTTTATAAGCTTTAATATTAAAATCTTTCATCTGTGATGAACCACTCTCAACTGCAGCTTTTGCCACAGCACTGGATATTTCAACTATAAGTCTCTTATCAAAAGGTTTTGGGATGAGATAATCTTTTCCAAATTTGAGTTTTTTACCGTAGATTTTGTTGATTTCCTCTGGAACATCTTGCATTGCTAAAAGAGCAAGCGCTTTAGAAGCTGCTAACTTCATCTCCATATTTATCTCTGTGGCTCTAACATCCATCGCTCCACGAAATATAAATGGAAAGCCTAAAACATTGTTTACTTGGTTATCAAAGTCGGTTCTACCAGTTGCAACAATAGCATCAGGTCTCACAGCTTTTATCTCATCTGGAAAAATTTCAGGTGTAGGGTTTGCTAGTGCAAATATTACTGGATCTTTATCCATTAATTTTACATCTTCAACGGTAAATGAACCTGGTTTAGAAAGACCTACGATAACATCAGCATTTTCAAAAATCTCTTGATGAGAGATATAGCTCTTTGCAGCAAACTCTCTTTTGAACTCATTTAAATCACTTCTTCCATCATAGATGAGTCCACGTGAATCGAGCATATATATTTCGTCTGCACCAAGTTCACGGTAGAGTCTTGCACAAGAGATAGCTGCAGCTCCAGCTCCAACAACTACAATTTTTAGGTGCTGAGTATATTTTCCAGTGACTTTACATGCGTTTATGATTCCAGCTGCAGATATAACAGCCGTACCGTGTTGGTCATCATGCATAACTGGAATATCAAGCTCTTCAACTAAGCGACGCTCAATCTCAAAACACTCAGGAGCTTTTATGTCTTCTAGGTTAATTCCACCAAAAGTTGGAGCGATTGCAGAGACTACATCACAAAATCTGTCAACACTCTCAGTATCAACCTCTATATCAAAGCTGTCAATACCCGAGAAGTTTTTAAAGAGAACGCCTTTGCCTTCCATTACAGGCTTTGAAGCGAGTGCCCCGATGTTACCAAGACCAAGAACCGCAGTTCCGTTTGAGATAACTGCAACAAGATTACTCTTTGCTGTGTATTTGTAGGCATCTTCTGGATTTTTCTCAATTGCCAAACATGGAACGGCAACACCGGGAGTGTATGCTAGTGAGAGATCTTTTTGAGTAGCGACAGGTTTTGTGGTCTCTACTGAGATTTTCCCAGGTTTAGGAAGTTCATGATAGTCAAGAGCTTCTTGATCTGTGACAGATATTTTAGACATTATAAGTCCTTAAAAAGTTTTCGCAATAATAGCTAAAAGCTTCTTTAAATCTTATGTAGATAAAGGACGCTTGTACCTTCTGCATTGTAGTATATTCCAAGAGAGTTACTTCTAGAGACAAAAACACCACGACCATTAAAGGTTTTAGAGTTTCTAAATATTTCACTTAGTATTTGAGTATCAAAACCTTCTCCCTCATCTGTGATTTGAGTGATTATAAAAGAAGAGTCTATACATTTTAGTTGACTGACTTTTACACTTATTTTTTTACTGCAAGCAGCTTCTTTACTCTTTAGAGTTTCAAAGTAAGTATCATCATCTAAAAGTTTGTGTTTTGTCTTAGAGTCAATTCCCAAGCTACCATGCTCATAAGCATTCATATAGAGTTCAGTAAAAACTAAACCGGCTTGATATACTGTTTTGGTGTCATAATTATAATCACTCCATAGCTCTTCATACCACTTACTTGCACGTTCAAAATCCTCTAAAGTAGAGTTAAAGTCTTTCTCATAACTCACTGCTTCTTCAAATGGTATACGGTTTATAAAAATAAGTGTAATGTCATCTTCAGCTTCATCAACTCTTTCAAAAAACTTTCTTTTTAAACTCTCTCTTGTAAAACTGTTTTTGAAATCATCTTCTATATAATTTGCATATGTATCTGTGCCGTTAGAGGTCATGTTCTCAACCATACCATCACTGAAAAATAGAAATTTTTCTATATCTTTTACACTGTATTCATCTATTTTATAGTCTCGCTGGTATTTAGACATAGGAGGGTTGTTTGATTTGATTTTTTTAATATTACGCCCTCTGTCTTGCATTAGAGATGCAGGCATTGCGAACTTGGCGCAAGAGAGAGTGTCATACGCTGTATCAAAAAGTATATAGTCAACTGCTACAGCTTCCTCCTCTAGAAGAATAGGCTTCATATAGGCCATAGATTCTTTGATGAGTATATCTAAAGAGAAGCTATCATGCTCAATCATCTTATCTATAATATGATTGATAAATGAGGTCATAATCATGGCAGTCAATGAGGCTGATAGACCTTTACCCATTCCATCGACTATAAGATAAAATGTTCTATGATTATCTATACGACGAGCCGTATAAGCATCACCGCTAATTAAGTCAAGAGGTTGATATAAAAAGTCGACTAAGGTAACATGTTCAGAGTCTATCATCTGATAGTAAAAATCATTTCTAAGAATATTTAACTCTTTTGCAAAAGCTAAATCTTCTTGGTATGAGTTATATTTATGTTTCTCTTGAAGCTCTTGGAGACTCTTTTCTTTTTCTAACACCTTGAGTATTTATCTATATTGTAAATTTAGAGAGTTCAGATTTGAGTTTCTGAGCATCATTTGTTAATGAACTTGAAACATTTTCTACGTTCTCTCTATGTGTAACATTTTTCTCTGAAATCACAATAACTTCATCCATATGAGATATAAGTTCTTTAGTTTTTGTTGCAATGTAAATACTCTGATTCATTACATCTTTTGATTGATCTGTAGTACCTAAAAGCTTCTCTTTAGTCTCTTCAGATGATACTATTAACTCTTGTGCTGAGTCTGAGATTGTACGCATACTTTGTGAAGTTTGATCAGTCTCTTCAGAGATTTCAACAACATTTTGTGTGATAAGATTAACATTTGCACTAATTTCACTGAGAGATTTTTGAGTTCTTTCAGCCAACTTTCTTACCTCATCTGCAACAACAGCAAAACCACGTCCATGTTCACCTGCACGAGCCGCTTCAATAGCTGCGTTTAGAGCAAGTAGGTTTGTCTGGTCTGCGACATCTGAGATGATAGAGAGAACATCTTTAATGTTTTTAGCCTGCTCTGTAAGCGAAGAGACTTTTGTTACTAACTCTTCTTGGCGATGAGTACCACTTTCAATATCTGAAACAACAGAGCTAAGTTTACCCACAAAGCCATCTAATACATTAAATGTTTTATCCAAGTCTTCAGATACTGTAATTGAAGCATGTTCAACATCATCAAGTCTCTCTCCAACCTCAGCAACAAGCACATTAATAGATTGAATTCTTTCATCAACAACTGCTCCATTACTAGCAAGTTCACTAACGACTCCATTGAGTTTTTGACTCTCAGTAGATGTGGCAGAAGATACACTTTGTGAGTGTTCAACTGTGGCTCTAAACGCACTAACCATATCTTGCAGAGCACCTGCGATGTGTGCAATTTCATCACGACCTTCAACTCTCACTTCATGAGTTAAATCAAGCTTACTAGATACATGCTTGATGTTTTCTAGAGTTTTACTTACATTTTTGTTAATGCCTCTACTAACTAAAACTAGTACACTTGTTAAGAATATAGCAAATGCAGCATAGCCCGTGATTGATATGATAGCACTTGTTTTAGAATCACTTTCAACCTCTTTAAGAAGGTGTGTGTTTTGGATTGCAAGCTCATCATCAACAGCTTTTAAGAGATTGATTTTTTTAGTGATTGTTTGAAACCAGTGTACACTGTCTATACCAAACCCACCTTCAGTTGATTTAGTAATAGCTGTATTTCTCATGCTGTTAACCTCATCCACAACTGGAGATTTCATTTTGGCTTTGTAAAAAGCTTCAGATTCATCAGAAGCCATACTTAAAAATGAATCCATATAAGCATTTTGCTCAGCAATAAGAGTAATAAGCTTTGCAAACATACCAGGACCAAATTTGTCAGCAGCGAATGTTCCACTCAGTACTGCTCTCTCTATTCCGGCTCTCTCTTTAGACTTTAAGAAATTAGTATATGCATCGAGTGCTTTAACTAGTTCCTGTGTATCTGCTAGTTTTGCAGTTAGTGATACGATTTTAAGGATTTTTGCATTCATCTTTGTATAGTAAGTAACTTCATCTTTAACACTTATGCTTAAAGAATCAACTCTATCTCTAATCGTGTTAACTTTACTCATGTCAGCTTTAAATGCAGATATTTCCTGCTGCAGTGTTTGTGGAAATGTACTTAAATCAAGTGTATTGATATACTCTGTTAGTTCAGCATTTTTTGTAGTTGTAAGAACTCTCTGCTTTGGAAGTATCTCCGTAAATTTTGTTCCTTTGGATCCAAGAAAACCTGCACTGGCACCTCTCTCTTTCTGCGTTTCATGAATCAAGTGACTCAGTTTTATAGAGAGGACATTAAGCTCTTTTGCTTGATTGATAACTGTGCTTTCAGATGAAGCCTTAATAATTGTTAAAAGTATAATGATGAGCGAAAATGCTACAACTAATAGATTTACGAGGTTTAACTTACTTTTGATTGTCATGACTATTTCCTTTTTGCCTTAAATGTAGCTGTCAGGTTTAAGTCTTCAAGTAGATGCATCAACTGCTCATTACCAATATTCATGTTTAAATCAATAGAGTCTTTTAAGACAAGTTTATTGAGATAGCCAATTACAGAAGAGGTGATTGAGATGGAATCTTGAATATCAAGAGTGATAGTTGAGCTTGAGTTTTTTACCGAATCCATCGTCGACTTGATAGTTTGAAAGTCATTAATACTTTTGATGTTTCCCGTGATTGTCACTATATTTGAAGATGATGAGATATTCATACATAAACCTTATTGTAAATTTTTAGTTACTTATCATAGCTAAAATTATTTTAAATTACTAAGTTTTTGCATCCATTCTTTCATTTTTTGCTCATAACCTATATCTTTTAATTCAAGAAACTTAATTGTCTTTGAAAGATAATTTTGTTTTATATATCCATTATAATCATGAGGGTTTAAATAGCCATTGTTTTGCTGCTTGATATTACTTGGAATCTCTAAGATATTACCACTTTTAACAGACTCTATGGCGGCATTTATTGCTAAGTATGAAGAGTTTGATTTTGGAGAAGCACAGAGATATACTACAGCTTGAGCTAAGATGATTCTAGCTTCAGGATAACCTATCTTGCTGACACTAGTCATAGTAGATGTTGTGAGTGTTAGAGCTTGAGGATTTGCGTTTCCGACATCTTCACTAGCTAAAATCACAAGTCTTCTCGCTATAAAATCAGCACTCTCACCACCCTCAATAAGACGAGCAAGATAATAGATAGCTGCATCAGCATCTGACCCCCTGATAGATTTAATCAGAGCAGATGTTAAATCGTAATGAACACCAGCCTCACTACTACCAGTTTGCAGTGCATTTGGACGAAGTGATTTTAGGTTTTCTAAGCTAATGTTTGTGTCAAGGTTTGAAGCAAACTCTAAAAGCTTTAACATTGCACGAGCATCACCACCGCTAGTTGCCACTAAATACTCTTTTACTTCATTATCACAACTAAGTTTAGCTGAGGAAACAGCTCTCTCTAAAAGAGTTGTAAGAGCTGCGTTTGAGATATGTTTTAGCTCGAAAAGCATTGAACGTGAGCGTATTGCAGATGTAAGTGAAAAGAAAGGGTTTTCGGTTGATGCACCTATGATTAAAACGCTGTTGTTTTCCATGACCGGAAGAAGAACTTCTTGTTGATTCTTTGCAAGCCGATGAACTTCATCTATAAAAATAAGTGGTTTTTGGAGTGTGTTTTTGTATTGGTCAAATATTTTACGAAGTTGGTCTATCTTGAGTGAAGTTGCATTAAATTCATAAAAAGGCAGATCCATAGTTTTTGCGATGATACGAGCTATGGATGTTTTTCCGCATCCAGCAGGACCCCAGATAAAGCTATGACCTAAAACACCTTTTTCACACAGAGTACGTAGAGGTGCATTTGGCCCACTTAGGTGTTCTTGTCCAACTAAATCATCAAATAGAGTAGGGCGTAAGAGCTGTGTAAAGTCACTCAACTTATTTTTTGCCTTTATTACCCGCTTTTTCACGAGTGAGTTTTTCCTCAGCCTTCATGAATGTAAAGAGTGCTGAGTACTCACTTCTAGTTAAAAATCTTGATTTTCCAGTTGGGAGGTTGTTGAGCTCTATCTCTGCAAAACTAAGACGTTTAAGATCAGCTACTTCAGTACCAAAGTGAGCAAAGAATCTTCTGATTTCACGATTTTGTCCCTCAGAAATTGCTATTTTTAAAACAGAGTAGTTGTGCTCATTTTTTTGAACCTTGTAAGCAATGAATGGCGCAAAAGTCATAGATGTAACTTTAGAGTGGGAATGCCCACCAGCAGTTGCATCGGCTAACTCTAGACCATTAAGCATCGCAGCTTCCATCTCAGCTGTAATCTCACCTTTGATTTTCACCTTGTAGATTCTTTCTAATCCTGAGTTCATTAGAGCAGTTGCCACTTTTGAAGCATCAGTTAAAAGTAAAACACCTTCTGTTGCGTAATCCAGTCGCCCAACAGGAATGAAGTGTTTGTACTTAGACCCAAGAGTATCATAGATAGTTTTTCTTCCACGTGGATCACTCTTTGTTACAAGCTCACCCTTTGGTTTATTATAAACTATTACAGTGTATTTATCTCTTGGTGTTATCTGTTTTCCGCTCACGTAAACGATTACTTCTTTTTCATCGACTTGTGTAGCAGGGTTCTCCTGAATCTCACCATCAACTCTCACGTAACCATCTTGAATAGCTTTGTCTGCTTCTCTTCTTGAGTAGCTTGAGTGGTGAGCGATATATTTATTTAATCTCATCATCATAGTGTTATGATATTCCTTTTTCTATGAGCGTGTGAATATGCAGCACGCCTTTAATGTTTTTATTTTTATCTGTAATTACTAAAAGTTGTATCTTTTTCTCTTCTATCAAAACAAGTGCCTCACTTGCCAGCATATCTTCATCTTCACATGTCATAGGATTCATAGTTGCATATTTTAAAACACTCTCTTCAAGTGAAAAGTCATCTTGTAAAAGTGCACGACGGATGTCTCCATCACTTACAAGTGCTATAAGTTTTTTATTTTCATCAGTTACTAAAACAGTACCTAAACGTCCCTCACTTATTTTGAGTATCGCGTCTTTAACTTTTGTCTTTTTATCTACAATTGGCAGATTTTTTGTCTGCATCAGGTTTGATACTTTTACAAAGAGCTGTTTGCCTAAAGCTCCACCAGGATGGAACGAAGCAAAGTCACTTTTTTTAAAATCTCTTGCCCTCATCAAACAGACTGCAAGTGCATCACCAAGTGCTAAAGTCAAAGTAGTTGAACTTGTAGGAGCGATGTCAAGTGGACAAGCCTCTTTTTCAACAACTACATCAATAACCAAGTCACTATGCTGACCAAGAGTAGAGTTTCTATCTCTTGTCATACCAATAAGTGGAGTTCCAAAACGTTTGATATGCGGCAAAATTGAGCTAAGCTCCTCACTCTCACCGCTATAGCTAATTGCGATAACTACATCATTTGGACTAATCATACCAAGGTCACCGTGAAGTGCTTCAGTTGGATGAAGGAAAAAACTAGGCGTACCAGTTGAAGCAAAAGTCGCAGCCATTTTAGCTCCAATAAGTCCACTTTTCCCAACACCTGTAACAACTAGTTTACCACTACACTTAAGAATAGTATCTACCGCTTTGTCAAAAACATCATCAATATTTTTTGCAGCCTCAATCAGAGTGTCTGCTTCGATATTTAAAGTCTCTTGTGCTATCTCTTTGTAATTCATAATGATATTATAGCGTTTTAGACTTCAAGTAGCTTAGTCATCATCTGACATCATGGCAAAGGCAAGGCGTTCTTTGAGTGACTTAAGTCCTTCTAGTGCACACGCTTCATCTATATCGCCACCAGGTGCACCACTCACACCAACTGCACCAAGGGTTGTGTCTCCTGATTTAATAGCTACTCCACCCTGCATCATTATGAGCCCATCAATATTGTTAAGTTCATGACGAATATCACTGCGTTTTGGAACAAAAGAGGAGGTGTCAATACCAGCCATAATTACCAGGTTGGCTTTTTGTCTAGAAATATCCATCGTAAAACGTGCGGCATGAGTATCTCTTAGTGCAACTTGAATGTTAGCGCTTCTGTCAACAACTACTGCACTTACCCAGTATCCTTTATCGCGACAAGACTCAACTGATTTCTTTGCTATCTCCATGGCTAAGTCCATGCTCATACGTGGTATTTTGACAACATCAGCACTAAAAAGCGTAGAGGTAGTGATGATTAAAAGCGCTATAATTTTGAGAGTTTTCATGTTTTTCCTTTGTGTTTTTTGAGATTATAGTGAAAATATTGTACACTGTTTTATTAAATAATATAATAAATAAACATTTGTTTTTTAAAGAAAAAGGGAGATGATATGCAAAAACTTTTTGATGAGGTAAGTTCACTAGATAAACGATGTTATGATGAGTTTGGACTGAGTGAAGATATTTTGATGGAGCATGCCGCTAATGGTATGGCAGACTTTATTCGTCAAAAATTTATCAAAAATTCTAAAATTATAGTTGTTTGCGGGAGTGGAAACAATGGTGCAGATGGAATTACTTTAGCCCGTCTGCTTCATGCTGATTACGATGTTCGTATATTTTTTGTCAAAGAGCCAAAATCTGCTATGTCAATTCTTCAAAACGCACGAGCTCGTGCTATAGGTGTAAAGGTAACCATAGAACTTAATAATTGTGATGTACTAGTTGACGCAATTGTAGGAACCGGTTTTAAAGGTGCGTTTAATTATGAAGCAAACGCAGTGATGCAGACTATGAACAGACTCAAAGCATATAAAATTGCTTGTGATATTCCATCTGGTTTAAAAGCTAATGGTCAGTGTGATGAAAATACTTTTATTGCAGATATCTCTTTAACTATGGGCGCACTGAAAAAATCAATGTTTAGTGACAGTGCAAAAGAGTATGTAGGTGAGATAAAAGTTTTAGACTTAGGAGTTACAAGAGCTGTCTATGAGAGACCATCAAAATGGCATACACTCGACATAGCTGATTTAGAGCTTCCATATAGAAATCAAAAAAACACTCATAAAGGAAGTTACGGGCACCTTGCAATTCCATGTGGAAACAAACATGGAGCAAGTATGATGAGTGGACTCTCTGCTTTAAAGTTTGGGAGTGGCTTGGTAACGCTTGTAAGTTTCCAAGAGCCTTACAATATGCCCTGTGCTTTAATGCATTCACAAGCAAGACCATCAAATGCAACTGCACTCGCTTGTGGAATGGGACTGGGAATTGACTATTGTTCTGAAGACCTCAGTAGATTTTTGGATAATACACTTCCTATGATTGTTGATGCAGATATCTTCAGTATGGGTATTGTATTAGAAATTTTAAAACGAGAAAATTTAGTTATAACTCCGCATCCAAAAGAGTTTGTCTCTCTTTTACATATGACAGGTGTAGCAGACGTGAGTATTAAAGAGTTACAAGATAATCGCTTTAAATATAGTGAAGAGTTTTGTAAGAGATATCCAAATGTAACACTTCTTTTAAAAGGTGCAAATGTAATAATTGGTAAAGGTGATGAGTTTTTTGTAAATCCTCACGGTACTTCAGCCTTGGCAAAAGGTGGAAGTGGTGACGTTCTGAGTGGTTTAGTTGGGGCACTTCTCGCCCAAGGATATACAGCACTTGACGCAGCAATTAATGCTTCTTTGGCACATACTAAATTGGTACAAAACTATCAAGGTGCTGATTTTTCTCTTACACCAGATGATTTAATAGCAGGAATTGGCAACTTATAAGATTGCTTATGCTATAAATCAAATAATAATTATAAATATAGGATTTTAAGTGGATAATATACTAAGAATTGGAAAATATGAACTAGGCTCTCGTTTAATCGTTGGAAGTGGAAAGTATGACTCTTTTGAAACTACAAAAGAGGCAACACTTGCATCTGGAAGTGAACTTATTACAGTTGCTGTTCGTCGTCTGAATATTACAGACCCCGATAAAGAGAATCTTCGTGATACTTTTGCTGGTACAAATGTGAAATTTTTACCAAACTCTGCTGGTTGTATTACTGCTGAAGAAGCGATTACAACATTTAGACTTACACGTGAGGCTACGGGGATTGATTTAATCAAGTTAGAGGTTATCGGTGATACTGCTAAAACTCTTTATCCTGATGTTTTAGAGACTATAAAAGCGTGTGAAGTTCTTTCAAAAGAGGGTTTTACTATCATGGCTTACACTTCAGATGATCCAATCATGGCTAAGCGTTTAGAAGATGCGGGTGCTCATGCTATTATGCCTTTAGCTGCTCCTATTGGAAGTGGACTTGGGATTCAAAATCCATACAATGTTGCGTTTATTAAAGATGCTGTTGATTTGCCAGTTATCGTTGATGCAGGGATTGGTTGTGCAAGTGATGCAGCTTATGCGATGGAACTTGGAGCTGAGGGTGTATTAACAAATACTGCAATTGCTCAAGCTCAAAACCCAATGATAATGGCTGAGGCTATGAAGCACGCTGTAAAAGCTGGTAGAATGAGTTATTTAGCTGGAAGAATCCCTAAAAAACCTTATGCAACTGCATCAAGTCCAATAGACGGACTGATTCAGTTTTAAATTATCCTTCTAAGGCTCTTCTTTGAGGAGTCTTATTTAATGACAACCCTATTTCTACCGTTGTTTTTAGCTTTGTAAAGTGCCTCATCAACTCTTTTTAACAGACTCTCTTGAGACTCACTATATATATATTCACTCACACCTAATGATACAGTTTGCTGAGTAACATTGGTAAAGTCATGTAGCTCAACAGCTTCACGAATCTTTTCTGCAAGGATAGATGCTCTTAAAACAGTTGTGGATTGTAGTGTAATAATAAACTCTTCACCACCCCATCTTGCTATGAAGTCTCCATCTCTTGTTGCCTCTTTTAGTATTTGGGCTAACTCTATTAAGACACTGTCTCCGATATCATGACCGTAAGTATCATTAACAACTTTAAAGTAGTCGATATCTAAAAATATAATAGATAAAGGTCTCAGTGTTGTGTTAGCCAAAGATATCTCTTTTGCTAACACATCATCAAATTTACCTCGGTTAAAGAGTTGTGTTAATGAATCTTTTGAAGCTTTATTCTGCAGTATTTCTATGTTTTTCAACTCTTTTGTTATCTCATCAAATATAATAATATGCAGAATCCTATCCTCTATACTTATCTCTTTTACATGAGGTTTAAAATATCTATTTTGTCCATCAAACCTCATAAGTACTTTTAACCGTTTATTATGCTGCTCTTTTTGAAGATAGCTGATCCAATGTTCTTCATCCAGATAAGTAGATAAAAACTCATTGTCGTCTACTTGGACAAAGGCATCTGATACGTGTTCATGATTCTTTTTAAATTCCTCTAATGTGTGAACATTAAAGAAGTCAAGCATGGTTTTGTTTGCCAAAATAATCTCTGTACCATCTGAGACCATTAAAAAACTGAGGTCAGTATCAAGAACTTCTTGAAGCAACTGTTTTGTTGATGAAATCTCTTTCGTTCTTTTTATAATCTTGGCTTGAAGATGTTCGTTACTTTGAAACTGTTTATGTATGAGCCATAAAAGGCTAAAGAGCAAAAATATTAATAAGAGTCTTAATTCAAAGACCATATCTTTTATATATTGTACGACTTCTGCATAATTCGTACTATCAAGACTTATACTGATTCCACCTCTTATATCACCTAATATATATCCTTGATGTTCATGACATGGTAAACAAGCTTTTGTTGTTACAAGTCCACCCATATATCTAAAATCACTATCTTTATTTAGCTCGTAGTACTCTCGACTATCTGTAGACTCTATATATTTTAGGGCTCTTGTCTCGAATGCATCAGCTATGTTGTTAGGGTTGATAGGTAGTAGGCTTGTGATACGAAATTTAAAGTCTTTTAAAGAAGAGATTTCTGATAGCTGTCTTGTCATCCAAGCTGGATTGATTTTAACTAGAGTTTCTCCAGATTCCGTTTTAATTGTATTGTTTGGTAGATATGGATTTGGTTTTAAGTCATCTACAGGTCTTACAAATACTCCACCGTATTGTGCATTCCAAGCCCTGTTATTGATTTGGTCCTGAAAATGAGTTTGTGCTTTTTTAACTAGGGTATCTTTTTGAAATTCTATATTTTTATCTCTTAAAATAGAAGTTCCATAGATAATTGCGGCCAGTAGTATTAAAGCTCCACTATAGAGTAATACGTATTTATATTTTATGCTCATTAACTCCATTTTATCTCAGGGAGTTATAATTATTACTTAAATATCAATTTTTTTTGATAAGTGTGTCATGAGTAAAAGTTGACCCATCCCTTCAAAAAATTTATCGACTCCCATCTCTTTTGCATCTATTGATTTTTTTAAGGCTGTAAGAAAAACTAGTTGTGATTCATTTGAGGCTTTCATAAAAGTTTCTATAATGTATTTAAAACTTAGAGTATGTACTTTGTCATTTACCTCAAAATCTATCTCAGAGTTTATATCTATCCCCTCAGCAGTTAAAAGCTCTTCACACTTTTTTGCTATTTCATTCATTTTATAAAACACCCATAAGAGAGAGCATGACTACAAACATAGCTACTGGTGTAATATAGCGAAGTGAGAAGTACCAAGTATCAAAGGCGAAACCAAGTTGAGGTCTCATCACAGATTCAACTCTCTGTTTCTCAATTATAAAGCCTACAAAAACAGCCATGATAAGTCCACCAAGTGGAAGCATGATAGCTGCTGTAAAATAATCAACCCAGTCAAAGAAGTTTTTATCTCCCCACGTGAGAGCCTCTTTGTATCCGTCAATATTTGAGAGGAGGGCGATAATACCTATAAGGTAGAAGAAAAGCCCCATCGCAACAGAAGCTTTTAGTCTGCTCCATGAGAATCTATCTATAAAGTACTGCACCATTGGCTCAACCAAAGATACAGAAGAGGTAAGTCCGGCAAAAGCAAGTGCTATGAAAAATAGAATGGCGAAGATATTACCAATCATACCCATCTCATAAAATGCAGCAGGAAGTGAGATAAATACTAAACCAGGACCTTTTGCCGGACCTGAACCATACTGGTAAAGGAAAGTAAAGAGCATTAGTCCAGCAACGATAGCGATTGAAGTATCTAAAAATACAACCCAAAAGGCATTTTTAACAATGTTAGAGTCTTTTTCTAAGGATGCTGAGTAGGTCATAATCGCACCCATACCAAGACTAAGTGTAAAAAATGCATGACCAACAGCCATAACAAAAGCATCAGCATCTATTTTAGACCAATCTGGAGAGAACATGAAGCTCACTGCTTGAGTAAACGCACCTAGGGTTGTTGCATAGATGAACATACTACTAAGAATTATAATAAGTGCAGGCATGAGAATTAGGTTCATCTTTTCAATACCACCCTTGATACCCTTTGTCAGAACGTAGGTAATCCATATAAATGCAAGAGTATGGTAGAAGAGTTGTGTAAATATATCTGTATGAAGCATTGTATTGAAGACTGTTTCTGCCTCTTTCACCGTTGTAGGCAGAGATGTAAGTGAGGTGATTATATAGTTAAAAATCCATCCAATTACCACCGAGTAAAAAATCATAATAAAAAGACCGGCAAGCCCTTGAAAACCACCAAGTTTCCATATATTTTTATTTTTTGGTGCTAAATCTTCAAAAGAAGTCACTGTATCTTTTCTTCCCATATAGCCGATAAGCATCTCTGCAATCATAATTGAAAAGCCTATAAGTAGGACAGTTGCAAGATAAACTAGAACAAAGGCACCACCACCATATTCACCAGCTATATATGGAAATTTCCATATATTTCCAAGCCCAACAGCACTACCTGCTGCGGCTAAAATAAACCCTATCCTACTAAACCTAGCTATCTTCATATAATAATTTCCTATTTGTTGTGAAGCAATTATACTTAAAAACAAAAATATATAAAAGAATTAGCAAAAAACTATTGACATTTTGGAAGTTATTGACTATAATTCCGGCTCATTAATCAGCAGTAGTGTTTGATTTTTGCGTAGGTCGGGGTGTAGCTCAGTATGGTTAGAGTACCTGGTTTGGGACCAGGGGGCCGAAGGTTCGAGTCCTTTCACCCCGACCACTTTTAAATTACAAGATTTATATTTAGACTTAACATGGTGGGATTAGCTCAGCTGGTTAGAGCACTGGTTTGTGGTGCCGGGGGTCGCGGGTTCGAATCCCGTATCCCACCCCATAATTTTAAAATATAAAACAAATATAATAATAACTAATATCGTAAGCGTTCGTGGCTCAACTGGATAGAGTTTCGGATTTCGGCTCCGAGGGTTATAGGTTCGAATCCTATCGGGCGTACCACCTTAAGAGATATATGCCTCCTTAGCTCAGCTGGATAGAGCAACGCCCTTCTAAGGCGTAGGCCAGACGTTCGAATCGTCTAGGGGGTACCACTTAACGAAATATTATGTTATGATGTCAGAAGTGACAATAAATACTCTATAACGTGCGCGGATGTGGTGAAATTGGTAGACACGCCAGACTTAGGATCTGGTGCCGCAAGGTGTGAAGGTTCAAGTCCTTTCATCCGCACCATCGACAAAACTTCAATAATCAAAAAATTACAAACTACACTTTTTAATCTGATGTAGTAAAATCTTCAATTTTATATAACTCGTTTTTAAATATTTCATAACTGCCCCCATACTTTTAGAGTTGATTTTATGATTTTTACATAAAAACCTCTTTCAAGCTAAAAATATGACAGATTGCAAAAATTAATTAAACTCTTTTCAACCTAAGCATTGATGGGTCTTCAACACCAACAAATATTAAATACTCATGATCTTGTTTAGCAGATGTTTTATATTCAGGGTCAAATTTATAAGTTAAATCCATATTTTCTAAAAACTTTCTTATTAAATCAACAGTGCTCATACTAGGAGTCGATATTTTTAAAACTTTATCACCTAAATAGCCTGTAAATGTTTCTATGTGATCTATATCTAATTCGATTGCATACTTTATAACTTTTTTCATTTCTGGAAGTATCATAATATTCCTTATATTTATTATTATCAATTGTATCATAATTTATTTTATTTGGTGATTTAAAATAGGTTTTTATTCAACTCTATATAATGATATAATGGTTCGATGAAATTAAAGGGGATTTTAAATATGGCGAAGATACTAGGAGTAGTTTTAATAGGGGTTTATCTCGTGTGGTTTTTTACAGTACAGGCTGTAAGTGTATCTACTGAGGATGTTTCTGAACAAGAAATAGGTATGATGGAAAATTCAAAAACAGAGCTTCATTTAACTCAAACAGGGATGCATGACACTATTGTAAATGTAGCAGAAAAAGAGGGATGGAATACAACAGAGTTTAAAAGTAATGCTTTAATAGCTGAAAAAATGATGGAGGAAAACTCTATATCTGTAATTATTACATTTTCAAAATCTGAATTTTTTATCTCACCGGAAAACATTGATTTACAAAATGCTATCAACAGTACTTTAGGTATTTAGCAGTGTTTATTGAAATGGCATTTTTGCCATGATAACCTCTTGTTGATCGACATACTGTTGACAATCAAGACCACCAAGTTTACTGCAGGTCTGTTGCCATAGCTTAGAGTGTCCATTATCTTTAGTATGAAGATAACCCTGCTTGAACAACAGTGCGTGAGCATACTCATGTGCTATAACACTATCAACCATATAATCCATACTTTCTTGCATGACTTTTTTGTTAAGATAAATTTTTATCTCTCCATTTTCAAAAGAGGTTAGACCATATAACCTTCCTTGAAATTTATCTGTAATGATGAGTGGAAACTTGAACGCATAGCCATAACCCTTTTGCATATGGTAAAGTACTTCTTGTTCTTTATCTAAGATTCGCTGTTTGTAGCTATGGGGAATATCATTATTCTTAAAGGAGTAGTTACTGTAGTAGTTGTTCCCAAGAAAGAGCAGGGCAACAAGAATAATGCCAATAAAGATAATTTCTAGTTTTTTTGTAAACACAGTTTTTTACAATCCTAACTCTTGCTTGCAACGCACACAATGCGATGACTCAGGAACTAAGATTAATCTTGCAAACAATATATCTTCTTCACACTCTATGCAGACACCATAATCTTCTTTATCGACTTTTTTGGAAGCATACGTGAGCTTATTAAGCCTGATTCTGGCTTCACCCAGAGCATGCTCATTTACTTGTTGTTCCTGTATCATCTCTTGACGTGTCAGCCTCCCGATAGAACAATCCGGTGCAATAGGTTTAGTCTTTTCTTCTAACTCAAATATTTCATGTTTGAGTGCATCTATATAAGTATGAATCTGAGTTTTAATTTCTTGTCGCTGCTCTAAGTTCATAGGAGATTAAGACCTTGTTTATCGATAGAGCACTTGAAGCTCATCATATTTAGCTTTATTACTTTTACAGAAGTTATCTCTACCAGCTTTTTTCATTTTTTGATAGCTATCACCTAAGACTTCACTATTTAACTTTTTCATATCATCATCACTGAACATCTCTGTACAGTTTTGATTTCCAAACTCTTTACGTATAGCAGAAGATATATGCTTATCAAACTTACAACTGTTTTCTAAATAAAAATTAAAAATGGCACTTTTAAATAACTCTTCACACTTTGCTTTGTCTGCTCCATATAGATTTATACTAAAGAGTATAAAAATCACTAAAATCATCTTTCTCATTACTGTCCTTGTTGCCTAATATAGCGTGCTTTCATAATTAACTTATCCATTCCATATGGGTCAGTAACATTAAAGTAGATGTTTCCATCACTCATTATCGCAATGCCTTCGCCTCTTTCTATAGTTTCCTCACCATTATAGTAGTCTTTGTTTGGTACTCAAGTAAGTATGAGTTTCCAGCAATAATATTGAAGCTTTTTAACTCCTCTTGTGTATGCGGTCTAAAAGCCATATCTTCATCTCCTTTGAAATGTATTGCTAAAGATGATATTTACCTCTAACACACCTAACATAGCACCTGCCATTTTTGTTAGTATGATATGTTTGACCATTTTTAAAATCAATGTTAAATACATATATAATGTTTCGGGAGATATTTGGTGAAGATGACCAATAATGATAAGCTTTGACATTTTGAAACTCTTCTCTGATAGCAGGATTACGTTTTTTGCTATCTACTATAGACCTTAACTGTTTTATCCTTGGTAAGTACCAGTCATCATATCCTCCAAAAACTAAACGACGGCAGTACTCTTTGGCATCTTTGCGATTTTTCTTTATAGTCTTAGTATCAATATTGTCTTGCCACATCAAACCCGTGGTTTTATCTATTACTATCTCTTTAGAATCATCCCTAACTAAAACTGTTTTTATCTTAGGTTCTGTAGCTTCTGTTTGCACACTAGATGGTTTTTCAAGGCTTATTTCATAAGATAAAAGTGTAGTGCTTATGAGTGCAGTCGCTAAGAGCTTTTTTATCATTTTATAGGCCTTTTCTTCTTTAGAGTAAATTATGCATTCTATATTATATCAATTTTATATGCCAAGTCTAATTTACGATAAACTTCACCCATTGAGTATAGTTTTTAGTTTTTGATATAATAATTTATGAAAAAGAAACTCCTACTGCTTGAAGATGATATTGCTTTGAATGAGACTGTTGTTGATTATTTTGAAAGTCTAGACTACAGTGTTACTCCCGTATATGATGGTAATAGTGCCTTGGATGCTATTTATGAAAATAGCTTTGATCTCTTACTACTAGATGTCAATGTTCCAGATATTAGTGGTTTTGAGATATTAAAAAGTGTAAGAGAGCAGGGTGCCACTACACCTGCAATTTTTATAACTTCATTAAACTCTATGGCTGACTTGGAAAATGGCTTTGACAGTGGTTGTGATGATTATATAAGAAAACCATTTGCATTAAAAGAGTTAAAACTGAGAGTTGAAACGATTTTAAAAAGAGATTTTTTTCATAATGAAAGTAGTAAAGTACAGATTGACACAAATATTTATTATGATACTTATAGCGATCTGCTAACTATCGACAGTGATGAGGTACAGCTCAATAACAAAGATGCAAAGCTATTAAAACTATTTTTACAAAACAGAGATACCCTTGTTACGCATGAAACTATATACTCAACTCTTTGGGAATATGATGAAGAGATAAGTGAGAGTGCCTTACGAACTTATATAAAAAATTTACGAAAATATTTAGGGAAGGAAAAAATTGTCAGTATTAAAAAACTTGGATATAGATTTACCACAAAGTGAAAAAAAGACATTATACAGGTTCTTATCATTATATGTTTTTTTTACCGTTGTAATTTTAGGTTTAACCGTATCTCTATACTATACTATGCAAAAAGAGTTGGCAACTAGCCAAAGAACAATAGAATTAAATCAGTATGCAAATGATTTTAAACTTGCACTGAAAGATTTACATAATGATAAAACAGATACTTTGCTATACCCAAGAGATGAAAAATTTAAAACCTCTTTGTATGGAGAGAACTACAAACTGATATATTCAACCCTATCAAATCCAAAAAACCTGCTAACAGAAGTATCATATACAAGCAATAAAATTATAAGGTATGTAACTCAGCCTCAAGAGTATTATTTACATACACAGTATATTATAGTAGAGATGATAGATGATAAAGAGTGGCTAAACGAAACTATTAAAAATATTATAATATACAGCTCTATATTTTTCATAATAATGATGCTTATTGGATACTTTTTATTAAACCTGTTTTTAAAGCCCATGAAAGATGCCCTTCGTCTTTTAGATACTTTTATAAAAGACACTACACATGAATTAAATACTCCAGTAAGTACAATAATGACAAACATTGAGCTTATTGATAAAGAGAAGATAGAGGACAAGTACCTTTTTAAAATTATAAACCGAATAGATATAGGGGCAAAAACTATATCTAATATATATGATGATTTAACCTACTTAATGTTAAATAATAAAATCATATCAAATAATCAAGATATAAATTTGGAACAGTTAATTGAGCAG
>Ga0209345_10002666_pt1 | contig 19337 bp, 16 predicted proteins | sample Cruoilmetagenom7_FD_187294 | JGI IMG/M metagenome (GOLD analysis project Ga0209345, IMG submission 187294) | Oil polluted marine microbial communities from Coal Oil Point, Santa Barbara, California, USA - Sample 7 (SPAdes) (version 2) | ecosystem: Environmental > Aquatic > Marine > Oil seeps ... | reverse complement strand
CTCATATCAGCGACCTCACTGCGCGTGACCGATATCGCTTCAGGGTGACAAGCACCCTGTTTCGCGCGATCGAGAAGCAAGGGGGACAGATCGGCGAAGCCAAGCTTACAGGCAAGGTGACGTTTCTTGTCAGCGAGCAAGAGCTCAAGTGCGTAATCGCTGAGAAAATGTCGAGGGCGACAAAGATCATGGAAGGGGCAGGGAAGTGGACGGCCCTTCCTCATCACCACCAAACAGGCCTTGTTTCCTCTGGTTTTCTGCGCGTGAGGTTCGACACATACGTCAATGGCCGCAGTCGCGACTGGATTGAAACGCCCAAGAAGAAGATGGCGATTATCCTGCCTGATATTGTAAGCGCCATTATCGCGGCAGGGCCGCTTTTGGCAGAGGAGGCGCGGGAGCGCGCAGAATGGCACCGACGATACGAACAAGAGCAGGCAGAGCGCCGTGAGCGCCAAAGACAGCTGGAGATAGACCACAAGCGCTGGTGTCGGTTTCAGGACCACGCGGAAAATTGGCGTGCGCGCGCGCGGCTTTTGGTGTTCATCGAAGAGCTACGCCACCGTCTGCAAATTGAGGGTGATGCCGATATTGAAGGTAGACCTCTCAGCGAGTGGATTGTCTGGGCCGAAGAACGAGCCCTGTCGCTCGATCCGTTCCAGAACGATCTGAAAGGGCTTTTTGAGGCAATAAGTTTAGGCTGATTTTACCGCATGAAGGAGTAGCCCCCAAGGGTGAGAAAAATTGAACAAGCGGCACAATCCGTGACAGGTCCAATATGGACAAAGCCGCAGACAGCTTCCTCGGCTTCGTAGACGTTGCCTGCATCAGGCTATGGCTTAGCCATGTTGTCAACATGGCCTAATCTCTGGAATGAAGTCTCAGCTTTGGTGACGGTGCGACCTAAGTTATGATATTTCTACTCAAAGCTGTGCTACAAACAAAAAGTAATCTTCATGCTCGATACCGATTACTAAGAGGAGCTCGCGTGAGCCTATTTCCCAAGCCGCTTGGTATGGTGGATCTTCCAGCGCTTCCAGAGCGGAAGATTAAAGTTGGCGGTAACTGGATTGTGCAGGCCCCTTTCTTGGGGACAAGCACGAAAGCTCAAATTTCGCCCTCCCAGTTCAGGGATCATGATCTGATTATGACTGAACTGAGCGCGCCCTATGACGAGTTACTGCTCCGGCACAAGGGGGCTAAAAAAGTCGATAGCGATATGCCCGTGGTTACGGCATCAGCCACTCTTACCTATGAAGAACAGCCTGCCGACTTCACGCTGAAGTGGGACAACCTCGGCAAGCTCGCAAGATACGCCGATACTCCCGAAAAGGTGCTCGACGCGTGGGTCAACGCCTTTGATTTTCATACTGAAGATGAGGTTGCTGGGCGCGCTGGACTTCGAACGCCGCAGATCGGTGCTCTTCACGCCATCGCTGCGCATTTCGCCGTCGGAACTGATTTCGAGCCTGCGACTGTCGTTTTGCCGACGGGTACCGGCAAAACCGAAACTATGCTGGCGACCCAGGTATATCGTCGCTTGGAAAGGACGCTCGTTCTCGTGCCCAGCAAAGCGCTACGTTCACAGATTGCCGAGAAGTTCATCTCTCTAGGTGTTTTGCCTGATACGACCGTCGTACCGCCCGAAATCGCATGCCCCCGTGTAGCAGTGATCGCGACCGGATTGAAAACCGTTGATGATGCCCGGGAGATCGTCCGGCAAGCGAACGTCATCGTGACCCTGCCAAACACACTGGAGGCTTCCAATCAAGAAGCTGTAGCGGCGCTGATCGAGAGCACAACCGACTTGTTCGTCGACGAAGCCCACCACGTGTCGGCTGCAACATGGCTGTCCATTCGCGACAGGTTCGATGCGAAACGCATCCTTCAGTTTACGGCCACGCCATTCCGCCGAGACACCAAACGCGGCGATGGCAAGATAATATTCAACTACAAGTTAGGAGATGCACAAGCGGCTGGCTACTATCGGCCGATCAATCTTATTACTGTCGAAGAATACGGAGAAAACGAGGCGCGCGATCGCACAATAGCTGTCGCCGCCATCGCTGCATTGCGTCGTGACCGGGACGAGCTGAAACTCGACCATCTTCTCATGGCGCGCACCAAGTCCAAGGATAGGGCTGAGCAGGTATGCAGGCTCTACGCGGAACTCGCGCCCGACCTGAAGCCCCTGTTCGTTCACTCCAGCCTAGGTGTGCTCGCCACAAAGGAAGTGATGACGAAACTGTTCGACCGTGGGCCGCAAGGTTCGCGCATTGTCGTGTGCGTCGACATGCTGGGCGAAGGCTTCGACCTGCCTTTCCTCAAAGTTGCCGCTCTGCACGACAATCACAAATCTCTGGCGATCACACTCCAGTTCATCGGCCGTTTCACCCGTAAGGGCGATCCAGCCAAGATAGGTGAAGCAACAGTCGTCACGAACATTGCCGACCCTGAAGCTGAGAAAAAGCTGGCTAACCTCTACGCCGAAGGTGCGGATTGGGACCGGATCATCAAGCGGCTTAGTGAGGAGCGTATCGACGAAGAGCTCCGCCTTCAGGATGTCGTCTTCGGCCTTAAGGCGGAAGGAACGCTCCACGATCAGCTATCGCTGTGGAACCTGCGGCCAGGACTGTCAGCCCAGTTCTTCAGGACGAAGTGCGAGACGTGGAATCCAGTCGCGTATCAGGAAGTGCTGCCGAAAGGAGCTGAAAGCTGGTTTTCCTATAGCGAAGAAGATGGTGTTCTGGTCGCGGTCATCTGCCGCGCGGACAAGGTAGGCTGGGGTAATTACCAGAACGTCTTAAACACGATCTACGATCTGCTCGTCATTCGGTGGGACAAGGATACTAGCGCCCTATGCCTCTACTCAAGCGACTACAAGGGTGTACGTTCGGAGAAGCTCGCTCAGATGATCACCGATGACCGCACCGAACTCGTCTCGGGCACACCGATTTTCAACATCCTCAACAACGTCGAATTACCACTCGTGAAGAGCCTCGGTTCATCACGGATTGGCGCAATTAGCTTCACCTCTTATTTTGGCCCCAACGTTACGGAGGGGCTTGCGCTCATCGAGAAGGCGCAGTCCGAGCTTAACAACCTTGCCTGCCTCGGCTACGAAAACGGCGAGCGTGTCATTTGGGGTGGCACCCAACGCCGCGGCAAAGTCTGGCAGCAAAAGGCTGGTACGATCGCCGAATGGATTGAGTGGACCAAAGCCACTTGGGCCAAGGTTACGAAAAATGGTGAGGAGCAAGCGAACGTTATTCGCGACTTTCTCAAGCCTGAAAAGTTGAACAAACCTCATTCATCCCAAGCCATCGCAGTACAATGGGGCGAGCAGGCCCAACAGCGTTTCAATGATCGTCAATCAGTCCTGTTTGGCGATGCCGAAGTGCCCATGTACGAGATTGATCTCGAGCTCGGTGAAGCCGGTCCGAATGGCGAAATCCATATCCGGATCGTTAGCGAGAATGCGGCTTCGGAATACAGCCTTACCATCAGCGAGGACCTGCCGGGTGGCTACAAACACGACCACGTGACCGGCCCGTTGGTACACTTCAGGATCGGGAACGGCGATCCCGTTAATTTGCCGGAATATCTGCTTAAAGACCCATTCGTCATTCACTACGTAGACGGTACTTATTCTTACAATTGCTACCACATCCCCGCAAAGCTAGACGCAGGTTTGTTCCCAAAAGATCGCTTGGAAGCTTGGGACTGGACGGGAATTCCTCTTAACAAGGAGTCGATGCACAAGAAGGCCGAACAGGCGACTATTCAGTACCGAACAGCTGAGAATCTGAAGCGGGAGTACGAAGTCGTTTTCAACGACGATGGATGCGGGGAAGCCGCCGACTTGGTGTGCTTGAAGGACGTCGATGAGGACACAATCCGGCTGTGTCTCGTACACTGCAAAGGCGCGCATGGCGGTCAGGTGTCGCGCAACATCACAAATTTTTATACCGTGTGTGGTCAGGCGCAAAAAAGCATCACCGCTAAGCACGCAGGCCTACCGACGCTCTACCGCGATCTCAAACGCCGACACGAATCGTGGGCTCGTGAAGGAGCCAGCAGGTTCCTCAAAGGCGATATGAAACAGCTCGCCTATTTCAAGGAGAAGGCTCGGCGCGCCAAGATTGAGTTCGAGATGATCCTCGTTCAGCCAGGCGGGTCAGTGGCCACCATCACCGATGACGTACTTCGCTTGTTGGCGACCACGGAGCTCTATCTCTTCAAGACGACGCAGGCGAAATTGCGTGTGATAATGTCGAGCTGACACCGTTCATGCCTAAGGCCAGAGCCCGTGCAGGCAGGCAAGCCGTCACGATCAGCCACGTCAAATTCGAATTGCACAAAGGCCAGCCTTGAATAGGCTAAGGCAAAATTCAAGGAAGATAAATTAATGTCTGTATTCGTAGTTACATGGAATTTGAATAAAGAGCGCTCGAACTACTCCGCCGCCCGTACCGCATTCATTGCGCAGCTTGAAAACTATACAAACAAGTCAGATTCTGGATTGGAGTCAGTACGGTTCATCGAGACAAATCAGAGCGCTGATCAAGTCGACAGCTTCTTGCGCCAGAAGATGGATCAGAACGACCGTCTTCTCGTCTCCAAAATGAACCATGGGCAACATCAAGGATGGCTAAGCAAGGAGGTCTGGGATTGGATAGATCCCCGCCTCTAGCAAAAACAGCGCACCAGCGAGTGCCGCACGTAGGTGTCTTTGTTAACTGATGGCTGACGCTGGTTTGTTACGGAAGCAAGCGCAAGTATCAGGATGTATGCGAGCTTTTGGTTGATAGCTCGCATGCCATGAAAGCGTCCAGTTGAGTCCAGTACAACGACCTACTGCAATGAGCCATCATCGTTAGAAGCAGCGAAGATGCGAAGCCCGTTCTTGCGATAGTTCGATGGAGCTAGTCCACCGACCCGGCGGAAAAAACGTGAGAAACTGGCCATCTCTGCGAAGCCGAGGCGGTCGCTGATTTCAGACATCGGTAGGTTAGTATTGTCGAGCAGTTCACGAGCTCGGCGTAGGCGAACATTGTCGAGAATCTGGCGATAGCTGCTGTTAGCCTCAGCCAGCTTGCGATGTAGTGATCGCTCAGACGCATTAAGCGCACGCGCTGCCTGTTGCGCGTTTGGAAATGCCCCCCGAGACTCCATAAGTAGCTGATAGACCGATTTCACAATGCCATTATGCTTCGGGCTGGTCTCGAGTATGTTCTGGCAAAGTCTTTTGTAGTTCTCAGCCAGTAATGGGTTTGCTAATGGTAGGGGTAGGGCCCCTGTGCCCTCGGCAAAATGGATACAGTTGCGCTCAGCACGGTAGGCGATATCGACCTGCCAGCGGTCTTCTATACCCATCCATCCTTTGGGCCGGTCGAGCCGGCTTTCGATTAGGCGCAGCGGCAAGTTTTCTTGCCGCATATCACGGAAGAACGTCGGACCGGAGCCGAGTAGGCGTTCGTGCATAAACTCTTTCAGGTCAGCGGGGACGTATTCGTCGTTAGCGATGAAGGCGACGGCGATGCCATCCTCTTCAAGGATGTCGTATTCAATTAGTGCATACCCCAGTGCTTGCATTGTTGTGAAGGTTCGTAGGCCTTCGGTAACATTGCGCGAAACTAGGGCAGCCAGTCCAAGGGGACCGTAGGCTATTAGACTGTAGCGCAGACCAGTCAGGAATCCGATGGCGGGAATATGCTTTGTATTCTGCCAGAACAATCGCTGGAAGGCCAACTCTTGATGGCCGTTCAGAGATCCCCATGGGTCATCTAAGATTTCTGGAACTAGACCTGATCCGATGATCAGCGGGATGGGATCAATGTCATATTCCCTCAGGATTTCGGCCATGATGCGAAGGCTCTGATTCGGGAGGCGGATGCTTTGGATCAGACCGACTTTCATAGAGATTTCCCCGCGTTTCACATCGAGGTCGAATGTGACACACTGGCAGTTAAAGTCAAATTATTGGCGTGGTTGAACATTCTCAATGATGCGAAAAGTTGTAACTCTTGGCTTTGGAGGAGAGCTGAAAAAGGCTAATTCAGGGGAAAACTGATATTTTTCGCAAACGCTGTATCCCTGGTTTCTGGTGGATACGAATGCGGTCAGTTGGCTGAATCTGACAACTCTCTCTATGCCAGTGCGGCAAGCGACGCCATACGCCCCCAGACAGTTTTGGGTGCATTGGGTCGATGATGCTTGGCAGATTGTTCGAGCGATGCATCCTTGGGAGGGAAACATGAAACGTCGAAATTTTCTGCAGACAGCCGGGGCCGCTGCCCTTGTCACCACGCTGCCAGCGCCGATGCTGCGTGCTAGGACAGCGGAGGAGTTCCACATTGCCGCCATTCTCGCTTTTTCCGGTGCTTACGGGTTGATTGGGAACGACATGCGTAAGGGCGCCGAACTGGCTGTCGCAAAGCGCGGCGGCATGGTGCTGGGTAAGCCCATCCGCTTCACTTGGGAAGATGATGAAACCAAGCCACAGCCTGCGGTGCAGAAGGCCAGCCGGCTTTTGGCAGAAGGCGCTCAGATGATGTTCGGTGCGGTCAGTTCCGCCTCAACGCTGGCTTTGCAGAGCCTGTCGACTCAGCGCAAGGTACCACACCTTGTCACAATTTCAGCCGACGATGCGATTACCAAGAGAGATGGCGCGCCCTATTCTTTCCGAACCTCCAACACGCTCGGCATGGAAGTTAATATGTCTATGGAGTTCGTTAAATCGCGTGGGCTCAAGAAGATCTATGCGGTGACTGCCGACTATCAGGCAACGCGCAGTGGTTTCGAGCAGTTCGCCGAATTAGCAAAGGCCGCCGGGGTCGAAATTGTTGGTAACGACTATGCGCCACTCGGCAACCGTGATTTTTCTGTGATTATTGACAAGATGGCGCGGTCGGATGCGGACGGGATCGCGGTCATGGCCACTGGTAACGATGGCATCACGTTCGTTAAGCAGGCTGCCCAGATCGATCTGGGCAAGGAAAAGGTGATTTTTGGGCCTGTTCTTCAAGACGATGTATTCGCCGCCGCAACCGGTCCAGCAGCGCTTGGAGTGAATTCCGGCGTGCGCTATCACTACAGCGTCGACAATCCCGCAAACAAGGCTTTCGTTGAAGCCTACCGGGAAGCGCATGGTGCGTTTCCGTCAAGCTTTGCGGGCGAGGCCTATGACGGGCTGAGCTGGTGGCTTGATGTGGTCGAAGAGACTGACAGTTGGGATGTCGATGCTTGGGTCGAGGCCTTTGCAAACAGCGTCTATGAGGACTCGGTTGAAGGTCGCAAGGAAATGCGCGCTTGCGATCATCAAGCTTCGCAGGTCGGGCTGTGGGGAGAGGTCGTCAGGGGTGAAGCGCCGATGCCTGAACTCACTATGAAAATTACTGAAATCTTCCCGGCGGAACGTCTTTTCGACAGCTGTTGAGTAGACTGACGCAACTGGGTGGCGGCGGACTACTGGTTCGTCGTCTACCCGCTTTTTCGGGATATCGCAGTTATGTCTACTATCATTATTGGGCTCAGTCTCAGCTTTCTTCTCTTCTTGCTGTCCGCAGGTCTCACGCTGATTTTCGGAATGCTGGGCGTAATAAACTTCGCCCATGGAGCTCTCTACATGCTGGGTGCATATACCAGCTTTCAAATCGTCCAGATGACAGGCTCATTCTGGCTGGGGTTACTTTTTGCGCCAGTGATCATTGCCGGGCTGGGGGCACTTATCGAAATACTCGCGTTAAAACAAGTCTATTCGCGTGACCATATCTTTCAGCTGCTGTTGACCTTTGGCCTTATCCTGGTGATCGATGACGCAACCAAGCTGATTTGGGGCCTCGATTACAAGCAGGTGCCGACGCCTGATTTTCTTTCAGGGCCGGTTTCGCTCTTCGGCAGCCAGATCTCGAGCTACCGGCTCTTTGTAATTGGCTTTGGCGCAGCTGTGTCGTTTGGGCTGTTCGTTCTACTTGATCGCAGCAAATGGGGTATGATTATCCGAGCGGCGAGTTCGGACCCTGACATGGCTCGCACTTTGGGCATCGACGTGAACAGGGTCCGCACCGGTGTTTTCGCGCTAGGTTCCTATCTTGCCGCGCTTGGCGGGGTGATAGCCGCGCCACTTGTGCCTATCGAATTGGGCATGGGATTCAGCGTAATCATTGACTGTTTTATCGTCGTCATCATTGGTGGGCTAGGCAATATCCGCGGCGCTATCTTCGCCTCACTACTGTTGGGTATGACCCGGGCAGCCGGCTATACTTATGCCACTGAATGGGTAGAACTTCTTACATTCGCTCTGCTAATTGGGACGTTGATGTTCCGTCCTGCGGGCCTTTTCAGCTACAAGGGGCGCACGGCATGACACGCAGAGCCATGGGCCAGACGGTGATGGTCCTTATCATTGCGGCGATGATCATCGTGCCGTTCTTCCTGCCCAGTGAACAATGGTTGAACCTTGTCAGCTTAATCCTGATCTGGGCACTGTTCGCCATTGGGTTCGACCTAGTCTTCGGTGTTACTGGGATGCTGTCGTTCGGACATGCGGCTCTGTTCGGCACTGGCGGCTATACGTTAACTGTCCTGATGCTAAGCTACCAAATCGGCTTCCTGCCTGGGCTGATAGCTGCCGCACTGACAGGCGCGCTGCTAGCTTTCGGTTTGGGGTTGTTTGCGCTCAGGGTGTCGGGACTATTTTTCGCACTGCTAACTTTGGCTTTGGCGCAGATGATGTACATCCTCGCTTCGAACAAGCTTCGCGCACTGACCGGTGGGCTTGACGGTATCCCTGGCGTTCCGCGACCTGATCTGTTCGGCATCGATTTCTACGAAAATCGTAACTATTACGGTTTCATCGTCGTAGTCTTCCTGATTGGCCTCGCCATCATGGCATTGTTGCGGGCTTCGCCGTTTGGCCGGGCGCTGCGGGCAATACAGGCCAACGACACTCGCGCCGCACAGTTAGGCTACAACGTGCACGCCCTGCGGCAGTCGGCTTTCGTGGTGTCAGGCGCCTACGCAGGGGTGGCTGGCGCGCTGCTGGCATCGCTAATGTTCTACATTAGCCCGCAAATGTTGCACTGGAGCACCTCGGGCGATGTGCTGATCATGACCGTGTTGGGTGGCAAAGGCACCCTGCTGGGACCGATATTGGGCGTCGCAGTGTTTGAGCTGCTTAAGGAAGAACTCAGTCGGGCTACACAGTATTGGTACGGTATCTTAGGGCTAATCTTCATTTTTGCCACGATCTTCCTGCGCAATGGCATTGCTGGTCTGTTTCATGGACAGGATGATCGCGACGACGGAGGCTCCTCATGACCGCCGGTTCGCTGAGCTGTGAGAATATCCAAGTGTCTTTCGGTGGGTTGAAGGCGGTCAACAGCGTCACCTATGACTTCAAACCAGGGCGTCTTTACGGGTTGATCGGGCCGAATGGAGCAGGCAAAACCACGCTAATGAACGCGCTGTCAGGCCACGCCGCGTTGAGCGGGGGGCAGGTCAGGCTTGACGGGCAGGATGTGACGAACTTGTCGGTACACCAGCGCACGCGCAATGGGTTGGGGCGCAGTTTCCAGATTACTAAAATCTTCGCGGGTATGTCGGTGTTGGAAAACCTCCAGATTGCGGCATTTGCCCACCGCTATCGGTTGCAGCCCTTTTGGTTGCCGGCTAGTCGTTTCGCGGCGGTGCGAGAACAGGCCGAGCGCGTGCTGGAAGAGGTCGGGCTAAGCGAACTGGCACATCGGCCGGCTGAATACCTGTCGCACGGGGACCAGCGCGCGCTGGAAGTAGGCCTTTCGCTGCTGAGCGAGCCGCGAGTGCTGTTGCTCGACGAACCTCTGGCCGGCGTCGGCCACGATCAGCTTGAGCGGGCAATCGGCCTAATCAGACAAATTGTAAAAGACCGTACAGTCCTGCTGATTGAGCACAACATGGATGTGGTGATGCAGGTCTCAGACGAGATCGTAGTGATGGTGCAGGGCGAACTTCTTGCCTCGGGCGCACCAGCCGATATCCGCGCCAATGCGGCAGTGCGGGCAGCCTATCTGGGGGAAGAGCCATGACTCTGTTGGAGCTGGACTCATGCGATGTCTTCTATGGTAAGGCGCAGGCGTTGCATCAAGTGTCGCTTGGAATTGAGTCGGGCGAGGTGGTCTCGTTGATTGGACGCAACGGCGCGGGCAAGAGCACGATCTTGAAGACGTTGATCGGGCTAAGTCGCGCGGCCAAGGGCCGGTGTCTATGGAAGGGCGGCGATGTGACGACGCTACGTCCGGATCAACTTGGACGACTTGGCATAGCTTATGTGCCCGAGGACCGGCGCATTTTCTCGAACCTTACGGTAGAAGAGAACCTACGGATTGCGACCGTAATGGGCCGCCAGGGCGCTTGGAATGCTGCCCGCGCATATGAGCTGTTCCCAGTGTTACGCGAACGCGCTACTCAGCCTGGCGATACGCTCTCTGGGGGTGAGCAGCAGATGCTTGCCATTGCGCGTGGACTGCTCACCAATCCTGAAGTGCTCCTGCTGGACGAACCTACAGAGGGTCTGGCGCCACTGATCGTTGACCAGTTGGTCGAGGCGATGCGTTTGATCAATGCTGAGGGTATGACCTTACTGATTGTTGAGCAAAATCTGCGCGTGCCAATGAAGCTGGCCCACCGACAATATGTGGTCGACCACGGCTCCATACGGTGGAGCGGAACAACGGCAGACTTGCAAGCCAACCGCGACGAGATCGAGAAACTGATCAGTGTTTGAGGGAGCGATATGGAAAAGACTTATATCATTGGGGTCGGGATGTCTCATTTCGGACGGTTCCTAGATCGCAGCCTAGCCGACATCACCGGCGAGGCAGTGACCGAAGCACTAATCGATAGCGGACTTACGGCCAACGACATAGGGGCGGCTTACTTCGCCAATTCCACGCAAGGCGTGGTTGAGGGACAGCATCTTGTGCGTGGCCAACTAGCGCTCCGCAAGCTGGGATTTCAGAACCTGTCAGTCACTAATGTGGAAAATGCCTGCGCTAGTGGCAGCACCGCTCTTAACTCGGCCATAGCCTATGTCGCCTCGGGACAGGGCGATGTGGCATTGGCCGTCGGCGCGGACAAGATGAATGCACCTGATCGTGCCCAATCTTTCGCCATCTTTGACGGTGCTTGGGACGTGAGCGACGTCGAGGGTCAGATCGCACGGCTAGAGCAGTTGGGAAACGCGGTGCAACCGCCTAAGCGCGAAGTTGAACCGGGTCAGCGAAGTGTGTTCATGGATGTTTATGCCGCACTAGCGCGGTTTCACATGGGCACTTTCGGAACCACGCAGATGGATATCGCTCATGTTGCGGCAAAGAACCACCGTCATTCGGTGCTCAATCCAAAGGCGCAATATCGCAATGATATGACGGTGGAGGAGGTGCTGGCTGCGCGCGAGATTTCTTGGCCACTCACCCTACCGATGTGCGCGCCGATCAGCGACGGCGCTGCGGCAGCCATCGTCGTTTCCGAGAAGAAGGCGCGGCAGATTGGTCTTGCTCGAGCAGTTCATATTGCGGCGTCAGTGCAAGCGGCGGGATCAGACCGCGCTCCCGAGGATCTGGAGCACCACATCTGCCGCCGAGCGGTGGACAAAGCCTACGAGTTGTCGGGAATTGCACCGGAGGACGTGTCTGTGGTCGAGGTGCATGACGCGACGGCCTTTGCGGAGTTGCAGCAGGCCGAGCTTTTGCGGCTTTGCCCGATGGGCGAGGGTGGACGGCTTGCTTCCTCTGGCGCAACAACCTTGGGCGGGCGCATTCCGATCAATGTCTCAGGCGGGCTCGAATCTCGTGGTCATCCCATCGGAGCGACCGGACTGGCACAAATCTATGAGCTGGTCACGCAACTAAGAGGCGAGGCGGGAGATAGTCAGGTCGAAGGCGCGCGTGTGGCGCTAGCCGAGAACGGTGGCGGATTTCACGGATACGAGGAAGCGGTGGCGGTGATTACGCTGCTGCAGCAATAGGAGAGGGCCGCATGCGACTAATCGACTTTTTCGACCGTGGCGTCTCGATCAACCCCGACCGGGTTTATCTGGAAGATGACGATGTCAGCCGAACTTTTCGTGAGGTGCAGGCGCGCACCTATCAATTTGCCAACGCCATCGCGGCTGAAGGCTTCGGTCCAGGCCGCATGGCGGGCATCTACAGCCCCAATTGCGTGAGCGGCTTTGAGGCCATGTTGGGCCTGTTCCGCTCAGGCACGGCTTGGGTACCGGTAAATGCAAAGAACGCAATCGACGAAAACGCTTATATCCTCGATCACAACGACGTTGAAATTCTATTTTACCACAGCAGTTTTGGACCTGCGATGGAACGGATCAAGGTGCTGTGCCCCAAAATACAGCGTTTCATTTGCTTGGACCTCGTCGGGGCGGAAGGTCCTTGGCTGGAAGACTGGCTGGCCGACGCCGCCGACACTGATCCGGACGTCAAGCTAGCTCCCGACGATCTGGTCGGCATTCTATCGTCCGGTGGCACTACGGGACGTCCTAAGGGGATCATGCTGACCCAGTTAAACTGGGCCACTATGATTGCCAATTTCTATTCTGGCATGGAGGTCGGCCCTGCTCCGGTCCACTTGCTGATTGCGCCAATGACCCATGCCGCTGGAGTGATGGCGGTAGTTCTGTCGGCAGCCGGTGTGCGCAATATCATCCTGCCAGGCTTTGACGCCAAGCGTGTGCTTGACACCATTACACAGGAAGAGGTCACGCATCTATTCTTGCCGCCTACGGCTATCTACATGTTGCTCTCCGAGCCTGGGATAGAGGCGCGCCGTTTTCCTTCTCTTCGCAGCTTTATCTACGCGGCTGCACCGATGGCCATCGATAAGCTGCGCCAATGCTTAAACATCTTCGGGCCGGTGATGACACAGAGCTTTGGACAGGCCGAATCCCCGATGTTCTGCACCCTGCTGACCCCCAAGGATCATCTAGTTTTGGGCGATCCGACGTGCGAGCACCGGCTGGCTAGCTGCGGCAGACCGACGTTGCTGACGCCGGTGGCCATCATGGACGACGACGGCAATCTCCTGCCGCGAGGAGATCGGGGTGAGATCGTGGTGCGAGGAAACCTAGTGATGAAGGGTTATTACAAAAACCCCGAAGCGACCGCCGAGGCTTCGCAACATGGATGGCATCATACGGGAGACGTCGGATACATCGACGAAGAAGGCTATCTCTACATCGTCGATCGCAAGAAGGACATGATCATATCGGGCGGGTTTAACGTCTATCCCTCCGAAGTAGAACAAGTGATTTGGGCTCATCCAGCCGTGCTGGACTGTGCAGTGATTGGGGTGCCTGACGAGAAATGGGGCGAAGCCGTGACGGCGGTAGTCGAGCTGAAGCCCGGGGCCATACTGGACCCAGACGAGATCATCCGCATCTGCAAAGCAAGCCTCGGTAGTGTGAAGGCGCCAAAAACGGTGGTGGTCTGGGACGTGTTGCCGCGTAGCCCGGTTGGCAAGGTGCGAAAGAAAGATATTCGCGACGTGTTCTGGCAGAACCAGACGCGGAAGATCTGAGGGCTGAGCATGAACATTTCCGAACTTCTGGCGCAATCAGCTCGTACATTCGCCCAACGGCCGGCGGTTTGTCTGGGTGGTAAGACCTTCTGCACCTACGCAGGCCTGCGCGACCGCAGCGCCGCGCTGGCCGCCGGTCTGCGCGCGCGGGGCGTGCCTGTAGGTGGGCGCGTCGTAATCTACATGGGTAACCGACCGGAATATATAGAGATTCTATTTGGCATCTGGGCAGCCGGCTGTGTGGCGGTTCCGGTTAATGCCAAACTGCATCCGGCCGAAGTGGACTTCGTGCTGAAAAATTGCGGCGCGGCGCTTTTGTTTACTGACGAGGCCGAAGAAAAGGTCAGTTTCGCCGGAACTGTTGTCGTCGCAAGCCCCGAATATACCGCGTTGTTGGCCGAACCTGCACCTTTTCTAACTGAGCAGGTCGCGCCGGAAGATCCCGCCTGGATCTTCTATACCTCTGGTACTACCGGCCGCCCAAAAGGTGCGGTGCTGGCCCATCGCAACCTCTGGGCGATGACGCTAAGTTTCCTAGCCGACATCTGCCCAGTGACTGAAGACTCGGCTGCGCTGCATCCAGCGCCCTTGTCGCACGCAGCAGGGCTCTTTGCGCTCCCCTTTGTGCGGCGAGGCGCCGTCAATGTCATTCCTGAAAGCGGCGGATTCAACCCCGAGGAACTGGTAGAGTTGCTGCACCGCTTTCCGCATTCTTCGTTCTTTGCTGCGCCAACGATGCTGAACCGCTTCACTGCCTGTCCTGTGCTGGACAATCAAGCCATGGACAATCTCGACCTAATATTCTGTGGCGGTGCGCCGATTTATGTCGAGGATTTGCGCCATGCGCTTAACCTGCTGGGGTCACGTATTTGGATAGGCTACGGCCAAGGCGAGGCGCCCTGCACAATCAGTTATCTGCCACCGCATTTGCTAGGTCCTGACACGTCTGAAGCCTTACTCGGCTCGGCTGGCATCCCTCGTTCAGGCGTGTCAGTCCGCGTGGTGGACAACACTGGTGTAGATTGCTTGCCCGACGTACCGGGCGAGGTGATCGTATCAGGCGACGTAGTGATGGCTGGCTACTGGCAGAACCCCGAAGCCACTGCGTCTGCGATGCGCGACGGGTGGCTCTACACAGGCGATATCGGCAGTTTCGACGATCAGGGTGTGCTGACGCTCAAAGACCGGTCCAAAGATGTAATAATCTCAGGCGGCTCGAACATCTATCCCCGGGAGGTCGAGGAGGTGCTGTTACGCCACCCCGGCGTGACCGAAACCAATGTGGTCGGCCGACCACATCCTGACTGGGGCGAGGAAGTGGTGGCTTTCGTCGTGGCTGACCCCGAGGTTACAGCTGAAGCGCTGGACCTGCTCTGCCTCGATCAGATCGCGCGCTTCAAGCGCCCGAAATCTTACCGTTTCGTCCCGTCGCTGCCGAAAAGCAGTTACGGCAAAATTCTCAAGACCGAACTGCGCCGGTTGTTGGCCGAAACCGAACCAACGCCGTAAAAACCCTGACCAAGGAGACCTTGACATGACAGTCCTTATCGCTGGTGTCGGCATGATTCCCTTCGCTAAACCGGGTGCTTCAGCCCCTTATGACGAGATGGGCGAGGCCGCGATCCGGCTCGCGCTGAAAGATGCCGGCGTCGATTTCGACGCAGTGGAACAAGCTTATGCCGGCTATGTCTATGGAGACAGTACCAGCGGCCAGCGGGTGATCTATCGAGTGGGGATGACCGGCATTCCCATCGTCAACGTCAATAACAACTGCTCTAGCGGATCGACCGCGCTCTTCTTGGCGCGGCAGGCGGTGGAAAGCGGCGTGGCCGATTGCGTGCTGGCCGTCGGCTTCGAACAGATGATGCCAGGCGCGCTTGGCACTGTGTTCTCCGATCGCCCCTCACCACTGGGCGAATTTGACACCGTGACCGACGCGTTGATTGGCGAATCGGATCTGCCTATGACGCTGAAGTATTTCGGCGGGGCTGGGAAAACACATATGGAGCGGTATGGCACCCGGTTGGAAACCTTCGCAGCAATCCGTGCTAAGGCCAGCCGCCACGCCGCGCGAAACCCGCTGTCAGTTTTCCGCAAGGAGATGAGCGTCGAGGATGTGATGAACGCTCAGATTATCTGGCCTGGCGTGATGACGCGCCCTATGGCCTGCCCGCCGACCTGCGGCGCTGCAGCAGCTCTGCTCGTATCCGAGGCCTTCGCCCGGCGCAACGGCCTGGACGCGACAGTTCGCATTCGTGCGCAGGCGATGACTACTGACCGCCCCGGCAGCTTCGAAAGCCGCGATATGATCGAAATCGTCGGTGCTGACCTGACGCGCAAAGCGGTGCAGAAAGTTTATGAGGCAGCAAGCGTCGGTCCCGAGGATATCGACGTGATCGAATTGCACGACTGCTTTGCCCAGAATGAGCTGATCACCTACGAGGGCCTAGGTCTATGCGGCGAAGGTGAGGCGGAAAAACTCATCATGGATGGCGACAACACCTATGGCGGCAAATACGTCACCAACCCTTCGGGCGGGTTGCTATCCAAGGGGCATCCATTGGGCGCGACTGGGCTTGCTCAATGTTATGAGCTGACGCTGCAACTGCGAGGCTGCGCCGAGGATCGGCAGGTCGAAGGCGCGCGGCTGGCGCTTCAGCATAATCTCGGGTTGGGTGGCGCGGCTGTAGTGACGCTTTATGAAGGGGGCGCATAGTGGTTCGGAGCGACATGGAATATGGTGTTGCCTTAGTGACTGGGGCTGGTTCTGGTATCGGGCAAGGCGTAGCGCTACGACTAGCCAGGCTTGGCGCCCGCGTTGTCGTCACCGACATCTCGGAGGCCGGAATAGAAGAGACCCTAAACCTGATTGCGGCAGAGGGCGGCAAGGCGACAGGTCAGCAGCTCGACGTCTCCAATGCGGCCTCCATCGAGGCGGCGTTCGCATCCGCCGAGGCCTGGGACAAACCAGTCGACGTGTTGGTCAATAACGCAGGGATCGTGGCACTGCATTCCTTTCTCGACTTCCCAATCGATGACTGGACTCGCGTGATGGCAGTGAACGTAACAGGGGCCTTGCTGTGCGCGCAGCGCGCTGGACGGGCAATGGTGAAGCAAGGCTATGGTCGGATCGTCAACATCGCCTCGGTGAGCGGAATACGCGCTGGCGTGGGGCGCACAGCCTATGGCACCTCAAAGGCGGCGATGATTGGACTAACCCGGCAAATTGCGCTGGAGCTAGCGCCGCACGGCGTGACGGCGAATGCCGTCGCGCCTGGCGCTATTGTGACGCAGTTGACGCGGGACAACTATACCGAAGAGACTGTAGCCACACTCTTGCCGATGATCCCAGCGCGCAGGATGGGCGAAGCAGCCGACATCGCCGCTGCAGTGGCGTATCTGGCCAGTCCCGACGCTGGTTATGTAAACGGCGAGATATTAGTGGTTGATGGCGGCTATGTCGCCGGTGGCATGACGCAGACGGGTAGCCTGAACCTAGTCGATACAGAACGGGATCCTTGACGTGCCAATTGCTCCATCTCTTATACAAGATTATTAAGCCAAGGGCAGCAGATGGCTGATCGCTACCCTTTTTCTAGGGCATCAATGGCTTTGCTTCGCCCATGCGGCCCATCACCCGTTACCCTGAGGGGTGGTTCGGAGGGAGACTGACCGCCGTCTGTCAACGGTGGAGAGAAAACCGGCTACGTGCTGGGGTAAGGCGAGCTTTTTGTACCCACATACTTGAGAAACAGTGATGCCATGCCAAGATCCAATGACAACATGATCAATTTCACGGAAATGGTTAGGAAGTTTGATATTACTCCGCGCACTCTGCGGTACTACGAGTATCTTGAACTTCTCAAACCCACGCTAGAAGGCCGCGACCGACTTTACGATCGCAAGCAAGTTGCACGATTCAAACTGATCCTGCGGGGGCGTCGCTTCGGAATGAAGCTTGAAGAAATTAGGGCTTGGCTGGAATTGTACGATAGCAGGGGGTCAAAAGAGCAACTGCGCGAATGGGCGAAAATATCGAAGGGGCTTGAAAAGACCCTTCGCGCTGAGATTGCAGAAAGACGCAAAGCGTTGGCTGAGTTGCGCGAAACCTCAAAACTCGCTAATGAATTAGTCGCCAACAACAATTAAAATTACATTCCGATTCCTGCATAAGCAGACTTTGATGTATTGGCGGCTGGGTTTGCAAAGATATAGCTATACCTACGATCTGCACCGGTTCTCTTTCTTAAGCAGATCGCATCGAGCTTGTGGCTTGCGTGCGTCGCCAGCGAGAGGACCATGGTGTTACGCTGGAAGATACCCACTGCTGGCGGGCTCAGGCTCCCCAAGTTTTGTTTGATTTTCAGCTTTGTGCTTCATGCGAGCTTTACGATAAAAGCTTGCATGATGCCCAAGCGAAAAACTCAGCAAAACATGGGTAAAATACCAAGTCGCGCAACACGTGTCTTTCATGATGCAAGGTTTATAGGTACTATACCGCTATAACCTCGCAAGGATTTGCCCGTGAAAGCTGCCGTTGAGACCACCTGGAACAAAGGACGCGTCGTGGGTAAAAAACCACCGCTGACGCCCGACCAGGTATCGCTGATCCGTATGATCCTGCGCCAGGAAAAAGCTTTGCGTGATCTGGCACTGTTCAACACCGCCCTCGATACCAGTTTCCGGGGATCGGATCTGGTGCGGTTGCGGGTGGCGGATGTGGCTACGCCTGCCGGTGTGCGCGAGATCGTGGAAATCCGGCAGAAGAAGACCGAAGCCCGCAATGCACGCCCGGTCCAGGCGCGGCTGTCCTCGGGCACGCGCGACAGTCTGCGCACCTATCTCGCAGCTTCAGAAAAGCCGCTGCACGGCTGGCTGTTCACGGGGCAAGGGGAAAGGTGGTCCCAGTCCCACCTAAGCGAAAGCCAACTCTGGCGGCTGTTCAAGTCCTGGCTGGAAAAAGCGCGTCTCGATCCCAGCCTCTATGGCCTGCATTCGCTGCGCCGGACCTTCCCGACGCATATATATCAGCAAACCGGCAACCTACGCGCGGCCCAACTGCTGCTCGGCCATGCCAGTATTGAGAGCACCAAGGAATACATCGGCACCGAACAGGCCGAAGCCTTGGAAATCGCGCGCAAGTATCATCTCTGAGCCATGCAGACCTATCTCGAAAAGCGCCAGCCTGCCCAAAACGTCGCTCGGTTCTACCGGATGGCGGTCATGCCGAACTTGTTTGGCGAATGGACGCTCTACCGCGAATGGGGCCGCATAGGGCAGGGCGGTCAGGTTCGGATGGATTGGTTCGAGGACGAGAACCAGGCTGTCGCGGCTCTGGTCACAATGGAAGCCTCCAAGCGTCAGCGAGGCTACTGGGTGGAGCCCCAGCAACTGGCGATGTTTGATCTGACCGGTTGAATTCACGCGGCCACATCTCAACCGTTCAACTGGATTTACAACAGGGTTGCCAGTATGTTCTACTTTAGATCAACAACATTGAGAGGCAAAGTATGAGCGGTGAGAGCGATAGCAGCAGCAGAGAAACGAAGCCTGCACCAACCATAGTAACGAGGCCGCACAGCAGTGAGAACGTTTCGATAAACTCGCAACAGCCCATGGCAAGTGCGCCGGTCGCGCCGCCACCGCCAAAGCCAAAGAGATAGGCGTAGTGGCTAAGACCCCGAAACCTCCGCAAACGCCCCCCGTCAAACTGCCGCCGCGGCAGACAACAGTCGGGATCAAAGTCCAAGGATCACAGCAGCCCATTG